>Ga0315294_10001885_pt1 | contig 23061 bp, 14 predicted proteins | sample YL17G13_40_MG_FD_203626 | JGI IMG/M metagenome (GOLD analysis project Ga0315294, IMG submission 203626) | Sediment microbial communities from Yellowstone Lake, YNP, Wyoming, USA - YL17G13_40 | ecosystem: Environmental > Aquatic > Freshwater > Lake > Sediment | place: USA: Wyoming | collected...
CGGATGGCCGACCGTCACCGATTCCGATGTAAACAAGTGTTTTCCGCCTTGACTCATATGTACCTCCCACAATAAATGTTCAAAAAAAGTAACGGAAAAAATAGCACAAATGCAACGGCATTGCAATGAATATTTTAGAGGAGTAAGCATATCCGTTTGTTTAGTTTTCTATCGGCGCCGGAATCGCCCCCGCCCCCCCAGGGAACCAGTCCCGTCGGATACTCTTGGAGGGAACCCCTTATTCTGGGTTTCCCTCCAACGCTCGCTTCGCTCTCTGCCTCCTTTCCAAGGAGCATCTGGCGATGAATTCATGGGAGGATGCTCCTTGGAGGGGTGGCAGAGCGGGCGGGTATTCCCGCCGCTCGTTGGAGGGGGACCCTGTGAAAGGGTCCTCCTCCAAGAGTGTCCGGGGCCCCCCTCCGCTATTAGGGGCCTAAGGGGCGATTCCGACGCCTCTTTGCAATCACATTTTTGGATATGCTTCCTTTAGAGGAATCGGCGTTGTCCCACAAAATATTTTGTTTTTCGTTCGACCGGCTGCGCCGAAGCTTGCAAAAGACGGCGTTTTGAATTAAATTAAGAAAAATTTAGATGCATGGAACTCAACGGCTTTCGATAGATTCTTTCAATTATTATAGAAGAGGGGAAAATCCATGAAAAAAATAGCGAGCTTTTCTCTGTGTCTTTTTTTCGGCCTCGGCGGCCTCCTTCTTTCCCAGACCAAGCCCGATGGCCAGCGAGCCTATGACCATATCAGATACCTGGCCTCCGACGAAATGAAGGGCCGGAGGGCGGGCTCTCCGGAATATCAGAAGGCGGCCGAGTACGTCGCCGCCAAAATGAAGGAGTACGGCCTGGCGCCCGGGGGCGATAACGGGACGTGGTTCCAAGAAGTCCCTTTTAGGAATTGGTCGGATTATCAGCAACCCATCCGCCTGGAGATCCTCACGCCCCAGCACCGTGTGTACTTCGCCGGACGCGGCCGCGATTTCTATCCCCTCAGCGGGACGGGCTCGGGAATATCGAAAGGACAGATCGCTTTTGCGGGCTATGGCGTCGTCTCGGAAAAGCCTCCTTGGAACGACTATGAAAAACTTGAGGCCAAGGGAAAAATCCTGCTGCTGCTTCCGGAGGCCCCGGCCGTCCTTGACGATGCCGCAAAGAGAGACTGGACCCTAGAGAAGAAAGTCAAGCTGGCGCTGGAAAAAGGAGCCGTGGGAATTATCGAGATGGACACGTCCCAGCCGGGCGATCAGCCCATGCGACGGATGGTTTCATCGGTGCTGAGGCCGGGCGTTTGTCCCAAGAATTTCGTGCTTCTGCGCGCCGGCCGCAACTTCCTCAATGACGTTTTCTATATCTCCAGGAAAAGCTGGAGAGACCTGGTCAGCAAACTGCTCAGAGAGAAGAAGCCGCATTCCTCCGCGATCGAGGCCGTCGTTGAAATGGAAACCCACTTCCTTCAGGAAGAGCGGAAAGCTCCGAATGTCATCGGCATCCTGCCCGGCCATGATCCCAAGCTCAAGGACGAATGTCTCATCCTCGGCGGTCACCTGGACCACTTGGGCATCGGGATCGACGGGTTCATCTATCCCGGCGCCGATGACGACGCGACCTCGGCCGCCGTTGTCCTGGAGACGGCCCGGGCCCTGGCCGCTAACAAATTCAAGCCGGCCAGGACGGTCATCTTCGCTTCCTGGGCGGGCGAAGAGCTCGGCCTTGTCGGCTCCCGTTATTACACGGAGCATCCCGTCCTTCCCCTCCCTAAGACGGCTGTCTATATGAATATCGATATGGTCGGCACGGGCGATTCCGACCTTCATGTCGGCGGCCTGTGGGAATACTCGCAATTCTACGACATTATCAAAGCAAAAATGGACGAGGGGACCAAGAAGAAGCTCTTCCCCCGAGTGAATTATCGGGGTTCAGACCATACTTCATTCTGGGCCAAAGGCGTCACGGCCATCAGCCTGAGGACGGGCAACATTCTTACGGAGAAGCTCGATGATGAACATCCGGAATACCACATGCCCGGCGATGGACCCGATATCATAGATCCCGAACTCCTGCGCTTGGCCAGCCAATATCATTATGACATCATCACAAACCTGGCCAATACAAAGGAAAACCTGCTCGATCCGAAATTCCGGGTCGAGTTCCTTCATAAAGACGCGGCGGTCATCGACCTTCATTGCGATACCATCGGCCGGTTTATGGAAGGTGAGGATCTCACCAAGGACAACGCCAAGGGCCACATCGACATCCCCAAGTTGAAACGCGGAGCCGTCGATCTCCAGGTCTTCGCCTGTTTTGTCGGAGCGCCGTCGACCGAGGTCGAAAAATGGCAGGCGGCCAAAAAAGTATTTAGCCAGATCGAAGGCATCCATCGGCTGGTCGGCCAAAATCCGGACGATTTGGACGTTGTCCGGTCCCCGGAGGATTTTATGAGAATCCGGAATTCCGGTAAGACCGGGATCCTGATCGGCATCGAGGGCGGGTATGCCATGGAGAACGACCTGGACCTGCTCAGGACATTTTACAGGAACGGCGTGAGGATGATGACGCTCACCCACTGGAATCGCACGGATTGGGCGGATGCCTCGGGCGATGCCAAAGCCGAGTGGTGCGGACTGACGGAATTCGGGGAGAAAGTGGTCAAGGAAATGAACAAGCTGGGCATGATCATCGACGTCTCTCATGCCCATGACGAGACATTCTGGGACGTTGTCCGCGTCTCGGCTTCGCCGATCGTGGCTTCGCATTCCTGCTGCCGCGCCCTTGCCCTTCATCACAGGAACATGAGCGATGAGATGCTCAAAGCCCTGGCCAAGAACGGCGGCGTCATCGGGATCAATTTTTCACCAGGCTTCCTGAATGCGGAGATCGAAAAAAAGCAGACCGACCTCCTGGCTCAAATCGCAAAAAAATACGGGCTGCCGGCCGACTACCGCGAGATCATGAAAGCCGACCCGGACAAGGGAAAGGCCCTGTTCGCTGAATTCCAAGCGAAGTGGGCGGAGACGAACGAAACTCTGCCTGCCGTGGACATCAAAACCCTGGTCGACCACATCGACCATGTTGTCAAAGTGACCGGAAGCGTCGACCATGTCGGTCTGGGCTCGGACTTTGACGGCATCTCGGGGACGCCGGCGGGGCTGGAAGACGTCGGAAAACTCATGAATATCACCAAAGAGCTGGCCGTCCGCGGATATAAGGAAGACGATATCCGCAAAATCCTCGGCGGCAATTTTTTGCGGGTGTTCAATGCCGTGGCCGGCGCCGGCCGGAGAGGTCCGCAAAACTAGGGAAGCCCATGAAATCCACCTACGGTTGTCCCGAAAAAGATCTTTTTCATTACACCTGCTATCGGACTCCTCGGCCGCTCCTCGTTGACGGACGGCTTGACAAGGAGAGTTGGAAGAACGCGCTACAATCTCCCAGGTTCGTTGACCTCGTCACGGGCGTCCCCGGCTTTTTAGACACACGGATGGCCGCCCTTTGGGATGATGACTATTTTTATGCGGGATTCTGGGTGGAAGAACCCAATGTTCAAGCCAGACTCACCCAGCGGGATTCTTTCATCTGGACAGAGAACGATGTTGAGCTCTTTATCGCGGGCCCGGACGGATATTATGAATTCCAGATCAACGCCCTCGGCACGATCTACGAGGTCTTCTATATCTGGCAGGACGCCCTCAAAAGAGGCGGCTTTTTCGATCGTCCCGAATTCAACCTCTTGACTCATAAGCCGGACGTCCTCGGCGGTTTTCAAGACGCCGCGCGGCACGGCAAGCATCCCCGCGGCGCGAGATGGGCCTTCATGGACTGGGATTTTCCCGGGCTGAAAACGGCCGTTTTTGTCGACGGCACTCTCAATGACGACAGAGATGTCGATAAAGGCTGGACCGTGGAACTGGCTTTCCCCTGGCAAGGGATGTCCGTCCTGGCCCAGGGCCGCGCTCATCCCCCCCAAGACGGAGATGTCTGGAGGATGGATTTTTCGAGGTTCGAAGCCCTTCATTATTGCGGGGTGAGAGCCCATCCCGATCCGGGCTGGGCCTTGAACAGGCACGGCCTCTACGATTCCCACGTCCCGGAATGCTTCTCGTTCATCCATTTCTCCGAGAAAACGGCGGAGGGCCGCGGCCCGCGGGCATAGGGGATCCTCCGAAATAGGGCTTTCAAATTTTCCGCTGATTGTGGTATTTTAATCATACGCATAAAGGCGTGCTCATAGGCCATGTTTTATAAGAAAATCGGGGTCGCCGGCCTGGCCATTGTCTTGGCCGCGGGGAGTCTCCTCTCACAGGCTCCCAATAAGTACGCTTTCCCGTTTAGCCAGTATAAGCTCAAAAACGGCCTTCAGGTCATCCTCTCCGAGGATGATTCCCTGCCCGTCGTGTCGGTGGCCGTTGCCTACAGGGTCGGTTCCCTCCATGAGCTTCCGGGAAAATCAGGCCTAGCCTATCTCATGGAAAACATGATGTTTTCCGGATCGGCCGATGTTCCTCCCCAGCAACATTTCAACAACATCAACCGCGTCGGCGGCAAGCTCAACGCCAGCACATCCGAGGACATGTCGACCTTCTACCAGACGGTGCCATCCAACCAATTGGCCCTTGTCCTTTGGATGGAGTCGGACAGGATGCGATTCCTCGAGATCACCGAGGACAGTCTGGAAGCGACGAGAAAGGACCTCCTCGATATCATGCGCCAGCGAAGGACCGCCGATCCCTATCTGGAAAATCAGTTTTCCTTCGACCAGCTTTTGTACATGGATTTTCCTTACAGCCATCCGTTGTTGGGATCGGAAGACGACCTCCGGACCCTGACCCTGGACGATGTGAAAAATTTCTACGCCACCTATTACGTGCCGAACAACGCCGTCCTCTGTATCACCGGCAACTTCAACAAGATGAAGACCATGGAGCTCGTCGCCAAATATTTCGAGACGATCCCTAGGGGAAAGGATTCGAGCTTCGTGCCCGCGCCTTATAAATATATAAAAAAACAGGTCATTAAGACCGAGGAGGATTCCCTGGCCCTGGCTCCGGCCTTCTATATGGGCTTCCGCCTCCCGCTTTTCGCTCCTAATGACATCTATTCCCTGACCATCCTCGACTATATCCTGATGCGGGGCCGGAGCTCGCGGATCATGCGCCGGCTGCTCGGCCTTGACAATAAAATCGCCTACCAACTCAGCGGCGGGATCGAAAAACGCAGGGACCGTTGCGCCTTTAAAATTTTCGTTATTGCCAACAATCCGTACTGGATCAATCAATGCCAGAACGCAGTTTTCTCGGAGCTGGACAAGCTGAAAACCGCCTTTCCTTCGGATGCCGAGCTGATCAAGGCCAAGAACATGTTCAAACGGGATTACTTGGACCGCATCGCCACGACTCTGGATAAAGCGATCTTTCTTTGCGAGAAATATATTGCCCTCGGCAATCTCGACGCCATGCCCCTCGAACTCGAGAAAACAATGAAAGTCACCAATACCGATGTCGTGACCGTCGCCCACCGCTACTTCACGACGGATAACAGCGTGATCCTAAACGTCAGGACCAAATGAAAAAAAGCCGTGTCCTCCTGGGCTTTGTCCTCTGGGCAGTCGCTTTGAGCCTGGCCGGCCAAGAGCGTTTCCGAAAGGCTCCGCCCCCTCCGGAACCCCGTCAAGAACTCAAGCTGCCCTCGATCGAGACCAGCCCGCCGCTGACGAACGGCTTGAGGGTTTCGGTGATCTTCAGGGATGACCTGCCGATGATGATCCTTCAACTCATCATCCAAGGCGGCGAAAGCTCGTCGCCCGAAAGATCAGCGGGAACGGCCAGCTTTGCCGCCCATGTCGTCACCCGGTCGACGCAAAGCCGCTCTGCGTCGGACATCGAAGAGTTCATCGAATCGATCGGCGGCTCCCTGTCTGTTTCGACGATGGAAGATTTCACACTTTTGACATTTCGCTTTTTGGACGACTATCTCGACCAGGCCTTGGAACTTCTCGGCCAGATGATCCTCAAGCCGGATTTTTCGGAAAAGGCGATCAAAAGCGTCAAGTCGATCTTGACCCTGGACTACCTGGGAAGGGAAAAAAACCCGGAATTCGTCGCCTATCGACACCTGATCCGACTTCTGTTTAAAAATCACCCCTATGAAAAGATGGGATTCCCGAGGGAGGCGATCACGAATTGGAATCAGAAAGACCTCCTGGAATTTTTCGACCGGTACTACCGGCCCAATAACGCCCATCTCATTCTTACGGGAAGCATTCCGATGAGGATGGCCACCCAGAAAGTCAGCCGCGTCCTCAACACCTGGCAGCAGGCGGAACTCAGCCAAAAACCTTTTCCGCCCATCACGCCGCCCCAAAAAGAAAAAATATGTTTTATTGACGTTCCCCTGGCCAAATATTGCGTGATCTACCTGGGCACGGTCTTTCCCTCGGACGACCTTGATCCGTCGTCTCTTTCCGTCGTCAGCCAAGTCCTGGGCGGAACGATGAATTCGAGGCTCTTCATGAACCTCCGGGAATCCAAAGGCTATGCCTATTTCGCCTTCAGCCAGGCCGAATTTTCCAGATCGGGCGGACTTTTTTTTGTTCGGGCCAAGGTCGCTCCGGAGTTCATCTATCCCTCGGTCCAGGAAATCCTGAAAGAGATCAGAAAAATCACCAGGGAACCCATCGCCATATCGGAGATCGACCAGGCCAAGTCCTATCTCATCGGCAATTTCCCCGTCGCCATCGAGCAACTGGGCGTATTTTCCGAGAAGATCTCTGAGATCATGGCCTACGACCGGGGAAACGACTATTGGAACAAGTACTATGAGCAGATCTTGCTGGTCAGCCCGGAAAAAGTCTTCACGGCGGCCCAAAAATGCTTCCTCCAGCCGCCTCTCGTCGTCATTGCCGGAGACAAATCCGTGCTGACCAACCGCCTGAATGAATTTGAATCGATCGACGTCTATGACAGCAAAGGGATCCGCCAATATACGATTAACAAAGAAAAGCAGTGAATCGAAAAAGGAGCCGAGAATGAAGCTTGTCGAATGCGTCCCCAATTTCAGCGAAGGCCGGGACCGAGATAAAATTCAAGCCATCACAAAAGAAATCGAGTCCACGCCGGGAGTCAATCTCCTCGATGTGGACCCCGGTGAATCGACCAACCGCACGGTCGTCACGTTCATCGGGCCGCCCGAGGCCGTCCTGGAAGCGGCCTTCAAGGCCATCGGCAAAGCCGCCGAAGTCATCGATATGGGTCGGCATAAAGGCGCCCACAGCCGAATCGGGGCCACGGATGTCTGCCCGTTTGTTCCTCTCTCCGAGGTGACCATGGACGACTGCGTCCAGCTGGCCCACGCTCTCGGCAAGAGAGTCGCGGCCGAGCTCGGGATCCCCGTTTACTTTTATGAGGAAGCCGCCTTGAAACCGGAACGGCGGAACCTGGCCGCGATCCGGGCCGGAGAGTATGAAGGACTGCCGGAAAAATTGAAGGATCCCGCATGGGCCCCCGATTGCGGCGAGCCCTTGTTCAATGCCAAAACGGGTGCCACGGTCATCGGAGCCCGGGAGTTCCTGATCGCCTACAACATCAATTTGAACACTCGGGATCGCCGGCTGGCCAACGAAATCGCCCTCCACATCCGGGAGAGCGGCCGGGCCAAGCGGGACCGCGACGGCAACATCGTCCGCGACGAGGCCGGCCTGACCATCAGGGTCCCCGGCAAGTTCACCCATCTCAAGGCGGTCGGCTGGTACATCGAGGACTACGGCATCGCCCAGCTCTCCATCAACTTCACCAATTATAAGGTCACTCCCGTCCACGCCGTCTTCGACGAGGTTGTCCGGCTGGCCGAGATGCTGGGCTTGAGGGTCACCGGGAGCGAGCTTGTCGGATTGATTCCGAAAGAGGCGCTCCTGGCGGCCGGTAGGCATTATTTGGACAAACAGGGGAAAAGCCCGGGGGTTCCCGAGGAAGAGCTGATCCGGACGGCCGTCCTCTCCCTCGGCTTAAGCAATATCGTGCCCTTCGACCCGAAGAAAAAAATCATCGAGAACCAGATCGAGGAACCGAAGAAGCGGCTGATTGGGATGAGCCTGCGAGAATTCGCCAATGAGTTGTCCATGGATTCCCCGGCTCCCGGCGGCGGCAGCGCGGCGGCCCTCTGCGGCGCCCTCTCGGCGTCCCTGTCTTCGATGGTCGCCAACTTGACGGTCGGCAAGAAAGGATACGAAAAGGCCTGGAAGGACTTGAAACAGGCGGCCGGCCGCGCCCAAAAGCTGAAAGACGCCTGTCTTGCGTCCGTGGACCTCGACACCGCGGCCTTCAATAAGCTGATGGACGCTTACCGGCTGCCGAAAGCTTCGGAGGAGCAGAAAAAAGAGCGAGACGAGGCCGTCCGAAGCGCCTCGATGGAAGCGACGCTCGTCCCCTTTGACGTCCTGGACAAAAGCGTCGAGCTCCTGAAGCTGGCGAAGAAGGTCGCCCAAAAGGGAAACCGAAACTCCGTGAGCGACGCGGGCGTCGCCGGCCAGGCTGGACGAGCCGCGGCCGCGGGCGCCTACTACAATATCAGGATCAACCTGCCCAGCATCGAAGACCGGGAATTCCGGTCCCGCATCACCAAACAGGCCGTCCGGCTCAAAAAACGGGCCCTCCGCCTGGCGGACGAGATTAACAAAATGGTTGAAAAAGAGCTCAAGAAGATGTAAAAATGAAATGGATGTTTCCGAAAATACCGATTGTCACCAACAGCCTTAAAAAGAGGCTGTGGACGATCATCGTCCTCGTCGTGGCTTACCTTGTCTATATTTCCTTGGGCGATCTCATCCCGCAATACTGGCGATGGATCGGATTCCGGTCCTTCGAACGATCAATCATGACCCTCGGCTTCGTGATCATCCTGCTCATTTCTCTCTCCGGGTTGGCCCTCAGCGAGAAGCTCACCTCTCTGGCCATCAAAGACGGGCTGACCGGCCTTTATAACCAGACCTACATCAAGGCCAGGCTTCAGGAAGAGATCTACCGGTCCGACCGGTATCATTATCCGCTGAGCGTGATGATGATCGACCTCGATGATTTCAAAGACCTCAACGATAAATACGGCCATATCGTCGGTGACCGCATTTTGAAGTCCTTCGCCGACTTGATCCAGGAAATGATCCGAGCTTCGGATGTCGCCGCTCGGTACGGAGGCGAAGAGTTCCTGGTCGTCCTTCCCCAGACCTCGTGCCTGGACGGGGCGGCGGCAGCAGAGCGGATCCGCAAAGAGGTGGCCCTCTGTCCGTTCCGGATCGGGTCTCATCTGGAAAAGATCGCCCAGTTTACCGTCAGCGTCGGCGTCTATTCTTCGCCGTACCATGGTCAGACCGTCGAGGAAATCGTCAACCTGACGGACGCCGCCCTCTACCGGGCCAAAACCGAGGGAAAAAACAGGGTCGTTGTCTTCATAAAATAGCCTTTTTTCGGCACCCGTTCTACGAGAAGAAAAGATGAAGGAAGGGGCTTTTCGCGGCAAACCAATCAAGGCCGTCTTCGAGCGGACCCTATCTCTGGCCCTTGCCGAACACCGAGAATAGGCCGAACAGGACAAAACCGAACAGGACGATCGTTCCGGACGCGGGCAGGTCAAAGAAGAACGCTAAACACAGCCCCCCGACGACGGAGGCTGCCGATACCAGACAGGAAAAGAGGACGGCCTTTTTAAAGCTGCCGGCCACCTGAAGCCCCGCCGCGGCCGGGATTACGACCAGGGCCGAGACGAGCAGGATTCCGACAACCTTCATTCCCAGGACGATCGTCACCGCGGTCAGCACGGTGATCAAGGCGTCGAGCCGTCGGACGCGGACTCCGGACACGCGGGCCGATTCAAGGTCGAAGGTCATATACATGAATTTGTGATAGTGGCCGATCACGAGCACCAGGACGATCGCCGCCAGCCCGATGGAAAGCCAGACTTCCAGCGGTTCGATGGCCAGGATCTCGCCGAAAAGAAAATTGAGAAGCGCCACATTGAAATTCCGCGACAGCGTGGCCAGGACGATACCCAGGGCCATCCCGACGCTGCTCAAGATGGCGATGGCCGTATCCCCATACAAGCCGGCCTGTTCCTTGAGCTTGGTGATCCCCAGCGCCGCAATCACCGAGAAAATCAGGGCGACGGCCAGGGGCATTGTCCTCAGCAAAAGGCCGAGGGCCACGCCGGCAAAGGTGATATGGGACAGGCCGTGGCCGATCATCGCGTCTTTTCTGAGGATAAGAAACACGCCGAGCACGGCGCAGGCGAGGCCGATAAAAAGCCCGGCCAACAGGGCCCGCTGAAGAAAACCGTAGCTGAGAAGAGCTGCCATGGCTGTTCAGGATCCTTCAATGTTGATGCGAGACAAGATGGTGGCCGCCGGCCAGCATATCCTTCAAGGTGTCCGAGCCGCAGAATTCCTCGTGGCTGCCGTGATAGACCAGCCGCTGGTTCAAGCAGGCCACTTGGGTGATATGCTTATTCACGATGCCGATATCGTGGGTGACCTGGACGATCGTGATCCCTTCGTTTTTATTCAAGCGGTCGAGAATCTCATAGAAATGGGCCTGGGTTTCGGCATCCACACCGGTGGTCGGCTCGTCCAAAAAAAGAATCCGGGGCTGCTGGACAATGGCCCTGGCAATAAAGACGCGCTGCTGCTGGCCTCCGGAGAGCTCCCCGATGCGCCTGTTTGCGAAATCGGCCATCCCGACAAGCTCCAGGGAATGGCGAATGGAGACGTCTTCCTTTTTGGTCATGCGATGGAGGAATCCTGCCGAAGACAGGAGGGCCATGGCCACGACCTCTTTGGCCGAGGCCGGAAAGAGCGGGTCAAAATGGGTGGCTTTCTGGGGAACGTAGCCGATTTTCTGCCACTCCCCAAATTTCTCGACGCTCTTTCCCATGATGAAAATGCTTCCCCGGGCCGGCCGCAAAAGGCCTAGGATGATCTTGAGAAGCGTCGTTTTCCCCGAACCGTTCGGACCCAGGATAGCCAGAAAATCGCCCTCATGGATGGAGAAAGAGACGTCCGTGAGGACCGGGTCATGCCCATAGCTGAAGGTTACGCCTTCGATCTGGATCAAGCTCTTGGCATTATTCACAGGCGAGTCCATGTCTCAAGCTTTCCAGGTTTTTTTCCATGAGGCTAAAAAACGTCATGCCAGACCTCCATTGCTCTTTGGTCAGGTTGTGACCGGGATAGAGAAGGGATGTATCGGCCCCGACTTCCCGGGCGATCAAGCGCGCCAGTTTATCGCTGACATTTGTTTCGAAAAAGATGGTTTTGATAACGTGTTTCTTGGCCAGGACGATCACGTCGACCAGCTGACGCGGCGTCGGCGCCGCATCCGGGCTCAGCCCGTAGACGGGAATTTGCTCGAGGTGATACCGTCTGGCCAGATAGGCGAACGCGGAATGTCCGCCGAAGATAAAAGTTTTTTGACGACAGCGGGAGAGATTGTCCTGGTATTTGGCATCCAGCCTTTGCAGCTTTTCTTTGTAGGATGCTGCTCCTCGTTCGAAATAGGAGGTATTCTCCGGTTCGATTTCGGAAAGCAGCTTTTGGATCCGGTCCACGATGACCTGATCAAGTCCAAAGTCGAGCCAGATATGAGGGTCCATCTCATGAGTCTCCGGCCGGGGAAGGCTCTTGTCGTTTCCGGAAAGAAGGGCCAGACCGCGAGTCACTTCAAGCGTCCTCAGTCCGGGTCTGGAAGCGCTTCTTAAAATATCCGCAAGCCAGGGCTCCAAGTCGGCGCCGATAAAAATGAAGAGGTCCAGGGCCGCGAACTTTCCCATATCGCTCACCCTCGGCTGCCAGGTATGGACCTCCGCCCCCGGAGGCAAGAGAAGACTCACCTCTCCCCTTTCACCGGCAACGGCCCGGGCAAACTCCAAAAGAGGGAAAACCGTGGTCATGATTCTTATCTTCGGCCGGACAGAAGGCTTCTGGACACCGAAAGACAACAGCCAGCCCGCCAGGGTCAGGCCGATGACCGTCAACACCATCCATTTTTTAGACATCAGGGAACGCTCGCCTTCGGGAAATCGCGCCTGCATTTTAAAGAAAGCCGGGAATAAAATCAATCCGCTTGAAAGCCGACGGATTTTATGGCATGATTTTTTTCCCTATTTGCCATAGACAAGGAGGTTCTCCCATGGCTTCGTCCTTGACCGAACTCAAGCCGCCGTTTCTCTGGAAACACTTCCAACAAATTTTAACGATTCCGCACTGCTCCGGTCATGAACAGCGCCTAGCCGATTACATCGTCGCCCAGGCCAAACGTCTTAACTTGTTCTCGAAAAAAGACAAGACCGGCAACGTCCTCGTCCGAAAGAACGCCGCAGCCGGCCGTGAAAACGCCGAGCCGGTCATTCTCCAGGGTCACCTAGACATGGTCTGCGAAAAAAATTCCGATGTGGCCCACGACTTTTCTAAAGATCCCATCGTGCCCGAGATCCGGGAGGGCTGGGTCTATGCCAAGGGCACGACTTTGGGCTCGGATAACGGGATCGGCGTGGCCTCCGCGCTGGCCGTCATGGAGGACGCTCAGCTCGTCCACGGCCCGCTGGAATTCCTCTTTACCATTGATGAAGAGACAGGTCTGACGGGGGCGAGAAGAATCGAGCCCGGCTTCCTGAAGGGAAATAACCTGATCAACCTCGACAGCGAGGAAGAAGGGACGTTCACCATCGGCTGCGCCGGAGGCGCGGACTCGGAGATCACCTTCCCTCTCAAAAGAAAGAGAGCCCGGCTCAAACAAGCCTATAGGCTTAAGATTTTTGGACTCCGGGGCGGGCACTCCGGATTGGACATCAATCAAGGTCGGGCCAATGCCATCAAGCTGCTGGCCAGGATTCTCTGGCAGGCGAAGGGCCTCTTCGCTCTCGATCTCATCCGGGTCGAAGGGGGGAATAAAAGAAATGCCATCCCCCGGGAAGCCTGGGCGGATTTCCTTTTTGACCCGGCCAAATTTAAGCCTTTGGCAGCCTTCGTTCAAAATGTCTGCGAAAAGATCCGGGTTGAATACCGGGCCGTCGAAAAAGATTTTCAGTATAGCCTCGAGCCTGTCGATCGAAAAGCCGATGAGCCCTTGACCACAGGCTGCCAAGACGCTCTTGTCAACTTTCTCTTTACCTGCCCTCATGGCGTTTTGAGCATGCACCCCGAGATCGCCGGGCTTGTCGAGACATCGACAAACCTGGCCATCGTCCATTGCGCTCGAAGCACGGCCCGGATCATCTGCAGCAGCCGCAGCTCGGTGGCCTCTGCGCTCGAAGCCACCAGGAATATGCTGAAAGCCCATGTCCAGCTCTCCAAAGGTAAAATCAAGCAGCCCGAAGGCTATCCCGGATGGGCGCCCAACCTGCAGTCTTCGTTATTGAAGACTCTCAAGGACGTCTATGTTCGGGTGTTCGGCAAAGAGACACGAGTCGTCGCCGTCCATGCCGGGCTGGAATGCGGCATCATCGGCGAGAAATTTCCGGGCATGGATATGATCTCATTCGGGCCGACGATCGAACATCCCCATTCCCCTGAAGAAAGAGTCCAGATCGCCTCCGTGGAGAGCTATTGGCAGTTTCTGACGGCCGCCCTCCAATCCTTGTCTTAAACCATCGCCAATTATTTTTTTTTGAAAAATGGACGTGAAAGGAAGCACCATGGGAAAAAAACTCGCTCTTTTTTTTATGGCCATGAGCCTGATTTTCTTGAGCGCGGCTGTTGTGAGCTGCAAGAAAAAGGAGAAAGCCCGTCCGGCCGAACGGCCCGTGACTGAATTCAAAGGAGAGCTCCGCGTCCTCCAAGTCAGTCCGAAAGGCCCGACCCAGACCGCCCATGAAGCGGAAGAAATCATCGTCATTTTTGACCATCCCATGGTCGCCCTGGAGCCCTTGCCTCAGGAAGAAAGCTCCTCGTTCCTGAAATTCGACCCTCCCTTCTCGGGAAAAAGCCGTTGGATGGGAACCAGAACCTTGGTCTTCTCGCCAAAAATGAGGTTTCCTTTTGCCACGGAGATCAAAGTGGTCATCCCGGCAGGCACCCGGTCTCTTGATGGCTATGTCCTGAAAGAAGACTACCCCTGGACGTTGACCACGATCCGGCCAAGGCTCCTCAGGCATTTTCCCCAGGACCAGCAACGGCAATGGAGGCTCGAGACGAACGTGCTTCTCGTCTTCAACCAGCCTGTCGATGAAAGCCGGGTGAGAGATTTTATTTCCTTCAGCGGAGTCGGCCCGGACGGCGAGGCGCGGCCGCTGGGCTTTTCCCTACGCCGGCCGAAGAAGAGTCTCGATTACACAGACCTCCCCATCGAGCCCGAGAAGGCGCTTTTGTTGGATCCCCAAGACAAGCTCGAGCCGGATTCGACCTACGCGGTCGAACTCCGGGCCGGCCTGCCGGGAAAAGAAGGCGCTTTAGGCATGGAGGAAAACGCCCTCTTCAGCTTCGAAACATTTAAGACTTTCAAATTCACCGGCCCCCAAACGCAAGAAGGCCACAATCCCTATGAACCCTTGTCATTCAGTTTTTCCAATCGCGTCATCTACCGGGATTTTGTCCAAAAGATCCGCATCGAACCTGCCCTGGAAATCCCGGATTACTATTCCGAGTGGGACTACGGACAACACACCCTTCATCTCTCCGTCCCGCTTCAGCCGGAGACCGCCTATGCCGTCCGAATCGCCTCGGACCTCAAAGACGAATTCGGCAATGTCCTTGGCAAGGACGTCCAGGTCCGTTTCGTCACCTCCGGCTATGAGCCTGCCGTGGATATGACGACCGGGCACGGCATCATCGAAGCCTACGGCGGTCTTTTTTATCCTATTTATGCTTGCAACACGGCTTCTGTCCGCCTCCAGGCGGCCAGAGTCGATAAAGACGAAGTCATCCCGATTTTGACCAATGATAAAATTTTTTGGTCCAATGAACCCTTTAAACAAAGGGCGGATTTTTTCCAAGTCGACAAGCTGATGGAGCTGAAGCTCCCCAAAAATAAGCGACAGCTTGTCCCTCTCGACCTGAAAAATATCCTGGCCTCCCCGTACGGATTCCTCTTTCTCCAGCTGGACACTCTCGTCCAGAAAGACGATCCTTGGGGACGATACCCAAAGGTTTTTCTCCAGGTGACCGAACTCGGCATTTCGGGAAAGTTTTCTCCTGAAAATAACGTCATCTGGGTCACGGAGCTCAAGACCGGACAGCCGATCGCCGAAGCCGAGGTCGAGATCAGAGACGACGGCAACACGATTCGCTGGAAAGGCAAAACGGACAACCAGGGAAAAGTCCAGACCCCCGGCTGGAAGAGTCTCGGCATCCGGAGCCGGGACGAGTGGGATAAGCCTCACCAGTGGGTTTTCGCCCGGCGGGGCAAGGACGGCGCCTTTTTTTCATCCGAGTGGGGAACGGGCATCGAGCCCTTCCGCTTCAATATCAATGAGGAAATTTATGCCGAGCCGGAAAAGATCAGGGGCACGGTTTTCACCGAGCGAGGAATCTACAGGGCCGGAGAGCAGGTCCATATCAAGGGTGTCCTCCGAAAGAACGATAAAGCCCAGTGGAAGCTGCCTTCGATAAAAGAGGTTGATTGTGAAATCAAAGACCCCTTTGAGAAATCCGTCTTCAAGGGAAAACTCCCTCTTGATCCTTACGGCTCGTTCGCCTTTGACCTGGAAACCCGGGAAGAAGCCTCTCTCGGAACCTATTTGATCTCGACGATCGTCCCGGGAGAAGCCGCCGGTGAAAAGCCCGAGCGCCTTTCAGGGACGTTTCGCGTCGAAGCTTTCCGTCCGGCGGAATTTGAAGTCCATCTTCGCGCTCTCGAAGAGAGCTTCGTCTTCGGCGATTCCTACCGGGCTGAAATCCGGGGAACCTATCTTTATGGAGGGGCCATGTCGGGCCAGGCGGCCGGCTGGTCGCTCCGGCTGAATCCCACCTCTTACTCTCCTCCCGGGCATAAAGGCTTTGTCTTTGGCGATGAGCTGGATTTCGCGGACGAAGAGGGGCTTGCCGAAAAAAGCCGACTGCTGGCTTCAGGCCAGGCCTCCCTCGGTCCGCAGGGAAAGCTCGAGATCAAAGCGCCCCTGGTGGCGGAGAAAGAACGGGCAACCGTGTCGGCCGCGCTGGAAGCCACGGTGTCGAGTCCAAGCCGGCGGTCGATCTCCAACCGGATCGAGACGGTGATTCACCAGGGAGAATATTGCATCGGCCTCAGGCCGAACACGTCTTTCATCAAAAAAGGTGAAAAAGTCACGATCCAAGTGATCACCACGAATCCGGCCGGCAGCCTTGCGCCGGGGAAAAAGATTTCCCTGAAGCTCATCAAGAGGGAATGGCGCTCCGTCCGGAAGGCCGAGGTCGGCGGCCGGTTCAGATGGGTCTCGGAAAAAGTGGATACCGAGGCCGGCTCCCGCGAAGTCCAGACAAAAGCCGAGCCGGCGGAGATTTCTTTTGAGCTTGAAAAATCCGGATTCTACCTGATCGCGGCGGAAGGCCGGGACAACCGCAAAAACAAAGTGACCACGACGACCTACCTTTACGTCACCGGTAAGGACTATGTCCCGTGGGAACGCAAGGACGACGATGCCCTGGAACTTATCGCCGACAGCGACAACTACAAGCCGGGCGATAAGGCCAGAATCCTTGTCAAATCTCCTTATGAGCGGGCCAAGGCCCTGGTGACCATCGAGCGGGAAATGATCATGCAGGCCCAAGTCCTTGAAATCGAGGGAAGCACAAGCCAGATTGAAATACCGATCGCTCCCGAAGCCATTCCCAACGTCTATGTCTCGGTGCTTCTCGTCCAGGGACGGACATCCCAAGCCGCCGCCGGGGAAAACCAGGATATCGGCAAACCGTCCTTTAAAATCGGCTACCTCAAGCTGAACGTCGACCCTTCGGAAAAAAGGCTGTCCGTGGAAATCGCGACCGATAAAAAAAGTTACAAGCCAAGAGAGACAGTGACCCTCCGCCTCAAAGTCAAAGATACCAAGAAAGGCGGGGCCCAGGCTTCCGTCGCTCTGGCCGTCGTCGATGTCGGCGTTTTGAACCTCATCGGCTATCAGACGCCGAACCTGTTCGGCGCCTTCTATTACGAAAAATCGCTTTCCGTGCTGACATCCGAAACGCGCATCCACGTCGTCGGCCAAAGACAATACGGAGAGAAGGGTGAGAATGTCGGCGGAGGCGGGGCGCCGGCCATGGCGGCGCCGATGGGCTTGTCCGAAGTCGAGCTCCGCGGCGATTTCAAATCCACGGCTTATTGGAATCCCTCGCTGGTCACCGATGACAAAGGCGCAGCGTCCGTCCAGTTCACGCTTCCGGACAATCTGACGACCTTCAGAATCATGGCCATTGCCCAGACGAAAGATTCCTGCTTCGGCCAGAACGAATTGGGCATTCAGGTCACCAAGCCGATTCTTCTCCTGCCTTCGGCTCCAAGGTTTGCGCGCGCAGGCGATCAATTCCAGGCAGGAGTCTTGATCAACAATAATTCTCCCCAAGCCGGTAGCGTCGAGATCGGAATCGAGGCGAAGGGCATCGTTCTGCGCGACAAGAAAAATATCCAAGCATTCCTGCTGGCGCCCGGAGAACAAAAAGAGGTCCTTTTTTCTTTTGAGGCGGATAAGCCGGGAAGAGCCGTCCTCGCCATCCGGGCTAAAATGGGCGGAAATTCAGACGGCCTGGAAATTCCCATCCCCATCCAGCTTTCAAGACCCACGGAGACCGTTGCCACGTTTGACCAAGCTTCGGAATCCCGGGAGGAAAAAATCTCTATCCCGGAGACGATCGATCCGGCGGAAAGCAAAATCGAGGTCCTGGCCGCGGCCTCCGCTCTTGCGGGCCTCAAAGGCTCGGTGGATTACCTGACCGACTATCCCTACTTGTGCCTGGAACAACGGCTCTCGGCCATCCTTCCCTATCTTGTCGCTCCGCAGGTCATTCAGGATTTCAAGCTCAGCTTTTTGGACTTGAAGGCGATCAAAAAACTGGTTCAGAACACGCTCCGAGACGCCTACGGCTGTCAACAGGAGAATGGAGGATTCGGGCTCTGGCCCGACTCCGGCCACGAATCGCCATTCGTAACATGCTATACCGTTTTCACCCTTTTAAAAGCCCGGCAGGCCGGCTATGAGGTTGATAAGGCCCGGCTTGAAAGGTCCATCAGCCGTCTCAAAAACCTGCTCCGGGCCAAGCCGGACACGCTGGGCTATCCAGTCAGCCTCAACAGCTTGAAAACCCTGCAAGCCTACGCCCTCTATGACTTGGCTCTCTTCGGCCGTCCCGAACCCGCCTACGCCGAAAAATTGTTCCAGGAGCGGCAGAATCTCTCTCTTTTCGGCCGGTCTCTTCTGCTCAAAGCGCTTCATATCGGCAACGGGGCCCAGGACGCTCGGAAGACTCTCATTCAAGAGTTCATCAATAAGATAAAAGTCACACCGTCTCTGGCCCATTTCGAAGAAGAAACGGACCTCGGGCTGAGATGGATCTACTCTTCGAACACGCGAACGACCGCGATCATCCTCCAAGCGCTCCTTGAAGTCGGTGAGAACCATCCCCTGCTGCCGGCGGCGGCTCGATGGCTGGTGGATAAGAGAAAGGCCGGCCGTTGGAATTCCACTCAGGAAAATTTCTTCGTGTTCTACGCCCTGAATGAATTCTACCGCGCCCAGGAAAAAACCAGGCCGGATTTTAAAGTCGAGATCAGCCTGGCAAAAAAAGTCCTTCTCAGTGAGGTCTTCAGGACGGCGACGCAGACGGCCAAGGCCGCTTCAGGTCTGTCCGAATTCAAATCGGGTAAAACACTGCCCCTGAGGTTCGAAAAACAAGGTCCGGGAATTCTCTATTACGGGGCCAGATTCACTTACGCTCCCAGACAAAAGCTCGAGCCGAGAGACGAGGGATTCGCCGTGTACAAGACGATCTCCTCCCTCGACGGAAAACCCCTGGAATCCATCAAGGCCGGCTCGCTCGTGGCCGTTACGCTCCAGATTGTTGTCCCTAAAGAAAGCCTGTTCGTCGTTATCGAAGACCCGCTTCCGGCCGGCTTTGAAGCCGTCAACCCCACTTTTCTGACAGAAAGCGAAGAGCAGCGAAGAATCCTCGAGGCGATGGACGAAGCGAATAAAGGATACTGGTGGGAAGGCTTCAACCATATCGAAATGCATGACAACAGGGTCCTCCTGTTCTCCGATTCCCTGAGCGCAGGCATCCATACTCATCGCTACCTGGCCAGGGCCTTGACTCCGGGCTTATTCACGCAGCCTGGGACAAAGGCCGAGGAAATGTATGCCCCCGAAGTCTTTGGCCGGAGCGCCGAGCAGGTGGTGAAAATCGTCAAGTGAAGACCAGAAAAAGGCGCCTCGTTTACTTCGTTCTCTCGCTCGGCGGCGCTTTCTTATTGTTTTTCGGGTCGTTTTACATTCCGGTTCCCAAACGGAAATTGAATCCCCGGCCGGTCATTTCCCTGCTCATCACGGACCGCGACGGTGTTCCTCTGAGGGAAGTCCTTTCGGATGAGGGCGGAAGATGTCGTTGGGTGAGCCTGGACGAAATATCGCCGTTCCTTGTCAAAGCTACTATTGATGCAGAGGACAGGCATTTCTTCGTCCATTCCGGGATCAATCCCTATGCCATCGCCAGAGCTTTTATCCAGAACTTCCGAAACCAGAAGGTCGTTTCGGGCGCGTCGACGATCACCCAGCAGGTGGTCCGGAATGTCTATCGTTTCCGCCGCAACCTGTTCTCAAAGATCCTGGAGGCTTGGCTGGCCGTCCGGCTCGAACATTCTCTTTCGAAAGAGGAAATTCTCGTCCAATACTTCAACCGCATTTTCTACGGAAACCAGGCCTATGGCATTGAAGCGGCCTCCCGCCTCTACTTTGACAAGCCGGCCTCTGACTTGAGCCTGGCCGAAGCGACCTTCCTGGCCAACCTTCCCCGTTCTCCCTCCTATTTGAATCCCTACCTCAATTATAGGGCGGCCGAGATGCGGCAGAAAGAGCTCCTTCTCAGAATGGCGGGTCGCGGCTCTATCGCTAAAGACGAGTCGCAACGAGCCCTCGAAGAAAAGATCTGCCTCATTCCCGCCCAAGAAAAGTTTCGGGCTCCCCATTTTTGCGATTATGTTTTGGCCCAGATTCCCGGCGAAAAAAGAAGCGGGCTCTCGTCAGTTCGGACGACCCTCGATTATTCCCTCCAGGAAAAGATCGAAATTCTGCTCAAAAATCATCTCGGTCTTCTCGAGAAAAAAGGCATCACCAACGGCGCCATCCTCGTCTTGGACAATTCATCGGGCGACATTCTGGCCATGGCCGGCTCCAAAGATTTCTTTGACGAGAGAAATGACGGCCAGGTCAACGGCATCCTGGCCCTGCGCCAGCCCGGATCGACGCTCAAGCCTCTGACCTACGCCCTGGCCTTGGAGAAAGGCCTGACTGCGGCGACGATCATTGAGGACGTCCCCACGCAATTCCCTACTCTGGACGGCCATTTTGCTCCCGAGAACTACGATGAGAAATTCCACGGACCGATCCGGTTGAGAAGCGCTTTGGCCAGCTCCTACAACATCCCGGCCGTGTCCGTCCTGCAGAAACTCGGGCCGGAATTGCTTTATCGAAGGTTGAAGGACCTGGAATTCGCGAGCTTGCAGCAAGCTCCGGAATTTTACGGTGTCGGGCTGACCTTGGGAAACGGCGAGGTGACCTTGCTCGAGTTGACGCGCGCTTATGCCTGCTTAGCCCGAAATGGCCTGTCCTTGAGGGAGAGGTCGATTCTCGAATATGGCCGGAAGGACGGCGGGGCGTTTCTGCCCTCTCAGGAACAAGAAGGGCGCCGGATTTTTTCGCCGGAAGTCTCTTATATCATCACCCATATTCTCGCAGACACGGACGCCCGGGTGCCGACCTTCGGATACCTCTCTCCTCTCAACTTCCATTTTCCTGTGGCGGCCAAGACGGGGACCTCGAAAGATTTCAGAGACAACTGGACAATTGGCTATACGCCGTCCGTCGCAATCGGCGTCTGGGTCGGCAATTTTGACGGCCGGCCGATGCATAATGTCTCCGGCATGACAGGAGCCGGCCCGCTATTCAGGGACGTGATGTTGCTCGTTTCAAGCCGGAACAAAAATGAGGGATTCCGAGAACCCACGAATTTGGCCCACCGCGCGATTTGCCCGCTTTCCGGAATGCTTCCTTCGGTTCACTGTCCCGGCACGATCGACGAAATATTTCTTCCGGGGACTGAACCTCGAGTCACGTGTTCCCTGAATCATCAGAAAGGAATCGTCGCTGCGGCCGTTCTCCCCGCAAGCTTCGGGAGCCCTCCTTTAGGCGTCGCGATTGTCGTTCCACAAGAGGGCGATATTTTCAAGATGGACCCCGTGCTTCGGAAAAAGTATCAGTCCATCCTGCTCAAGGCGTCTGTGCATGAAGCACCCGGGGTCCAACTCGTCGAATGGCGAGTCAACGGTCGAAAAATCGGAGACTGCCGCTACCCCTATTCCCTGGCCTGGAATCTCAGCCCCGGTTCATATACAATTAGGGCGCGGGCCGTAGGCCAGGCCGGGACCATGGAAAGCCGCCCCGTAAAAATTCTTGTCATATCGTAATTTTTGAGGAGGGCGAAGGATGAAAAGACGAGACGTCTTGATCGCCCTAGGCAGCACAGCTCTTTTAGCCTCACAAATCTTGCCCGCGTGCAAAAGGAGTAAAGAGATGAAAAAAGAAGTGAAGACCGATAAAGCGCCCCAGGCCATCGGCCCCTATTCCCAGGGCATCGTGGCCAATGGGTTTATCTTCTGCTCCGGCCAGATCCCCATCGTGCCGCAGACCGGCGAGCTCAACACGGGCAGCATCGAAGACCAGACGCGCCAGGTGCTCAAGAACGTCAGCGCCGTGCTGGAAGCCGCGGGGACATCTCTGGATAACGTCGTCAAGGCAACGGTCTTTCTCCAGGACATGAATGACTTTGCCGCCATGAACAAGATCTACGCGGAATTCTTCAAGACGCCCTTCCCCGCCCGGGCGGCCGTCCAGGTGGCCCGGCTGCCCAAGGACGTCAAAGTGGAGATCGAGGTCATCGCTATCTTGAACTAATATTAACGTAATTATTAAAATGACATCTCCAATGGGGCGGCGCTTAGGCCGCCCGTAGCCCCCGCACCCCGGGGAACCAGTCCCGTCGGTTCCCCCCATCGGAAAGCCGATGGGACCCCCCTCCGCTACGGGGGCTTGAGGGCGGCCTAAGCGCCGCCCATAAATTGTCACTTTATTTTTTGCGTTTGTATTAGATCTCCGCCCCCATACAGGATGCCGGGCTGGACTTGGAAGCCAGGCAAGGCTAAAATATCAATTCATGCCACTCTACGAATTCAACTGCAAAGCCTGCGGAAGGCGTTTCGAAGCGCTGGTCCGCCTCGGCCAGGAAAAGGCCGCCTGCTGCGAGTCCTGCGGCAGCCAGGACCTCCAGAAGCTTTTTTCCGCGTTTGGAATCGGCGGCGGGGCCAGCCGCATCAAAACGTCCTCGGCCGGCTGCTCGTCCTGCTCGAGCAAGTCCTGCGCCACCTGCAAGTAAATCATCCCCTCTCGCCCGCATCTCCGCCCTCGAGATCATAGATCATTTATTTCGGAAGCGTCTCCAAATATGTGAGAAAGAGAAGGTGTCGGGATCGCCCCCTAGGCCCCCATAGCGGAGGGGGGCCCCGGACACTCTTGGAGGAGGACCCTTTTGCAGGTTCCCCCTCCAACGGGCGGCGGGAATACCCGCCCGCCCTGCCACCCCTCCAAGGAGCATCCTCCCATGAATTCATCGCCAGATGCTCCTTGGAAGGATAGCAGGGAGCGAAGCGACCGTTGGAAGGAAACCCTGCCAAAGGGTTTCCTTCCAAGAGTGTCCGACGGGACTGGTTCCCCAGGGAGCCGGGGGCGATCCCGACACCGAAAGAAAATCACGCAGACGCCGATGCTTACTTTATTTCCTTGATTTTTCGGAAGGTAAAGGTAAAAATATATTTCTTCAACCATGCGCGAAGTTCGGATCGGCGTCGA
>Ga0315294_10001886_pt1 | contig 23053 bp, 18 predicted proteins | sample YL17G13_40_MG_FD_203626 | JGI IMG/M metagenome (GOLD analysis project Ga0315294, IMG submission 203626) | Sediment microbial communities from Yellowstone Lake, YNP, Wyoming, USA - YL17G13_40 | ecosystem: Environmental > Aquatic > Freshwater > Lake > Sediment | place: USA: Wyoming | collected...
CTTCAACGAGGGCCCCGGGATTAACGTAAAGGTGAAAATCTATTAAGGTCAAAACGGCATGCCCTGATAATACAAGGACATCTCAGAGATTCATGATTGCAGACAATCTATGAAAACGTAAGCAACATCCAACAAGCCAAGTTCAATAAGAAAATCAGAATTTGTTACGTATAGCAAGCTGAAGTCAAGCATCCAGTGATTTTGATAGGCCTACATCATTTCAATCGATCGGAAATTAATAACCATTACCTCTGTCGAAACCTTGTATATTCCTGGGATGCCTACATTCAGTCGTAACGCTTTGAGAATCTGAATTTTGAGGCAAGAAATTCCATTGACGCACAAGACAGTTCTTCATATACTCCCAATGTAAAAATTGAAGTTTTTATCAAAGTCTATCAATTTGGGAAAGAGGAAACATGAGATATATAAGAGTTATTTTATTAACCGCCGTGCTGTTTATGAGCAGCGGCTGCGCATCCGTGTTCATTTCTGAAAAAGGCAGATTATTGGCAAGCGGAGATTACTCAAAAGCGGAGAGCCAGCTTGAAAGTCAGATACAGGACATGTCTTCGGCAAAGAGCAAGGACATTCTCTGGCTGTGCCAATCGTACTCAAAGTCGAAAAAATACGACAAACTCTTTTCGTGTGTCGAATATCTTGAGCGCAATATAAAAAAGGGAGACAAGGAAAGCGGCTCTACGGGCTTTCACTACACGTTTCCCGCTGATATAACCCTTCTTCCCTATTTGTTAAAGGCGGAGGCTTATATTGAACTGGGAAATTATGAAAAGGCGGTTGAGTTATCCCAGAGGGCGTATGAATTGTCGCTTGCTATGTCCTGGCCTTTCTCGGACAGATATAACGCGTGGGATACCCGCTTGAAGATCCGTTCCATGGGCATGCTGGCTCTGGCCTACGCTCTTAAGGGTGACCATAAAAATGCCCTGCTATATGCGAAAAAAGTCGATGAAGTGAACATCTTTTCCTGGACGGCATCTCCCGCTTTTTCATCAATTCCCACGAGCAAAGAGAAGACGCTGGCCCTGGCAAGAGTGTACATGGCAACCGGAAAGTACGAAAAGATTTTGGAAAATAAAGATAAGTTCTGGGAGGGACTGGGCGCCTTCAGCGAGGCCCTGGTGGCCTCCAGCATTTATACCTTTGTGGATTTGCCGAAAGAGTTCATGATGAACAAAGCCCTTTATGAGACAGGGCGCCTCCAGGAAGCCAAAAAGGGATATGATAAACTTCTGAGCAACACTGAAACCAAGTCCAACGGAGAAATCTACTGGCCCATGCTGTTCGACAGAGCCAGGATTTATCAAACAGAAGGCAACGTCAATACGTCCATCGAGTATTACAAAAAATCCATTGACGTGATTGAATCTCAGCGTTCTACCATCAATACCGAGGCGGCTAAAATAGGATTTGTCGGTGACAAGCAACGGGTTTATCATGATCTGATTAATGCATTGTTTTCATCGGGACGGTATTCCGAGGCATTTGAATATGTCGAACGGTCGAAATCCCGGGCCCTCGTTGATTTGCTGGCATCAAAGAAGGACTTCGCCGTGACGAAAGATAACAGGCAGGAACTGGCATCCGCTTTGAACGAGATAGCAAACCTCGAATCGGCAAACAAGGCTCTGGATTCCACCCAGAGCGTGGAACAAATAAGCCAGAGGACGACCCGCAGCATAAAGATCAGGGAAACACTCGCTGCCGAAGCGCCTGAGCTGGCATCGCTGGTGACGGTAACCGCGGTTTCGGCCGGGGATATCCAGAAAAGCCTTCCCGGGAATGAGACGCTGGTTGAATATTACTCTCAGGGGGATGATATATTTGTTTTTATACTGACAAAAAACAATGTGAAAGCGGTCAGGATAAACGCGAAAGGCATCTTCGAAACGATTGCCGATTTCCGCAAAGCGCTGCAGGATCCGCAATCGAATCAGTATCTGGAATTGTCACAGAATCTCTACGGAAAGCTGGTGAAGCCCATAGAAAAATTCATGGAAGGCCGGGACATCGTTTTAGTTCCCCATGGGGCGTTGCATTATCTGCCCTTCAATGCCCTGCATGACGGGCAGAGCTATTTCATCGAGCGCTTCAGTATTCGCATATTGCCGAGCGCCAGTGTCATTAAATACCTGCAGGCAAAAAAATCTGCCAAACCTACGGGGATACTTGTATTCGGCAACCCCGATCTTGGGGATCCGGGCCTGGATCTGGCTTATGCGCAGAACGAGGCTATCGCCGTTGCCGGGACGCGCCCTCTCTCAAAGGTATTTCTCCGCAAAGAGGCAACGGAAACCGCATTTAAAAAATATGAAAGCAGGTTTAACTTTATTCATTTCGCAACCCACGGACAGTTTAACGCCGACGCCCCTTTGAAATCCGCAATCCTACTGGCCAGGGACGCCGACAGTGACGGTATGTTAACGGTGGACAAGCTCTATTCCATGAGATTGGATGCCGATCTTGTAACCCTGAGCGCCTGTGAGACAGGATTGGGCAAGGTCGCCAATGGCGACGACGTTGTGGGTCTGACCCGGGGATTTCTTTATGCCGGAAGCAGCTCCATCGTGGCAAGCCTGTGGAAGGTGGATGACCTTGCCACCTCGCACCTGATGACGCGTTTCTACGGAGAGATACAGAAAACCGACAAGCGGGAGGCATTGAGGACAGCCCAGCTGGAGACCAAGAAGAACTATCCGCATCCCTACTACTGGGCATCGTTTCAATTAACGGGGAATGCGAACTGACAAATCACACAATCAGTGTTGTAAAAGGGGCTTTTCTGAGGGAAGCCCCTTTTTTGAAAAATAGCATCTTTCAATTGATTATCTTTACTTCCGTCAGCAACCTGTTGTTGAACAGTAGGAGGTGCAGGCAGCGCTTCCGTCGAGTGGGTGATCTTTAAAAATCAGAAATCTGCGATTCCGGGGACATCATATCCAATTAAAGGTATCGGCGGTCAAATTTTTATTCTTGACAAGAAGTACAGTCGATAAAGCGGAATCCCGAATGCCTCCATGATGAACGCATGTCTATCATTCTTCTCAAAGTCTAAAAATCATTAATCGCATCAATAAGACTCCTGAGCCTGCCGAAGTCTTTGCGGTTGAAGTCTATCAAGAGCCGCGGCAGATGAATAATATCCGCGTCATCCATTTCAGCTTCCAATGCATCGGATGCCGCGATACTTCCCTCGGGCATAATGATGTCATGAAACCGATCTCTCAGTTCCCGGATGTCATTGGAGCTGAGCGGAGACGTGAGCCGTATCACGAGCTGGCCATGCACATACCGCATGCTGTGATAGCGGCGATAGAAATGTTTAATCTTCTCCACCGCGGCATCCACGGAGCATACCCGTTCGAAGAAGGCAAAGTCTGACCGGCAGATATAGTCACGAGCCAGAAGCTCTTGCTCGAGGAGCTTGATCAGGTGGATCCAGTATGAACAATCCGGGTCGTCCACGAGCACGAGCGGCAGGGGATTGCGTTTGCCCGTTTGTACCAGGGTCAGCGTCTCCATTGCCTCGTCGAGCGTGCCGAAGCCGCCCGGGAAGAGCGCCACGGCGTCAGCTTCTTTAAGAAACGCGACTTTGCGGTTGAAAAAATATTTGTAATTGATCTGCCGCGGATTTCCCTCGACCACAATATTCGGCCTCTCCTCGAATGGCAAGCGGATGTTCACAGCGAAGGAATGTTCGGAGCCGGCCCCCTCGTTGGCTGCTTCCATGATGCCTCCTCCCCCGCCGGTGATGATCATATATCCTGCATCAGCGAGCTTTTTCCCGAATAGCTTTGCCATCTCGTATAACGGATCACCCGGCTGCGTGCGCGCCGAGCCGAAGACCGTGACCTTGCGCACGTTTCGGTAGGGGCCGAAAACCTTGGAAGTGAACCGCATCTCCTTGAGAGTTGTGTTCATGAGCTTGAGGTCTGCGCTCTCGTCGTCCTCCTGCCCGGCTTTGAGTGAGGCGATGATCATCTCGCGGATGTATTCCGGCCTCCGGATGCCTCCGGCGGTTTCCATCAATTGCTCGATGATCTCATCAATGGGGCCGTTATTTTTGCTGAAATTAATTTTCATGGTTTTTCTGTGCTCCTGTTGGTTGCTGCTGAAATAATTATTATACATAGTAAGCCATCTTTGATTTTTTGTCGAGAAGGAAGAAGGTTTTCCCCTGAAACGGGTGCAGGCGTATGCCTCAGACAGGATATTTTTGGCGCTTCGCGGCCAGGAGAATGCCGATGAATGCAGCCGCCAGGGCCAGTCCTACGCTGAACAGGAAGTAGCCGTGATAGCCGCATCGGGCGACGAGCGCACCGCCCAACACGGGACCGAGAAAAAATCCCGCCTGCGTGGCAAAGAGAATCAGGTTTGCATTCAAGGGGCGGAAGCGGGGAGGTGAAACCTCAAACATCAAGCCATGGAAGGCAGGCTGTCCCATTCCCATGCCCACCCCAAAGATTATCGCCACCAGTGATATTGCCCACGCTCCCGGCAGGGTTGTCCAATGCCAGGTGCCCGAGGGCGATGACAACAAACGTGGCTACCACTACCCGTGCTTTATCGAAGGCATCGAAGAGCCGTCCTCCCAAAAGGCGGAACGCAATCATGAGCCCCGTCTGTACTGTAAAGAAAGACCCCACATTAATGATTCCCAGTTGATCCGCAAATCCCTTGATCAAAAAGAACATACTGCTCCAGTTGATTATATAAATTGCATTCAGCAGAAGCAGCAGTGCAACCGGCAGCTTCGATACATTGGCACGAATGTCCGACCAGGCGGGAAGATGTTTTCTTTCCGCCATGCCTGACTGTTCCAGGCGGCGTCGGCGAATATGCAGGACAATCCATACCGCCGGAATCAGCGTTACCGTGGCGCCTGCATAACCGTGCGGTGGAGTGGGTATGAAGAAAACCAGGGCATCCATCACCGCGGGCACTGCCGCAAATGGCAAAAGAATGGCCACGGAGTAAATGGCAAAGGCTTGCCCGCTTCTTTCCTTCGGGATGACGGATACGAAAAGCGTCATTGCTCCTGCACTCATGAGGAACTGCCCAAAACCGTTCACAATGCGCAACCCCAGCAACCCCCAGAACGAATAGACGAAGAGGTAGCTCATGCCGCACAGGGTAACCACCGCTATTCCCAGCAGCATGGTGCGCGCTGCGTTGGCGGGAGTAAGAAAGGGGCTCACCAGCAGGAAAGCAACATGGCGGTGAGCGAGTAGGAGCCGACCACCAGCCCGCGCAGATCGGCAGGTATCCCGAGCGTCTCCAGGTAATTAAAGAGATTGTAGAAGACGGTGACATTGCAGAAGGCAAGAAAGATCACCACACACAGGCCTAAGAACTCAAAGGTCAATAATTTGCGGGGTTCATGCATTGTGTTTCAAGTCTCTCCGTTAAGCGCCGGCTACTGTATCCTGATTGAAAAAGTTAAGTCAAGAGCAACAAATAAACACACGGAAACCGAACGGCAGCACCCAGCAGATTCTGCAGCAAAACCCTCTTGACATACGAGCGTTGCATCCCTTATTCTTTACCGGCTATTAAGCAAATTCTCATTAGACAGAAAAATTCTGCGCAGCTATTGTGCCGGCTGCCCTATTGCCGACTATTACACGTTCCACAGAACTAATTATATCTAATATAAAAGGCGCTTCGTGAATTCGGTAGCGAGCGCAGGCCCCGTAGCTTGCTGCGGGGTAAGCGAGCGAATGACGAACGATACTGTTCCTTAAGAATCGAAGATTCTCCGCAGCAAGCTGCGGAGAGCTTCAATACCGAGCGCGGTTAAAAAATGATGTAGGATGAGGTATCAGCCATGGGAATGGATAAAAAATGGGGATTCGTCAAGCTTCAGTCTATGTTCACGGAGGTCTTCGGTCTCGGACGTGCAGCAATATTAAGTGCGGTGCTACTGACATTTGCAGTTATCGCACTCGGCGTATTTCTATTTTTCTACCTTGCGCCCCCTAATACAATTATCATGACGAGCGGTCCCAAGGGCAGCGCGTTCGAAAGAACCGCAGAAAAATATGCAAAGATACTCAAGCAGAAAGGTGTGACTCTCAAGATACTTCCGTCTGAGGGTTCTGTTGAAAACATCAAGAGGTTGGCTGACCCTTCATCAAGAGTCAATATAGGATTTGTGCAGGGCGGCGTGTATAAAGACATAAAGACCGACAAGCTTGTGTCGCTGGGCAGCGTCTCCTATGTACCGCTTTTTGTTTTCTACAGGAGCGGGTCTAATATGGAGCGCCTCTCTCAACTGGCCGGCCAGCGCATAGCTGTTGGCGAGGTTGGAAGCGGAACGCACAATCTTTCACTCGTGCTGCTGGCGGCCAATGGCATAGAACCCGGAGGCCCTACGAAGCTGCTGGAGGCGGACTCCGACGAAGCCGCGAAAGCAATTCTAAGCGGCAAGGTTGACGCGGTATTTTTGATGGGAGATTCTGTCTCCACAGATCTCATACGCCAGCTTCTGCACACTGACGGTATCCGCCTCTTCGACTTTACGCAGGCTGATGCTTTTACGCGCCGCATCAAATACCTCAACAAGGTCACCCTCCCGAAGGGATCAGTAGATTTCGGCAAAGGCACTCCTGCGCATAATGTCTTTCTGCTTGCCCCGGCGGTTGAGCTGATTGCGCGAGAAAATCTGCATCCGGCCCTCTCTGATTTATTGCTTGAATCTGCGGTAGAAGTTCACTCAGGACCGGGGCTTTTTAGGAGCAAGGGCGAATTCCCGGCGCCCATCGAGCAGGAGATACGTATAAGCATTGACGCGAGCCGCTTTTATAAGTCTGGCAAGAGCTTCTTCTATCGATACCTTCCATTCTGGCTTGCCAGTCTCGTGAACCGTATTATTGTGGTGCTGGTTCCGATGATAGTCCTGTTGCTGCCCGGAATGCGCCTCATACCCGCCATATACAGGTGGCGTTTCAGATCCCGCATCTTCAGATGGTATCGTGCGCTGCTGGTGATAGAGCGGGATCTCTTGACGGAGTTGGCACCCGACAAGCGTAAAGAACTGCTGGAAAAGCTCGACAACATCGAGGCAGATGTGAACAGGATGAAGGTGCCGGCATCGTTCGCGGATCAGTTCTACGCCCTGCGCGGGCATATCACATTTGTGCATACAAGGCTGGTGTCGGAAAGCCATCCGCACTGACAAAAAAGATTCACGCTTTCCATTGGTAGGTCACCTTGCGTAAATGAGTCAAAACCTCATTTGGGTCGACGTATTCCCTTAGCATTCGAATAGACAACTGAAAGGCATTGGGAGAAGGTATGAGAAGTCGAATCTTTATTGTCAGATTTTGGGAAATCCAACAACTTCGGTTAGCATTCACTTCGTAAAATATCTTTACTGCTCGATATGTTTCTGGCGGAAGCGGTCCGGGTTGGTGTGGGGAAGAAAAAGGGCCGCAGTATACTCATTCATATAAGACGGGTCCGTTGTGAGCTCCAGGTATGTCATCCGCCGGGCCTGCCGGCGCTGCCTTTCCCGATGCTTCTCTGATACCAGGGCCATACGGCTCCCCGCAAGAGAAGCGTTACCGATAAAATGAAACCGGTCCCGCGGCAGATTCGGAAGGAGGCCGATCGTTATGGCTGCATCCAGGTCCAGAAATCGGCCGAACCCGCCGGCGATATAGACCTTCCGGAGATTGTGGAATTCCATACCCACCTGCGTCAGCACGAGTGCACAGGCGGCATATAGCGCCGCCTTCGCACGGATGATGTTTTCGATATCCTTCTCGTCGATGACAATCGCGCGCCCGGTGGCGCTTTCCTTCGCAGAGACTAAGGTATAGGCGGCTTGACGACCGTCGATTTGAATGGCCTCCGATGGTTCGGAGCGTTTCAATTTTCCGGCGGCGTCAATCCAGCCCGTTTGCAGAAGTTGAGCCAGGAGCGATATCATGCCGGAGCCGCAGACGCCGCGTGGCCTGACCTGGCCGATAGTCCGGCAGGTCGCCCGGCCCGTTGCCGGATCAACCTCCACTTTTTCGATAGCTCCGTCAGCGGCTCTCATGCCGCATTTGATCCCGCCGCCTTCAAAGGCCGGTCCGGCGGAGCACGCGCATGTCAGAAGAAATTCCCTGTTGCCTATAACCACTTCGCCATTGGTGCCGATATCCATAAAGAGACAGACGTCGTCGCTGTCGTTGCATAAATCTGTGCAGAGGATGCCCGCGGTGATGTCTCCGCCTACATAGCTTCCCACGGCCGGCGAGATCATGACAGGCGCCGGGGGATTGATTGCGATGCCGACCTCCGACGCAGTGAAGAAGGGCATATCGAGAACCGTCGGCGTATATGGTTCGAGCCGGATGTATTCAGGGTTCAGACCCAGGAGCAGATGGATCATAGTCGTGTTGCCGGATACCACGGCGCAGGCGATTTCAAAGTGCTCCGCGTGGATGTGACGGGCCGACTGCTGAATGAGACGGTTGATAGTCCGGAGCACGCGATTGCGGAGCTCCTCCCGGCGGTCCGGCCGGCGTGCATAATCAATACGGCTTATGACGTCGAGGCCGCAGGCAAGTTGGCTGTTATAATCGGTGCACGTGGATAGGACTTTCATATTGGAGAGATCAACCAACTGCACCGCAACTGTTGTCGTGCCCACGTCAATAGCGATCCCATAGTGCCTGCAGGTTCCATCATTTGCTTCGAGGGCCGTGACCCTGTATATTCTGTTTATGCCGGAATTGTGTTCTGAAGGGTACATCTGCCCGGATGGGGTTTCCGTGATAAGCGTGACGGTTACATTCCCGCCGGCTGCCCGCAGGGCGTCGGCTAAATGACGGATGAGAGCGAGCAGAACAATGATCTCATGTTTGCCAAACCGTTGCTGCAGTGCGCGCGTGAGACGGTCCAGATCCGACAGGCCGTCGGCCTTCTGCGGGGGCGGCACTGAGATGTTTATCTTTTCGGTCAATGGCCGGCACTCCTCCGGAGTCGGCAGCAGTGCCGCATCGATAAGCTCCATACCATCATCGTCGCTGAACTGACCGCCGAAACGTCCGGCCTGGTCGGGCACCTCAACGACAACATCGGAATCATTTATAGATGTCCGGCAGGTTGGGACAAAGCCCTGATCGATTTCCGCCTGAGTCAAAACACCGAGGCTTTCGCAGTCGACCCGGCCGGAGACGATGCGCACGGCGCAATTGCCGCAGGTACCCTTGCCGCCGCAGGGGGCGTCGATTTCCACACCGGCACTCCGCGCCGCGTCGAGCAGAGTTGTGTTTGCTTGTACATCGAGTGTGATACCGGATGGTCGAAAAGTTATAAGAGGCATGCGCAATAAACAAATGCAAAAGTCAAAATGCAAAATGTAAAATTAAAAATAATGAAATCCTTAATAAATGCAAAAGTCAAAATGCAAAATGTAAAATTAACTACAAAGAATCATTTTGAAATTTGCCTTTTACCTTTTTTTCGATGTTATAATAGATTTCCCTATGATTCTTGATAGCTCATTACATTCACATGAAAAACTTTCTATTTTTATCTTTTCGCCTAATCCTGCCTTGCAAAGCAACTTTAACCAATATTGAGTTTCTTTTAGTTCTTTCAGTACGATCTGAAGCTTATGAACAAAATCGGCTTTACTTTCTGCGCCACTCGCCTCTTCATAATTAGCGCCGCATGAGGTTATAGAACGTGTTAATTGTTTCGCAATATGGATCTCTGCATATGATTTATTCATTTGCCCGAAAAGTTTAATGCCATCAACAGCAAATTGAAGAAATCTCTGAGATAAATCATGTTTTCTAGAGGTATTATCTTCCATACTTCCTTTTGCCTTTTACATCATTCCTTAACATTTTGCACTTTGCTTTTTGCCTTTTGCATTTTGATAAAGCTTTCTATGTCCGCTGCGTCCTGGGGTCCGACGAGCACCTTCCAACCCGGCAGGTTTTCTTCCAGTTCACCGCTGATCTGGGCGACGTAGCCGGGAATAACGAGCTCGCGCGTGGATACCTGGTTCTCCAAGCCCACCTCTTTTACGAATTTCGCGATGGAAGCGCCGGAAAACTTTCCCGCTGCCCAGGCCGTAAGCACGCTCATGCCCTCGCAGTCTGGCACGACCAGCCAGCCGCTGGTTCCGCTGTTCTCTATTTCTCCCGAGACGGTGAAATAAGTGAGGGAGAAATTGGTGGTTACAAAAACCGGAGAGTCGGGACGGGGTTCCCCGATGGGATAAACCCTGGGCTCCACCTGGATTGGCTTCTGGGGATCGGTGTAGATATTGAGACGGAGCGTCATTAGTGTGGCCATGAGAGCAGGATCGAAGACAGGCAGAACACAGATACCACCGTATTTGTCGATCTCGGCGATTGCTCCGGCAGCCATTTCCAGCAGATCGTCCGTGTGGCGAAGGAAGCGCAAGAAGGGATACCCGAGGGGCTTGACAGCATCTTTCAGGGCGGCACGGCGGATGGCGGAGTTCGTCTGGAACTGTTCGGTCAAAGATGAGGTTTGAAACTGGAGCAGTATATCGTGAAATCCAGTCTCCCTGAGATGCGAAGCACATCGAAAGAGGCTATCCAGGTCTGGGGCCGTGACAGCAAGGACGTGGTCATTTTTCTCCGCGGAGATGCGCAGTTCACCTAACGTTTCCGGCGTGGCGGCGGCGAGTACGCTGCGTGATCCTTTTACGGCCGCAGCGGCGGCATTCAATGTCCCCGGGCTTTCGCTCCGGAGCACCAGGGGCCGGCCGGTTGTTTTCCAAGCTTTTACGGCAAGCGCCGCAAAACCATTCACGTCCGAGCCTCTCTGGGTCACTGCCACCATATCGATTCGGAATATCTCCCCAACCCGCTCCAGCCGGTAATCGAGGACGGCCGTCAGTGTTTCTTCAATCATACCGGAGGAATCGGTATCATTGATATTGACGGCAATGGCAGTCTGGTGGAAGAAGGTCTTTTCGTGCCGGTAAAGGACGGTTTCCTCGCCCAGCTTCAGCATCCGGTCGGGCCCCAGTGCAATTCCGCGCACCGGAGGCTCGCTGGCCGCACCTAGTACCTGGATGGCCTCTTCAGAGGCATAAGGGCATTCTGCGATCTCAGCCTTCTTTGCGGCAATCTTCATTGCAAAGGCCATGCACGTATTGGACCCGCATTCTTTGCAATTGGTTTTAGGAAGCAGTTTCTGAATCTGCAATCCTGTTAGAGCCATAAAACACCTTCAAGAATGCAAAATGAAAAATGCAAAATGAAAAACGGCATCGTTCCTTAATTTTGCATTTTGCACTTTGACTTTTGCATTTACTATTTTGCCTTTTGCATTAATGCCAGGATCGTCTTCTTCAGCGCCATCGCTGCTTCGGGATTATACATGATCAAGAGGTCGGCACCGGCGTAGAGAAGGCTCAGGGCTGTGGAGAGCTCCCAGAGGGCAGCGCGTTTCTCCAGATTTCCCCATGCCGGGAAATCGGCCCCTTGAGCCCTGTACTCCTTGACTCTGGCACACTCCTGTCCGGGTGAGACGATCATGGGCGCCGCCAGCATCCGGTCTCCGCCCAGTCCTGTCAGGCGAATCCGCTCCATGACTGAATACGTATATTCGATTCCATAACCGGTCGCGCCCGTCATGGGATCCATGACGATCCGCTCCTGATTGACGTCCATGTTGGTAAGCAGGATGTTCAACTGCTTGCCGATGTTCACATCGATGGGGCTCTGGGCGACAACGCAGTGGCCGTAAGCTATGGCCGCCCCGGCGATGGTGCGGTAGTTGTCCTGCTCCACCCAGTTGAGGAGCAGGTTCTCCCCGGCGCAGGCCTGGGCTACGGATTTCAAGACTTCGTTGTTCTTTTCATAATGGCTGTGGCCGGTGACGATAAGCGGTACATCGACAGCGGCCAGGACCGATTTGATAAGCTTCGCGGCTTCCTCGGGAGTATGGTTTCCCTTTTCGGGATGTGTTCCGTCGAGACGCACGCTGATGAGATCGGCGCCGTATTTTTCCACACAAACACGGGCCATTTCCGCAGGCCGATTTAAGAGATCGCCATAGATGTTTCTCAAGACGGCGGGATACTTCTCCGAGATCACGTCAAAGACTTCCATAGCCACGAGGGGACGGTTCGGCATTGCACCTTCCCAGAGGTGGAAGGGCATGCAGTTTGCGCCGCCTACTTTCAGGGTATGGCCGCGGGTGCCGCCCATTTTCTTCGTAGCGCCCAGCGTGACCTGCCAGATTGGGACATCGCAGGTTTCCCGGCAGATGGGAAATGCGGTGACGGCGTTCAGAAGGTCACTTACGGCGGGGCCTATGATCGTTTCCTCGCCGGGTGCAGCCGTATCTTCCTTTGTTGCAACGGTCAATGGCGGCTTTTCCGGTACCTCAACGGGACTCGCCCCGGATGGAGGACGCTCTGTCTGGCCTGGGGTTGGGGATGATGGCGGGGTTGGCAGTGCATAAAAGGCCATATCTTCCATTTTCAGTGCAGGGTGGCCGACGCTCTCCATGTATTCACGGATTACATGCGCATCGACACCCACATCCTCATCGGCGATCTTTTCTAAGAGATCAGGCGCTCCCTGTTCGGCGAAACGTTTCTTCAGATCAGGAGCGAGAAGTTCCTTAAGCGCTTTCGGCATCCAGACGATGCGTTTAAAGCCGCCTTCCGCCGCGAGGAACTTCCGGGAGGTCAGGAAGACCTTGCCCACGCCCATGAAGCCGGGCGTCTGCTGACCGCCGCCCACCGAGCCTGCCAGGCTGGAGAAGGTCATCCCCACAGGCGTTTCGCCCTGATATTCCCGGTTGACAACCATGACGCCGTTGCATTCGGGAAGATAGGCCAGGATCGCCTCAAAACATCCGCAGCTCGTCATGGGCCTGTCCATGAGGGAATAGCAGCAGAACTCGGGCACGGTTTTGTGGCTGCTTATATAGACGTATTCGTTGATGCCTCGAAAGATGCCCTTGAGGGGATCGATGGCTTCGCCTTTTTTGATGGGCTGGTTCGGGCCGGTCTCGTTGATCTCATAGGCCGCCTTGCCGTCCAGCCAATTGTAGGCCCCGCAGAGCCCAAGTCGCTCCGGCGTAATGATGCAGACATGATTGGGTGCGAAGGACTGGCAGAGGAGACACGAGTAAAAGGTATCCACGGCTTCATCCGTCATGGCCTCCAGGCGGCGGTTTCGCTCGTCATAGACCCGTCGCGCCGGGACGAGACGCCGCTCCACCTCTGCCGCATCCGTAATAATTGTCACCTTTACCTTGTCCACTATGGCCGGGTAGTCGGAGATGAACTTTGCATGGATGATCTCACCGTAGTGGCGAAGCCTCAGTCCGCGGGCAAAGCCGCTCTTCGAGATGCGTGTCCAGACGATGTCCCGCTGTCCCATATGCCAGATCCCCTCGGCGCCGTTGACAAGGTGGTGGATCTGCCTTTCGAGGATAGGCTCAAAATCTGACTGCATCTTCCGGCCCGCAACCTCCACCCAGATGGCAAGGGGCAGAGTGCCTCCGGGCTTGACCCGGTCTATATCGGGCCCGATGATTTCGATCTCGCCGTCGTTGATCTGATCCATATCTAAGCTGGTCACAAATTCAAAGGCGGTGGTTAAATTTCCGCCGAACTCCACGTGGGCATCGGCCCTGCGGATCAGTTCCCCTTCGAAGGCCGGCCCGTAGGGCACGGGAATGGGAACTTTGGTGACCTTGATTTTGCAGCCCCGCACCTCCAGGGCCTTTTCCACCATTGTATCGTAGGGCACGGAGGAGACGACATGCTCGTAGGTGCAGACGCCCGTGGGCAGAATCTGGGGGATGTCTGTGTCGGCAACGATGGGGAATCCGTAGTTGATCGCACCGGCGGCTACAGCGTACTTGTCTGGAGTGACCTCGCCCATGGCTAGCACAAAGGCAAAGATACGGTTCTTGTTGTACTTAAGATTGCGTTCATAATCGCCGGGCTGCACGCCGCCGAAGGAGAGGGCCACGCGGTTGGCGAATCCCAAAGCATAGGTCAGGGCGGAGACATCCGGGCCAAAGGGAATCAGGCGCGTCGGCCATCCTAACTGCACGCCTTCTTCGGCCAGCTGTTCGGCAAACTGCCTGCCGTCTGTGCCGCCCGCCATAAAGACATAGAGGTTTTTCTCCTGAAGCTGCCGGGCGATAGCTACTGCGATTTCATTGGTCGGCGCCGCACCGGTAATGGCGGCGAAGCCGGGGGCCGTGCCGTCCACGAATTCGATGCCTCGTTCTCGCAGGATTACGTCATTAGCCGCACCCAGCCATATCCCCTCTACGGGATCGGGTCCGACAGCGTACTTGCACGCCTCGATGATCTCACAAGCGAAGAGGGACGCCACGCCTGCATCCAGAGCACTCCCCAGGTAGGGAAGCCATACCGCATCGGCAGGGCGCAGTGGCAGCAGTTCCTTCGCCTGGCGGAGGATCGGCCGGAGGTCTCCCAGTGTTCGGACAGGCTCGCCGGTGAAGGAATAGATAATGGGGAGGAAATAGGCTGTCCCCGGAAAGGCCGCAGGCCATGTCTCGCCCCTTTTACTGATGGCATGATTCAGGCGGTCTTCCGCCGTGGCGATCCAGTCCCTGGCCCCGTCGATGGCGCTCGCGCAGATGATCTTAGACATCGAGTTTCCTCCGGTCCTCCATGTCGTAGAGCTTCCGCTCGGCCTTTCTGTTGATCCCGAGGCGCTCCCGCTTCCGGTCCAAAAGATCGATCACCATATCCGCCGCCCGGAGGGGATCTCCGCAAACGTGGAAGGAGGCGTTGAAAAGCTCCCGAGTCTCCTCATTGAGGAAGCGCGTCACATTATCGGAGCCGCCGATATGGAAAGGATGTCCCAGCACTACGTCAATGCCGGAGGCCACGAAATAGCAGGCGATGGCCACGGCCTTTTCACTCATCCATTCGGGGGCCACACCCACAGCGGGGATTTGAGAGAGGTCGTCGCCCAGGCCGCCTTCCAGAACTACTTCCGTCCCCGCCTCCAGGATGCGGGAGTTGTCCACGCAGCTCCCCATGTGGAGGACCGGCGGCATCCCGATTGCCTCACAGACCTCGCGGAGTCCCGCGCCCGCCGCTTCCAGCGCCGCTTCCGGCCGGAGCATACCTTCTTTCGCCGAAGCGATGGCCGCGCAGCCTGTCTTGAGGACGAGTACGTTTTGCCCGATCAAGGCGCGCGTCAGGGTGTTGATATAGGCGTCCACACGTGTCCGGGGATTGTTGCAGCCCACGATGCCCACGATGCCTCTGATCCTTCCCTGGATGACTGCGTCGTTGAGCGGACGGAAGGACGCCCGGAAACGGCCACCCAGCATGTACTTGATGGCGTCGACGCTGAAGCCCGCCACCAGCGGCATCTTGATGTCCGGTATGGACACCTTCTCAGGATCGCGGTTTTTGAAATTGTCTATGGCACGGCGGATCAAGACCTTTGCCGTGGCGAGTGGGTTTTCCCGGTTGAGTGTGATATGTGTCGTCCCGACGGTCTTGGCGATATCCGCCGTGGAGACGATTTCCGTATGATAACTCCTGGCGACATCGGGGAGGCTCGGCATGCAGCATTGCACGTCGACAAGCATCATCTCCACTGCGCCCGTCACGAGGGCGAGTTCCTGCTGGAGGAAGCTTCCTGCCACGGGGATGCCGTGACGCATGAGTATCTCGTTCGCGGTGCAGCAGATGCCGGCCAGGGTGATCCCTGTGGCGCCGGCATCTTTCGCGTAAGCCTTTATGGAGGGATCGCGCGCGGCGATGGCGAGCATCTCCGGCAGTTCCGGCTCATGACCATGGACGATGATATTTACCGTATCTTTCCTGAGGACGCCGAGGTTGGCGTCGCTCCGTACAGGCGAGGGAGTGCCGAAGAGGATATCCGAGATTTGCGTGGCGATGCGCGACGCACCCCAGCCGTCGGCAAGGGCGGTGCGAAAGGCCTGAAGAAGGATGTTCCGGTAATCGTGATCCACGCCCATATGGGTGCGGTGGAGCGATTCGACGACCATGCGGTCGATGCCGAGCGGCGCTACGGACTGACCACGCCAGATAGCCTGCCGCCTCACCGGTGAGAGACGAAGCGTCAGCGGAGACTCTTCCTGAAGCATAAACTCTTTCAAGAGAAGGTCGGCGAGCTCCAGGGCAACCGCTTCTTTTGTGCGCCCCTGTTCCTCCATACCATAACTTTTCGCTATCCGGCGGAGTGCTTTTTCGTCCCGGATCACGTAATCGGCAATTCTTCCTTCCGCCGCCTGTTTCAACAGTAGGACAAGATGACGGCCGTGATCGGAGTGAGCCGCCGTTCCCCCGGCGACCTCACGGAGGAAATTACGGGCAACAATCGTATCGGCATCAGCCCCGCAGACGCCGCGCGGGGCCTTATTCGTAATCCGGCATGGCCCCATATAGCATATCCGGCAGCAGAGGCCTTCGGTGCCGAACCGGCAGGGACTCGGCTGAGCATCCAGGCGGGTGAAGCAGGTGTCTATGCAGTCCCGTTCCGCCTTGATCAGCGTTTCCAGCGACGCCTGGTCCCATACGCGATCTTGGGGTTTTTTAACATCTTTGGTCATTGAACTCCTATCTTATTTGTCATTCCCGTGAAACATGTCCCCGCCGGCTTTAAGCGGGGAACGGGAATCCAATACACTGTGTCATTCCCGTGAAAACGGGAATCCAGAAATTCGTTATGTGGAATGAGACCATTGTAAGATGGGTTCCTTATCTTCCGGTAGCATAGTGAAATAGAATCCTCGCAAGTTATTCCTTATGCCAATTCTTTTATTATATGTTTGGCAAGAGTTTCATCTATTTCATTATGCCTTGGAACAGGCTGCTTTTTACCGGTTTTGGGATTTACGTAAAGATCGTGACGATGACCATGTCTCAGAAGAATACATCCAACAGAAGTGATTTTCTTTATCAAATCTTTTCTTTTCATACGGTGAGGGTGAATTCTTTCACTTTATGATCCTTTGGAACATCCTCCATGGCCATTAATATGTAAGCATCTCTCATATTTTCCTCAAGTTCTTCCAGCGTCTCTCCTTGCGTCATAATTTCAGGATGCTCCAGAAGTTTTCCCACCCAGAACTTTTCACCTTTCCAGTAAATCATTCTTAACTTAGTTTTCATATCTTACCTCACAGTGCTTTGTCATAATATAAGTATAGCACAAAATGTTTATATTCAAGATGGTAAATTGACGCATGAGGATTATTTTGAATTTTCATTTTATATTATTTTTTCCAGTATCCTGTCCATTCCGATCAAGACCGGATTGTCCGGTGAAAGATGTATCAGGTTTCCGTTTTGCTCCGATATGGTCAAAATATTTTCATCCTCCGGCAGTCCCACCATTATATCAGCCCCCGTGACTGCTCTGAGCTCTTCCGCGCCCGCAGGCAACTCTTGACGCCGGAGGCGGTTGACGACAATGGCCAGATTGTCATAGGCGATCTCCATCTCGCCTGCCAAAGCATGGAGCCTCCTTACAGTCTCGAAACCGCGGCTAGTCGGATCGGTAACAATGACGAGGATACCTACCTTATTGACGATGCGTCTCGAGAGGTTTTCCAGGCCCGCTTCGTTATCCAGGACCACATAGGGATACCTGCTTACCATCGCGTTCAGAACGGCCTTCAGCACGTTATTGGCATAGCAGTAACAGCCCGGCCCCTCGGAGCGCCCCATGGCAATGAGATCGAAATCATCACTCTCCACCAGGCTCTCGGCGATACGGAGTTGCAGAAAACGTTTTTTATCCATGCCCCGGACCGTCCGCTCCTGCGCAAATTTCCTAGCGTCCTCCCGGACGCCGCCCACGGTTTTCACCACATTAACCCCCAGGGCTGCGTCGAGGCAGGTATTGGGATCGGCATCTACGGCCAGCACCGGACGGTATCCCCGCTGAAGCAGGCGCATTACCAGTAGCGCCGCCACGGTAGTCTTCCCGACACCGCCTTTACCTGTAACAGCAATCAGCCTGCTCATAACGGGGCCTCAAGGTTCTTCAGGATATCTTCGAAACAACGAAGCAACTCGTCTGGCAGAGCGTCCAGCACGGAGCTGCCGTCCCTGTCGGCACGGCGGAATTCCTCCCGGTAGGGAATAATGCCGAGAAATTTATTTTCCGGAAAAGCATCCCGAAGAAATCGCTCATCCTCGGGTCCTGTTACCTTATTTGCCACAAGCCTGATATCCTGCAGGCCGATATCATGAGCCAGGCGGAGAATGCGCCGGGTGCTGTCTACAGCACGCTGGCCCGGCTCGATGACGATTATCATCCTGTCCACGCCGCTGGCCGTGGCCCGGCCAAGATGCTCCACACCGGCCTCCATATCCATAACCAGGGCGTCATCCTTGTACAAGACGAGATCTGTAACCAGGGCGCGCATCAATACATTTTCCGGACAGGCGCAACCGCCTCCTCCCCGGTCAACGGCGCCAAGGACGAGGAGCGCCACACCCTGATGATGGTACGCAAAACTGTCGGCTATATCGGAGACCTCCGGATTGAGTTTAAAGATCTGCCCATACTGCCGGACTTCCGCCCCCGTCCGCTCCTCGATCAGAGCAGCCTGACGGGATATGGGGACAATCATTTCCTGTTCGGAGGCGGAGATCCCCAGAGCAGCCGCAAGATTGGCATCCGGGTCGGCGTCCACCGCCAGGATCTTCCGGCCACAGCGGGCCATGAGGAGGACCAGGGCGGCAGCCAGCGTAGATTTGCCGGCGCCTCCTTTTCCGGAGATAGCAAGCTTCATAGGTCAATTCAGAATGCAAAAGGTAAAATGCAAAAGGCAAAATAAAAAAAACAAATTCAAAATACAAAAATAAATGCAAAAGTAAAAATGTAAAGGGCAAAATAAAAAAAGACAAATGCAAAATACAAAAATAAATGCAAAATTCAAATTGCAAAGTGCAAAATTAAAGAATGAGGATCATTTTGAAATTTGCATTTTACATTTTCACTTTTACATTATCTGTGTTTTTCTTTCATAAAAGCGGAGAGGGCCGCCAGGATGTCATATACCAGCTCCGCCTCCTCAGTCGTCAGGGAACCCGTGCCGCAGGAAGGCGTTAAGATGGCCTGATCGGCAATGAGCCTTTTTTCGATGCCCTTGGAAGCGAGGTGATCCATCATGCCTTCGAGGCGAAGAGCAAGACCCTCCACGGTCTGTTCCCGGATGAGCTTTGAGGTGGGCACGATGCCCCAGGCAAGGGCACCGCCTTTCGCGAGAAAATTATTGACGGCCTCGGCATACATGGCGATTGTCTCTCCATACTGAAAGGCGTCGAAGCTGATGATATCTACGCCGGCGTCGATAGGGATGCTCCACTCCGTATTGCCGCAGCAGTGCATGCCTGCGATGCCCCCGTCGGCATGCACCGCATCGACCATGTCGGTGAGCAGATGAATCACATCATCGCGGCGGACGGACACATACGTAGAACTGCCAAAGGCCGACAGGATTGGCTCATCAATAAAGCATATCACCTGCTCTGCAAATGGCTTGAACATCCGGACCTGCCAGCGGCAGATCATCGCCAGCGTCTTGGCGATCATGTCCCGGAATTCTTCATTATAATAGATCGCACGCTTTTTCTCGTCCACGACAGTGAGCGCGAAGCTGCACGGGCCTGTAACCTGACATTTCACGAAAGGCAGCTTTGTGCCCCGGGTTCGTAGTTTCTCCTCCAGCGCGTAAATCCCCCGGGAAAAGGCCGGGCTGATGGCTACCGCCGCGCAGTCGCCGCTTCCCCCTTCGGGGTCCATGGCCAGGAGGTAGGTTTCGTAGAATAGGGCGAAGGCTTCAGAATAATCGCCGGATGTGTCGAAATAGAGGCGGTTCTTTTCCCGGTCGATAACGGCGCAAGGCATATGTTCGGAAAACTGGATTTCCATCTGCTCATTCAAGCCCAGCCTGGGCAATTGCGGCCAGTGCGGAGCTCCCGGCAATCTGGAAAGGATCAGGTCGACAGCGCGCCCCGGATCATCAAAAGGCATACTGCCGATGGCAGTCGCCAGAAACATCGGTTTAACGAGCATTGCAAGCTAACTCCTCTATCATTTTGCATTTTACACTTTGCATTTTTATAACGTCACCTCTCATAATGAGAAGTCCTTTTGGGGTAGTATAGGAGAACCGGACATGTCTGTCAAAACAATCTTGATACGGGATGGAGCAGGAAGGGCGGGCATTTCCATTGGTGCTGCGGGCCAAATTTTCGGATCTTCGGCATCCATCGTTTCTGATCAGATAGGGACGTCAGGCATCTCCGGGGGTGGTAATGCCTGTGATATTCCCATCGTCGTCGATATCGATGTGATAAGCCGCCGGTGTTTTCGACAGACCCGGCATGCGCAGAATATCGCCGGTGATGGGGATAAGGAAGCCGGCACCTGATGCGATCTTGATTTCCCGAACGGTGACAATGAAGTCGCTGGGCAGTCCCAGAAGGCTGGGATTGTCCGAGAGAGACTGCTGCGTCTTGGCAATGCATATCGGGAGCTTGTCGAAGCCGAATTTCTTGATAAGGTCGAGATTCCGCTTCGCAAGCGGTTGGTAGTCGATGGAAACAGCGCCGTAGATCTTACTCGCAACGGTGAAGATCTTGTCTTCCACCGGCTGATCCCATCTATAGAGGGACCGGAAAGTGCCGGAGGCCCCCGCGATAATATTCGTCGTTTTCTCCGCGAGTTCCAGGCCTCCCTCGCCGCCGAGCCGGAAAATGTCGACAGGCGCGATATTCATCCCTTCATTTTCCGCCGCCCTGACGACGGCTTGTATCTCTGCGTCCGTATCGGAAGGGAAACGGTTTAAAGCTATGATGCAGGGGACGTTGAACTTATCGATGTTTTCATAGTGTTTCCTCAGATTGGCCATTCCGAGGACGGCCACACGGGGGTTGGGCTCATTGAGAGACTCGGTGGGCATACCTGCATGATATTTCAGGGCGCGAACCGTTGCCACCAGGACAACAATGCGGGGATTAAAATTCCCGTACGGCGCCACGATGTCGAAGTACTTTTCCGCGCCCAGGTCAAAACCGAATCCCGCCTCAGTTACCACATAATCGGCTAAACGGAGCGCAAGGTCTGTGCCTATGATACTGTTTGTTCCCTGGGCGATGTTGGCAAAAGGGCCGCCGTGAACAATGGCCGGCACGCCCTCTGTAGTCTGCACCAAATTGGGAAGAAGGGCATGTTTCAAGAGTGATGTGACAGCCCCCTCGATCTTCAGATCCCTGGTGATGACCGGCTTATCGTCGTAGGTAAAGCCTACCAGGATCTTTCGTATCTTCTCCTTCAATTCCGCATAAGACCGTGAGAGACACAGAATCGCCATGATTTCGCTGGAAGGAACGATGTCGAAGCCGCTCTCGCGGGGCACGCCGTTTGTGGAACCGCCCAGGCCGATAACGATATCCCGGAGGGATCGGTCGTTCATGTCCATCACGCGACGCCAGGTGATCTTGCGCGGATCGATGTTCAGGGGGTTGCCGTGGAATACCGAGTTGTCAACGAGGGCAGACAGGAGATTGTGGGCGCTCTCCACCGCCGGAAAGTCATTCGTAAAGTGAAGATTAATGTCATCAGCGGGAAGCACGGATGAAAGGCCTCCGCCGGTAGCGCCGCCTTTGATGCCAAAGACAGGTCCCAGGGACGGCTCGCGGAGTGTGACAATCGTTTGCTTTCCCAGCTTGGCGAGGGCCTGCGCAAGCCCGATGGATACTGTAGTCTTTCCTTCACCTGCGGGTGTAGGGGTCATCGCGGAGACGAGGATCAGGGAGGCATTTGCCCTGCGTTCGAAGCGCTTAATCGCCTCGATCCTGACCTTGGCCTTGTAGCGCCCGTAACATTCCATGTCGTCTTCTGCAAGGCCGATAGATGCAGCGATTTCGTAGATCGGCTTCATGCAGTTCCCGGCACTTTGTTCTTTCACTTTTCCATACCTACTTGTTAATCATCGCGTCAAACCGTATATCGATATTGTACTCGTCACTGATACGGGTGATGGCGTTCTTGAGGTCGACAATCTTGACGGCCGGCGGCAGGGAAAAATAGCAGAACATTTGAAACACATTGGCGCCCGTCGTGGGATCATGGTCAACATTGGTTGATATATCTTCGATATTGATCCCCCGCTCATGAAGCACCTTACAGATTTGATGGATGATTCCCGGGCGGTCGATGGATATGGCAATGAGCTTGTACGCAATCGACGGGAGGACCTCCCTGTGGAGAGGCGCCTTCGTCTTCCGGACGTAAATGTCCAACCCGGTATTCTGACGGAGAATGTCCAGGTCTTTGATCAGACCCTCGATGTTTTCGTTATTACCCGACGTCAGGATAACCATGCCGAATTCATTTCCCAGCACGCAGCCACGCGAGCGTTCGATATTGATGCCCCGCGCCGAAAAAAATTCCGCGATTTCTCTCACCAGACCGGGACGGTCCGGCCCCATGGATGAAAAGACGACGTATGATCTCATAAGTCAACTCCGTAATTTTTTTCGTTCAGTTACGATATATCTTAAACCTGCCGCAAATTGCCTTCAGAAGGATCCTCACGTGCCATCGGAAAATAACTCGATAATACCTCTTGTGCGGCCGGCACAGGAAGCCCTATGAAGGCGACTTGACAGTCATATAGCCGTAACACGACAAAGTGTCAAGGAAAAGAGGAAGGTGCGATTGTTGCCGCTGATTGAGATAATAGCCGACACTCTTCAAAATATGCACGTGCAGATATAGCAATTAGCAGAAATTCACGACCCCAAAATGCCGGACATGGGTGAAAGATTTGAGGACGCAGAATCAGGGGCACTGTAATTATTTTAGATTATTGAGCAAGTATTGGCGTCCCTACCGGGATACGAACCCGGGTTACCGGCGTGAAAGGTACTTGGCACATTTTCAATGTGCCAAAAACTCAAGAACAGCAAAGTCTCGCATCTTACAAGCGAACACGTTTCTGGTTATTTGGTTCTCCATAGTACCACACAGAGTACCACAATCTCTAATACCAA
>Ga0315294_10001887_pt1 | contig 23034 bp, 21 predicted proteins | sample YL17G13_40_MG_FD_203626 | JGI IMG/M metagenome (GOLD analysis project Ga0315294, IMG submission 203626) | Sediment microbial communities from Yellowstone Lake, YNP, Wyoming, USA - YL17G13_40 | ecosystem: Environmental > Aquatic > Freshwater > Lake > Sediment | place: USA: Wyoming | collected...
AGGCCACAAAGTGGCCTTTCGGTCGAAATGACGATAGCGCACTTAATAATCGGAATTGGTATAAGTTCTTGTTTCAGGAGACAAAAAATGAAAATCAAAACGCTGCTAATTGTAACTGCCATAATAACTATCCTTACGGCTGGGAACGGTTTTTCAGCCACCATCGGAACGTGGTTCGGCTGCCCTGTACCAGACCCCAACCAGCCCGCAGGGGACGCTAACCGGCCTGCATGTGTGCCGGGAACAGGCTCATGGAAAGGAGTCTACTGGAATAAAGAAAGAATTAACCTTCCAGCTGGGCCAGGCAACAGCAGCAATGAAATAAAAATCGTCAGAGCCAAGACGGTGTGCACGCTCGACAGCGATGCAGGAAATTACCTGTGCAAACTCAGCATAGCGGGCGGGGGCGAAGAGGCAAATGCACCGAGACTTGAAATCGTAATCGGCGGACAAATCGGTATAGGTGAATTCCGCGTCGGCTGCGGCGGCGCCACCGCCAGCGGCCCTGTCGGGTGCGTAAACCAGACCGGAGGAACGGTAAAGCTGGCTAATAATCTATTAATAGGACGCTATGGAACCAGCAGCACTAATCCTAATGAGGGCAAAGGCTTCTATACCATCAGCGGCGGAACTATTACCTGTGATGCGGCAAATACCAAAGGAGGTCTGTATATAGGAGCCAGCAGCGGCGAGCCAACCGAAGGAACATTTACCGTAGCAGGCAACTCTGCCAACATCAGCTTTAAAAAATTGTATATCGCAAATAATACGGGCAGCGTCGGCACTGTCGCGTTCAAGATTGGCCCGGCAGGCGTAAACCCGATTCGGGTTTCAGATAATATCTCCATTGACGAAGCTGCGGCGGCCTCCACAGCAAAACTGATTGTCAGTGCGATTGGCGAACCGCCAAAGGCTGAAAAGGCTGATATTCTTCTTATCGAAAATCAGGGCAGCGGGCCAGTGAACGGTGTTTTCGATACGGTCAACGGCATCCCCGCACCGGAAGGCGCCGGCGTAATCTTGAGTTTTGGCGGAAATAATTATAATTACAACCTGACTTACAAAGGTGGTATAGGCAACAATGATATTATGCTGCGCTATGTGCCTGCACCGGCGGCACCGGCTGCAGTAACGCCGGCTGCGACAGAACCCCCTGCACCACCTGCACCGGCTGCACCATAATCCGAACAGATGCATACATTTGCCCCCCGCACCAGAACTTCTGGTGCGGGGGCTTATTTTTGACAAACTTTCATTTCCTGCTATAATGCACTTCAAGACGAATATAAACATTTTTTAAGGCGTATAAATGCGTTTGGCGGCAAGGATGCAAAAAAAGCAATGGCACATTTTACCCGTTGACAGCTTTGCGGGACAATTGGCCTGTGAGCTGAAAATACCGCCTCTGCTTGCACAGGTGCTTATAAACCGCGGCGTCAAAAGTCCCGATGAGGCGAAAAGCTTCCTTACTCCCAAACTCAATGAACTTATCGAGCCGGAATTGATGCCCGGCATAAACGCAGCCGTTGACCGCATTGAAAAGGCTATAAAAGACAAGCAAAAAATCACAATCTACGGTGATTATGATGTTGACGGTATCACGGCAGTTGCGATTCTGCTGGGACTTTTCAAGCTGCTGGCGGCCGATGTCGATTATTACATACCGCACAGAATAGACGAAGGCTACGGCCTGAATATCGAGGCAGTCGAGCAAATCGCTCAGTCAGGCGCAAAATTACTCATAAGCGTCGATTGCGGCATAACAGCCTTCGAATCGGCACTGGCAGCCAAAGCCAACGGCGTTGACCTGATTATCACGGACCATCACAGGCTGTCGCCGGACGGCTCACTGCCGGAGGCAATTGCGATAGTGCATCCGAACCTTGACGAAAATTATCCTGCTCAGGCAATCGCAGGAGCTACGGTGGCGTTCAAGCTCGCATGGGCGGTTATCAACCGCTTCAAAGGCACTGGGGCTACGCCGCAACACTTGAGACAGTTCCTGATTAACGCCACGATTTTCGCTGCGATGGGCACTATCGCAGACGTAATCGATATGCGCGGCGAAAACAGAATCATCAGCAGCTTCGGACTGCGGGCATTTGGCGAATCAGGTCTGCCAGGAATGAAGGCCTTAGTCAATGCCGCAAATCTAACAGCTCAGACAATCGACAGCTTCCATATCGGCTTTTGCCTTGCACCAATGCTCAACGCGGCCGGCAGAATGGGACACGCAAAACTGGCCGTCGAACTGCTGACGTGCGATAACGACATCAGTGCAATCCGAATCGCCGAATACCTAAAACAACAAAACAAACAGCGGCAACAGCTTGAAAAGAAAATATACAGAAATGCCTGCGATATGATAAACAGCCTGGGACTCGACCAGGCAGAGCGAAAAACCATCGTCCTTGCAAGCAGCGACTGGCATACCGGCGTAATCGGTATCGTCGCGTCAAGACTCGTCGATAAATACTACAAACCCGCTATTCTGTTCAACACGGCAGGCGGCAAATCGCAGGGCTCGGCCCGCTCAATCGAAGGCTTCGACATCCTCGAAGCCATCACCGCCTGCAGCAGCGAACTGATTTCGTTCGGCGGACATAGTATGGCAGCAGGACTGACAACCGACATCGGTAAAATAGACAGATTCGCAGCGGCCTTCGAAAACTATGCCGCTGAAAACTGGAATGCCGACGAGTTTGTCAGCAAACTCGACATTGACGCGGTCTGTAAGCTTGCGGATTTAAGCATGCCGCTTGTAAAATCGCTGACGATGCTCGGGCCGTTCGGGAGAGGCAATCGGGCGCCGATTTTCGCCGCCAGAGGTGTAAGACTCGTTGCCTCGCCGAGAAGAGTGGGGCAGGACGGTGAACATCTGCAATTAGCCGTCTGCGACAGCGGAGCAAGTACACGATGCATCGGCTTTAATATGGCTCATCTGGAAAAAAAACTGCTGGAAAACGAATTTTTCAGTATCGCATTCGAGCCGCAGATAGACAATTTCTACGGCGAACCTTCCGTCCAGCTTGTTTTAAACGATATTCAATTTGAATAAACCGGATTCCTCTATTTTGCTTTGCGGCAGACAAAGAGCCTGTAGGTTTTGTATTCAGCAAAATCTTTGCCGGCGCGATTGCCTTTTAAATACTTCTGCTCGGCCTTTTCAATCTTTTTGCGGTACTTCCATTTGATAAGTTTCAATATAATCGGATTGCGGCTCTGGAAAAACCGCTCCGCAGCGCCGACTACCGGTATCATTACCTCTTTTGTCACCCTGTCCAAAATGTCAAGGTTCGGGGCTGTTTCGGCGGTAATATCTATATCCTCAATTATCTTGAAAGGAGACTGTCCAATCAGATTCATAAACTTATCGAGTTTGTGGCCGCCTTTTATGCCGCAGGCATCGGCAGAGTGCTTCTTGAAAAAGTCACAAATCAACAGGAAGCCACCCTGTTTTAGCAAACCCGCAGCTATATCAATTACACGGTCAAGGTCGATATACTGAAAGCTTTCGCAAAACTGCACCATATCGTATTTTTTACTCGTTTGAATATCTTCAAATTTGCACTTGAAAATTTCGCTGCTTTTGCCGACAAGCTGTTCGAGAATCTTATTCTGATATTCAGTGGGACAGACACAGTCAACCTTGTAGCCAAGGTCGATAAGCCGCTTTGAAAAAGCGCCTGCGCCGCAGCCGACATCGAGAATAGTTTTCACCTCTGCGGGAATGTGCGAAATAACAAATTTGCAGTATTCATCCTGGGCGGTATGAAGATTAAGAAGGTCAGGCTCCAGGCCCTTTTTCCACAGGCCGTAATGCAGATGCTCAAGCTTGAACAGGCCTTTGCCGAGAATATGGCCGATTTCAAGACCTATCTCACGAGATATGTGTTTTTTGCTTTCCTTCAAGAATTACACTCCTTTCATATCTGAAATCTCAAATTTGAAATCTCAAATTCCGCACACGCGGCTATCAGTGTGAAACAGTAATAACAGGCGGCTCCTGGGCCTGGCCGGCGGCACCTTTGCGGGCAATTACGCGATAATAAAACCACTTGACAAGACCGCTCGCGGCAAAACTGCAGAAAACCAGAACAAGGGCGACTTCAAAACTGAAAATGATTATCACAAGAAAAGCTATCGCTCTTATAAGATATGCAAAAGGCTTTCTGCCGTGAAGATACTGATTGAGGATGTGCGGATAAGGAATTCTGCTGACCATAAGAACCGACACGCCCAGCGCGACAAAAGGCAAAGCTGCAATAATAATATTGTGCCCCATATAAGAAAAGAAGGTCTGTGTGCCGTCGAGTTTTTTGACAATATCCTGATTGAGAACAATAAGACTGGCAATCACCCCCGCCGCTGCGGGAGTCGGAAGGCCCCAGAAACTCATATGGTTCGCCTCGTCCTCTTCGTTTTCAACGTTGAACCTGGCAAGACGTATAGCGGCACAACTGATATATATCGCGGCAGTAAGCCACAGAAAACGATATATAAAAATTTCAAATGTCGGATTGAACGTAATACCGTTCTCAACGACACGCAGCATTAAAAACGCAGGGGCCACGCCAAAACTAATCACATCGCAAAGGCTGTCGAGCTGGCCGCCAAAACTGCTGGTGTTCTGACTCATTCGCGCCAAATGACCATCCAGCATATCGGCAAGCATTGCGAGAAAAATCATATAACAGGCCATCGAAAAGAACGGAAACTGATGATGATAAACGCTAAGACCGGCAAGTTCGGCCTCGCCGGCCCTGGAGGCAAAAACTATCGAGGCAAAACCACAGGCTCCATTGATAAGCGTTACCAGCGACGGCAACACCGTGATATATTTGAGCCTTTGTCTGCGAACGGTTCGCAAAAGGTTTCGCTTGGCACGTTCCGATTTGTTAACCAACTCTGTCATATTCCGCAAGTATCGTAAGGCCTGCTTTTACCTTATCGCCTTTTTTGGCGATTATTTTCGCCGAACTTCGGGTCGAAAGGTAAAGCTCAGTCCTTGACCCGAATTTTATCATACCGAAAACCGCTCCGCCAGAAAATTCCTGACCCTGCTCGGCATCACAAACAATCCTGCGGGCTATCGCGCCGCTTATCTGGCGAACAAGTATCTTATCATTAGGCTTTTTCAGGCGAGTCATCGCTATGTCGTTGCTCTCGTTGACCTTACCGCAATCAGGGTTAAGTGCGTTTTTGAAGCTGCCTTTGCGATAGGTAATTTTCTCAATTCTAACTGCACAAGGGATACGATTGATGTGAACACTAAAAATGCTTAAAAATATGCCTATTCTGGTTGCCCTGCCGCCGATAAAGCCCGGCTCATCAACCTGCTCTATATCGGTTATTGTGCCGTCGGCAGGTGAAAGAATCAGATTGTCTCCGACCGGAATATCACGCTTGGGATCGCGGAAAAAAGATAAAAGCCAAATCAAAACAGCCGTTAGAACAGCTTCAATAACCAAAACCAGCCAGCTAATTGGCAGTAAGAAGGCGACTATTATCATCGAAAGGACACACAGGCCGGGATAAACCACAACCTGCGGCATACCATATTTTGTTATTGGTATTCTCATAATAGGTCATTTTAACCGCGGATTACACAGATTTCACGAATAATTTTCCGATAACTGAATTACCGATAACTGATAACTATTATTATCTTAATTTTGGGGGTAGATAATGTAATTGTAAGTAATAGGAATTTCTTCAGAAGATAACAGCTTTGTTTGGCGTTTTATGCAGAGTGGATAATTGTTGTTGGGAGACCAATAAAAAATCTTAAGGAGGCAAATATGAAACAGTACAAAGTACTTACACAAAAAGATCGTTTCTTCAGTGGAAAGTTTGACCCAGAAAAACTCGAAAACGCAATCAATTCGTACGCAACTGAAGGATGGACAGTCATTTCTGTCGCAACAGCCAGTATTCCGTCTATAACAGGCACACGAGAAGAATTAATCGTTGTGATGGAAAGAGATAAATAACTATGGAGAACCGTTTTGGAGTGAATGGCAATTTATGTAATAATATATTCTTCACTGAAAGTACCGTACCTGGAGCAACTGTACTTCAACATTTGAGTGTAGAGATATCACGGCAAAACTCAAATCTAACAGAGGTTAAGCAAAACTTGGCCGAACAAGCTCACAGATTGGGTGCTAATGTTGTGATGAACTTCCGTTATGGTCAAAAGAAACATCAGTGGTGGGAATTAGTCTTTACCCTCAAGTGGGATACAGAGTCGTGGCATGGTGAGGGCGAAGCTGTAAAATTGTGAATGACCGTCTGACACAGCTTAGTTATTTCATTTTATACAGGCCGTATAATTATTGTTGGGCAATCATTATGAAACCGTCGATAACACAAAGATTCTTGGCTAATAATTGGCCATGGAAAATCGTATTCTGGGGATTTCCGCTTTGCATCGGACTTTATTTTGTTATGCAGAGCGACTCTAATCGAACGGGATATATCATGTCGATTGTGGTGGGAGCACTTATCGGCGTAATAGTCAGTTACTTTTTCCTTCGAACTCTATGGCATATCCGAGCAAGAATTAATGGTGCCCCATTTTATAAGGGAGATATTGTTCTGATTCTTACCGGTAAGTACCGGGGACAAGTCGTGAGCATCTATGAAGTATGGAAAGATCGCAATCAAGTGCGAGTCGACATAGGTGAGCAAGCAAAGATAGATGCAAAGGATGTCTTTTCATTCATTGAAGTCTGTCGTGAAACCCAAGCCAAACCTATCTCTGGACTCGAACGACCATAGATGGACTTGGATTAGCTTTAGTGTTCCGGTAAAATCTGAACAAAAAAAGGCATTTCTGTTTAGGACTTGACTAATTGGGGCAAAATAGTTACCCTTTTTGTTTTGAAAAAGACCCCGAAATCATAATTAGAAAGGAATAAAAGATGTTTACGACGATTATTGATGTCCGGGCAAGAGAAATACTCGATTCACGAGGCAACCCAACCGTAGAAGTTGATGTTATACTCAATGACGGCTCGTTCGGCAGAGCCGCTGTGCCGTCAGGAGCAAGCACAGGCGCTCACGAAGCGGTAGAACTGCGCGACACCGATTCAAAAAGATATATGGGCAAAGGCACTTTAACTGCCGTAAATAACGTAAATACCAAAATCGCCCCGAAGGTCATCGGAATGGATGCTTTGAATCAGGAAGAAATAGACAAAATGATGATTGAATTAGACGGCACAAAAAATAAAGGCAGATTCGGCGCAAACGCAATCCTCGGCGTTTCACTTGCAGTCGCAAAGGCTGCCGCTGATTCGGTGGGCCTGCCGTTATACCGATACCTTGGTGGATGCAACGCCAATATCCTGCCGGTGCCGATGATGAATATCCTCAACGGCGGAAAACACGCAGACAATAATGTCGATTTTCAGGAATTTATGGTTATGCCCATCGGGGCAGAAAATTTCCCGCAAGCTCTGCAAATGGGCGCAGAAATATTTCATACCCTCAAAAAAGTATTGAAGGAAAAAGGCTACAATACCTCTGTCGGTGATGAAGGTGGGTTTGCTCCGTCGCTCAAGTCAAACAATGAGGCCATTGAAGTAATTCTCGATGCAATCAAAAAAGCAGGATATAAAGCAGGAAAGCAAATTGCTATCGCCCTTGACCCGGCTGCAAATGAACTGTGGGACGAGGGAGCAAAGAAATATAAATTCTTCAAATCGGCTCCGAATAAAAGAGTCTCATCAGACGATATGGTCAAGCACTGGGCAGGCTGGATGAACAAATATCCAATCGTCAGCCTTGAAGACGGCCTTGCAGAGGATGACTGGGCAGGCTGGAAGAAACTGACCGAGACTCTCGGAGACAAATGCCAGATAGTCGGCGATGATTTGTTCGTTACAAATACAGAAAGACTTGCCAAGGGCATCAAGATGGGCGCTGCTAATTCGATTCTTATCAAATTAAATCAAATCGGCACGCTGACAGAGACGTTTGAAGCGATTAATATGGCCAAGAGAGCCGGCTGGACGGCGGTCATAAGTCACCGCAGCGGCGAAACGGAAGATTCAACTATTGCTGATTTGGCGGTCGCTACAGGTGTCGGCCAGATTAAGACAGGCTCGGCCTGCAGAACAGACCGAATCTGCAAGTACAACCAGCTTTTGAGAATTCACGAAGAACTCGGCAAAGCCGCACAATATGGTTCGTTTTTGTTCGAATGAGACATGTAATATGCGGTTGTTGCTGATATTATGGATTGCAACGATTGCAACTATAGGCAAGGCTGAGCCGAATACTACAATCCCGGCGTTTGAGCCGGGCAAAGAAGTTCGGCTGAATATCGGCAAAACAGTAGGCGAAATTCTTGTTTATGTACCTGCCGACTATAACGACGATTGCAATTGGCCTGCCGTATTTTACTATCATGGAAAAGGTGGGGTACTTTCAACACAGTGGCTTCAAATCGCAACAGGAGGCAAAGGGTTTGTTATTGTAAGTATGGAATTTGCCCCCACAACCGCTGAGAAAATGGAGCCGGCACAGTATCAAGCATATCTTGAACGGGAGATAAAGAATATTGCATTTACCAGACACTACCTGCAGGGGCGGCTTAAGATAGACCCTAAAATGACGATTCTGGCAGGCGTCAGCCGCGGAGGCTGGCTGGTCGCCGATATTTTCAGCATTCGTCCGCGGCTGGGAGCGGCAGCAGCAATTTTATGCGCAGGACATCACTATTGGCTTTCTGAAGACGCCTCGTCTCTTGCAGGCAAGTATGCCTATATCGGCGCCGGCGAAACGGACCAGAACCTGGCAACTGCAAAAAAGGCTGTAAGATATTTTGTGAATCGCAATGCCGATGTAACGTTCGAGGTGTACGGCGGCTTAGGTCATGAAATAAACCCCAACTCGCCGAAACTGCAAAACTGGTTTTCAGGTTTGTGGAGTAAACTTAATCGTTCAACAACAGAAATGAAATCATCCGATAAGGTAAAGAAATAAACTTTTCAGCGGATTTTAAGAGTTGCGAGGGCAAGTGCCGCAAAGGCAGCGGCCAAAAGCCAGAAACGCACAACCACCTGCGGCTCAGACCAGCCGGCAAGATGAAAATGATGATGTATCGGAGCACAGCGAAAAATCCTTTTTCCGCCGGTATATCTGAAATATCCTATCTGTAAAACCACGCTGAAAAGCTCAACCATAAACACGCCGCCGATTATCAAAAGCAGTATTTCATTTCTCGTAACCAATGCACCGTAACCCATCGCAGCACCCAACGGAAGCGAACCGGTATCGCCCATAAAAGTTTGCGCGGGATGACAGTTAAACCACAAAAAGCCCAGCGAAGCGCCGAGAATAGACGAGAAAAATATACTAAGCTCGCCTGACTGCGGTATGTGCGGCAAAAGAAGATAGCCCGCCCAGATCATTGTCGATGTCCTTGTCATCGACTCGGAGGCAACATAACAAAGGATAGCCAAAGTCATACTTGCTATCGCCACGCAGCCTGCCGCCAGGCCGTCCATCCCGTCAGTCAGGTTGACGGCGTTGCTCGTCGCTGAAATATAAAGTATCGCAATCAATACAAACAACCAGCCGGTGATTGGTATGCCATATTTGTAAAATGGCAGCCAGAACCTCGTCGCGTCCGGTACATTCTCAACGTCAAAATACAGAAACGTCGATATCAGCACCGCACCGCCAACCTGAAACGCAAGCTTTTCCCACGGCTTTAAGCCGTTGCGGCTGCGATGGCGAATGGTACTTGTGAGCTTGAGCCAGTCATCAACCGCGCCGATGCCGCCAAACCATAACATTAAAATAATCGCCTTCTGGACAAACGGGTTGTCCAGCTTAGCCCACAGAAGAGTACCGGCAAATACGGCAGCGAGAATTATCAGACCGCCCATAGTTGGGGTATTGGCCTTTTCTTTGTTAAGCTCATTGAGCGTTTCATGATGAAATTCCGGCCGGTCGCCTATCTTTTTGCGCATCAGCCAGCGAATTATCCTTGGGCCGGAAAGCCAGGCTACAAAAAGACTTGTGAGCGCCGCCATTATGCAACGAAACATCACCTCCTGCCAGGCATAAAAGCCCAGCGAATGAGTTACAAAGTCCTGCAAAAATGAAAACAGATGATAAATCATACCATCTCAAGTCCTGCTGAAAGCAGTTTTTAATCGCTCAATTATTGCTTCAAATCGCTCACTGCGAGAAGCCTTGACCAGTATTATATCGTCAGGTTTAACAAATTTGTGCAGATTATCGGCAAGCTCGCCCGCATTTTCAAAAACCTTTACACAGATGTGGAAATCGGCATTTTTCTCAGCCGCCTGCGCTGCTATAGCACTATCACCTTTGGTCGTCAGAACAAGCGGGATTTTGTAATGAGCAATTCTTCGGCCCAGTTCGGCGTGCAATTTTTCGCTTTCGGCGCCAAGCTCGCCCATCCTGCCAAAAACAAAAACAGGTCTTTTGCCCTTCTGCTCTGCCAGCAGAGAAAGGGTTTGAAGGGCATTTTCCATTGAGGCGGGATTTGCGTTGTAACAATCGTTAATAACCGTAACTGAACCAAGCTCGACAATCTCCAGCCTCATACCAACAGGCTTTATATCGGCAACCGAGCGAGCAAACTGCCCTGCCGTAATACCAAGATATTTACAAACCGCCCATGTCGCTGCTGCGTTTTGGACATTGGCCCTGCCGGCAAGCGGTAAATCCACTCCAATCTTATCAATAAAAAACCTGCTCCTGTCGCCAAAAAGCTCAATATCCTTTACCTGCACATCACAATTTTTCGTTGTGCCAAAAGAGGCAAAATCCAAATGACTGTTTTTACAATAATCAATAAGCTCTTTTTTGTCGCTGTTGATAAAAAATTTCCCATTTTTCCTTAAACCAGCCGTAATGGAAACCTTCTCTTTTATTATCCCGCCAATTGAGCCGAAACCTTCCAGATGTGCAGGGCATATTGTGGTTATGACGGCAATATCAGGCTGGATTATACGAGAAAGATACTCAATCTCACCGGGGTGATTGCTGCCAAGCTCTGCTATAATAAATTCACAATCGTCCGGTGCATCAAAAACAGTCAAGGGCACGCCGATATTGTTGTTGTAACTTTTCGGAGCGGCAAAACATCCGAATTTACCGCTTAAAACATAATTAAGCATGTTCTTCGTCGTAGTCTTGCCCACCGAGCCGGTAATTGCGATAACCTTACAGGATGAGGCACCTCGTACATATTTTGCCAGTTCGCCAAGTGCTTCAATCGTATCGTCAACAAGCAGAACGACTTTATCGGCTGCAACAGTGATTTTCTTTTGCACAACCGCACAGGCTGCACCGTTTTCGAAGGCCTGACTGACAAAATCATGGCCGTCGTGATTTACCCCCTTGACCGCAAAAAATACACCGCCACGCTGAACTATACGTGAGTCGATGGCTGCGCTGTTTATCGTTCCATAAATATCAGGTATGCTTTGGGCTTTTATAACTTCAGCGAGTTTTTTTATATTTAGAGGTTTCACTGCAGAAATTGTGCGGCGGTTTCGATATCGCTGAAGTGGTTTTTTTCGGTGCCGATAATCTGATAATTTTCGTGACCTTTGCCTGCGATAAGAACAATATCGCCGGATTTTGCACTTTTAACCGCTGCCTCAATAGCCAGCTTCCTGTCCGGCTGAACAGTTATGTTACCGGCAACAGGACTTGAAAAACCCTGAAGAATATCCTCTATTATCGCTGCTGGTCTTTCAGTTCTGGGATTATCGTTTGTAATAAAAATATTGTCTGCAAACTGCTCAACAATCTGTGCCATGCGGGGGCGTTTGGTTTTGTCCCTGTCGCCGCCACAGCCGAAAACAAGCAATAGACGACCCTTACAAAGAGGCTTTAAGGTCGAAAGGACGTTTTTTAACGCATCGTCCGTATGGGCATAATCCACAAGAACCGTAAAATCGCCTGAAAAAGGCACTTTTTGAAGCCTGCCGGGCACTTCACTGAACCTGCTCAAGCCTTCCGCAATTGTCTTAAGGTTGAAACCGGCGCCAATCGTCAGACCAGCCGCGGCAAGATGATTGCTTATATTATGCCTGCCGATAAGAGGCGTTTTTATACGCACCTTTTGACCCTGGAAATTCAAATCAAACACCGTTCCTGCAATATCCATTGAAATTATATCGGCAGTCAGATCGGTCTGCCTGTCGAGTGAGTAAAAGAGCTTGTTGGTTTTTGTTGCACCGGCGACTTTTTCCCAAACAGGGTCATCGATATTTATTACCGCCGTTGCATCGGGCGAAAGCTTTTCAAAAAGCTTTAGCTTGGCGGCCAGATACGCCTCCATTGTTTTGTGATAATCCAGATGGTCGCCTGTAAAATTTGTAAACGCGGCGGCCTTGAAATTTATCCCAGCAAGACGGTTCTGCTCAATCGCATGACTGCTGGCCTCCATAACGAGATACTCTGAACCTGCTTGCACCATATTGCTGGAAAGAGAAGCAAGTTCAAACGCGTCCGGAGTTGTCATCGAGGCTTCGATGCTATTTTCACCGCTGCCAAAATCAATCGCCACAGTTCCTATCAGACCGCATTTTTTGCCGGCATTGGTAACAACCGAACGAACCAGATATGTCGTTGTCGTCTTGCCGTTCGTGCCGGTAACGGCGAGGTTGACAAGCCTGCTGTTGGGCTGGTCAAAATATGCCTGAGAGAGCAGACCAAGCGATTCGGCTGTATCGTCAGTCTGTACAACCTCGGCTGACGCAACAGTAACCGGTTTTTGAGAAACTACATATCTTGCGCCTGATACGGCGGCCTGGCCGATAAAGTCATGGCCGTCCATTCGCGTGCCTTTTATCGCTACAAAGATATCGCCTTGCCGAAGCTTGCGGGAGTCGGCACATACTCGCGGCCGCTGGAGCAAGGGCTTGTCCATCAACTTCAATAACTGCTCTAAAGTCATAATTCCATCTTCAAAGGCTAATAAAATAACACAAGCTTATACTTTAACAAACTTTTTTTTTCAATAGCAACAGTAAAAAATGATATAATTAAAGTTATGCCCGACAAAAGAAAACACAGAGGCGCTCATCCGCAGGATAGTTTCCTGTTCTGCCGGGAAAACATCCCTGCCCTGCGGCAGGCAGTGGCCGATTACTCGCTGCTTTTGACAAAAGAATACCCTCAAAACGCCGCCCTGAAACTGGTCGGCGACAGATTCGAACTTACCGAAAGACAAAGACTTGCGGTTATGCGAAGCAGCTGCTCTGATACGCAGCTTGCAGGACGATTGATTCGACAGATACAACCCGGCGAACTTGCCGGGCAGGATATCCTTATCGACGGATATAACGTGCTGATAACCATCGAGTCGGCAATTAGCTCAGGATTTCTCTTTATCGGCAGAGACGGCTGTCTGCGAGACCTGGCAGGTCTGCACGGAACATACAGAAAGGTCAATGAAACAATACCGGCGATAGAACTGATTAATAAAGCTCTTGCCGAATTGAACGTAAAAAACGCCTGCTGGCTGCTCGACAAGCCTGTATCAAACAGCGGAAGACTCAAGGGTATCATAGAATCGACAAGGACAAAAACCCCCACACAGATAAAACTACTCAATAACCCCGATGCCGAACTTATTCAATCAGAGCAAATCGTCGCTACCAGCGATGGCGACGTGCTGGACAAAGCAAAACTGTGGCTGAACCTAGCAGAATTTATAATAAGAAACTACGTAAAAAACGCGTGTATAATCGACCTGTAAAGCTAAGACCGTATCTTTATACTGGTGGCTGACGGCGGCCGGCCAGGAGTCTATCGTATTCAATCTCAAATCGCATTTTATGCCGAGCTTCCTCTTCGGCAAGCTCCAGAAGTGTCCGGCGGGAATGTTCGTCTTTTACCATCGCCAACAAATCAACGTAAAGCCGGAAAGAGGTCTTTTCTTTTTCCATCGCTAAAAGTAAAAGGTCCGGCAGATTCAGCCGCATAGCCTTGGCCATTTCCAGCATATAATCAAGAGGTTTGGGGAGCGCCCTGCTGCCTTTTTCAAGAGCAGCAGAAGGTTTGACTACCCTGCCAAGCTTCATTATCTCAAGCTCCAGCCGAGCCTTGTGCTCAAGCTCTTCTGAGGCAAATTCATTACAGATGGCACTGATTTCTGAATCATCGATATACTGAGAAAGTAGATTATAAAAGACATTGGCCTCTACCTCTCTGCCAACGGCATAATGCAAAATTTCTTCCACATCGCTATCAGGATTTGTCATTTCGAGTCCCCGATAAATATTTTCAAATATTATACATATAAAACGGATGCCGGGCAAGGAAATTAACAGTTTTCTCTTTTTCCCAAAAAAGTTTAAGAGTATAATTACCGCTTTATATCTGAAAACCGGAGGCTTTATATGAAGATTTACCTGTCACGGCCTGACATCAGTGAAAAAGATATACAGGCAGTTGTGCAAGTGCTAAAAACCCCGAATCTGGCACTCGGGCCCAAATTAGCGGAATTTGAGAAAAAAATCGCAGAATACGTCGGCACAAAATATGCCGTCAGCGTCAACTCCGGCACAAGTGCCTTGTTTTTGTGCGTCAAGGCATTAGGAATAGGTAAAGACGACGAAGTAATCACCACGCCATTTACCTTCATCGCGTCAACAAACTGCATCCTGATGGTTGACGCAAAGCCGGTATTTGTAGATATCGACACGGAAAACCTCAATATCGACCCTAAAAAAATCGAAGAAAAAATCACAAAAAAGACAAAGGCCATCCTGCCTGTGGCCGTTTTCGGAAATCCTGCGGGTATGGACGAAGTCTGTAAAATCGCGAAAAAACATAATCTGCCTGTCATTGAAGACAGTTGCGAAGCGCTCGGCTCGCAGCTAAACGGAAAAATGGCAGGCACCTTCGGCACTGTCGGCACGTTCGCCTTTTATCCAAACAAACAGATAACCACAGGCGAAGGCGGAATGATTGTAACAGATAATGAAGAAATCGCCGATATGTGCACATCGCTGCGAAACCAGGGACGAGGCAAAGGCAGCGGATGGCTCGCTCACGAAAGATTGGGATATAACTTCAGGCTAAGCGATATTAACGCGGCTTTAGGAATATCGCAACTCGAAAGAATTGAAGAATTCATTCAGAAAAGACAAAAAGTCGCGGGATGGTATCAGGAAATCCTTGCCGACGATAAGAGAATTATTGTGCCAAAGGCGCCGAAGGGATGCAAAGTAAGCTGGTTTGTCTCTGTCGTCAGACTAAAAGATCCTTACGGCTCAAAAAGAAATGCGATTTTAAATGCGATGCAGGCAGAGGGAATACAGGTAAGCAACTATTTTCCGCCCGTAACGCTCCAGCCGTTTATGGTTGAAAAGTTCGGTTATAAAGACGGCGATTTCCCTATCACCGATGGGGTTTGCAAAAGCACTATCGCACTGCCGTTCTATAATAACCTAAGCAAAGATGAAGTCGCACTGGTGTGTAAAACATTAAAGAAATACCTGGACATCGCATAAAAAAATCAGCCGCTGAGCAAAGCGGCTGATTTTTAAAAATGAGAAACTTTAATTTCTATTTACTGAATTTTACTACAACATATCTTGAGATTTCGCCCTGCTCGGTATTCTGCTTGATGTAAAGCAGGACAGAATCTTTAGCTTTTTTGACAAGCTCCCAGAAGTTTTGCGTATTTTCAATCTTTTGGCGGTCAACTTCCGTAATCAAAGTGCCTGGGGTTATTCCTTCATCTGCCGCAGAAGAAGCAGGGTCAACACCGGAAACGATAACACCGCTCTTTTCATTCGTATAACCAAATTGCTGGGCAAGCTCAGGCGTCAAATCCTGAACATTTATGCCAAGCTGTTTTGCCCCTTTGTCTTCGGCTTCGGCCGAAACGGCCTTCGACTCTTTCGCCTCAAGCTTTATTTCAAGGTCTTTTTCGCTGCCGTTTCTTATGACCGTAAGATTAATTTTCGTGCCGGGAGCTTTTCTGGCTATCTCATTTCTGAAGCTGTTCCAGTCGCCAACCGTATTACCATCCGTTTTTACGATAATATCTCCCTTTTCAATACCGCCTTTGCTGGCAGGACTGTTCTCAATAACTTTATTAACCAGAATACCTTTACGGTCTTTTACGCCAAAATGCTCAGCCATTTCAGAACTGACATCCTCGCCGTAAATTCCCACATAACCTCTGGTTACCTTGCCTTTAGCTTTTATCTCTTCGTAAACATATTTCGCCATATTGATAGGGATTGCAAAACCGATACCCATATAACCGCCGCTGCGGCTGTAAATCGCCGAATTGATGCCAATCGCTTTGCCGTCGATATTAAGCAGCGGGCCGCCTGAATTGCCGAAATTTATCGCAGCGTCGGTCTGGATAAAATCCTCATACTCGCTAAGGCCTATTCTGCTCCTGCCCTTGGCCGAGACAATACCGGCAGTTACCGTATGACTCAAACCAAACGGGCTGCCAATCGCGATAACCCACTCGCCCACCTTGAGCTTGTCAGAATCGCCAAGCTGGACGGTCGGCAGGTTATTCGCATCAATCTTTATCACGGCAACATCAGTATCAGGGTCAGTGCCGACCACTTTAGCCGACAATTCTCTATCGTCGGAAAGTTTTACAGCGATTTTTTCAGCCCCTTCCACCACATGATTATTAGTAAGAATATATCCATCAGGAGAAATTATAAAACCGCTGCCCTGCCCTTTGCGAATCTGCTTTTGCTGGCGAGGCTGTTGCTGCCGTTGACGGGGAAAAGGCTGACCAAAAAAACGTTTGAAAAATTCATCGTTAAATCCGTCTAACGGGTCTCCGAAGTATATGTCCGGTATCTGCTGAACAACCTCCTGCTCAACACTGACAAACACCACCGCAGGCGTAACCTTCTCAGCTATTTCTGCGAAAACCTGGCCCGTGCTGCGAAGCGTTTCAATGTCCTTTCTTTCGGCAGGTTCAGCAAAACAAAACGAACTTAAAAGAAGAGTAAGTACGAGCCCAAAAACAAGTGCTAAAGTCTTTTTTCGATTCATAAACCATTTCCTTTCAACCAGTTAAGTATTGTTACATTAAATAAATATTTATTCTGCCAGCTTATATTATACCAGCGGTAAAACCATAATATTACGTTATTTTGCCTGGAATTGTTCGGATTTTAGCATAGAAGAAAAAGCGGGAAAAGAAAAAATGAAATGATAGAATAAAGACCGCAAACTGGCATTAACAGAAAGTCAATCAATGTCAAAAGACAACATAGAAATAATTTATGAAGACAGTGATATTATCGCAATCAACAAACCTGCGGGAATAAGCGATACACACGACCGAAGCGGAAAGGTTAATTTAATTAATTACCTTCACAATCAGAGAAAAGACCAGCAGAGTTTAAAAATTGTTCACCAGCTCGACAAGGACACCAGCGGCATAATGCTCCTTGCAAAAAACACCGATGCGCAGAGAAAACTGTCAGAGTATTTTGAGAAAGGTCGGGTCAGAAAAATATATTTGGCGCTAATAACTGGCTCGCCGGCGGCCTGCGGTGAGCAAAGTCGAACCGAAAAAACCGGTATAATCGATGCCCCAATAGCTCCGAACAGAAAAAATCCACAAATTATGGAGGTGGATTTAAAAAAAGGCAAAGAAGCCCGGACAAAATGGGAACTTGTCGCCGATTTCGGAAGCATCAGCCTCATAGCAGCCCGGCCACAAACAAGCAGAACACACCAGATTCGAGTCCATCTGCAATACGCCGGTATGCCGCTTGCCATCGACCCGCTCTACGGTCAAAATCAGGCTATTATGCTATCGAGCTTCAAGGCCGATTATAAGCTTGGCAAATACGAAGAAGAAAAACCGCTTATAGACAGACTCACTCTTTGCGCATATGAACTGGAAATCGAGAACCTTCATCTTATAGCGCCACTTGAAAAAAAGTTCAAGGCGGCAATCAAAATGCTCACCAAATACAACCCGAAAGGCCCTGCCGCATTTGTTAAAGAAGAAAACTTTAATCGCCTGCTGGCTTCACAGCCCCTGCTGCTGCAATTATAACATGTGATTTTACTTGCAGATTTAGCCCGCCTTCGGTAAACTTCTACCTCTACACAAGTTGGGAATAATTATGGCTGAAAGAACTGTAAAAATAGCGATAGTAGGTTTCGGAACCATTGGAAGCGGCGTTGCGAAAATCCTGCTGGAAGATGCCGATTACATCGAAGCAAAAACCGGCATAAGACTGGTGCTTGCCCGCGTTGTCGATATCGACACAAAGAGCAAAAGAAAAGTTGCTCTGCCGCAGGGAATACTGACAGATAATCTCAGCAGCGTCCTTGAAGACAAGAGTATCGAAATAGGAGTTGAGCTTATCGGCGGAACAAAAGCTGCAAAGGATATCCAGCTAAAACTGCTCGCAAGCGGCAAGGACGTTGTAACGGCAAATAAAGCCCTGCTGGCTGAACATGGAAACGAAGTTTACGCGGCGGCGCACAAGGCTGACAAGTGCATCGCATTCGAGGCAAGCTGCGCAGGCGGAATACCGATAATATCCGCGATAAGAACAGGACTTGCCGCCAACAGAATCAAGGCCATATACGCAATCGTCAACGGAACCTGCAACTACATCCTCTCCAATATGACGAAAAAGAATATGCAGTTTGCAGACGCATTAAAACAGGCACAGGAAAAAGGATACGCTGAAGCCGACCCGACTCTTGATATAAACGGCTCTGACAGCGCACATAAACTTGCCATACTGACCTCAATCGCATTCGGCTGCGAAATAATACCCGACGATATTTATATCGAGGGTATTGAAAATATCGACATCGCCGACATCCACTATGGCAGCGAGATGGGATATACACTGAAACTTCTCGCAATCGGACAAAGAGCGGATGATGGGAAAATTTCTCTTCGCGTACACCCCTGCTTTATCGCCTCCGACAACGCACTTGCAAGAGTTGACGGACCATTCAACGCGGTGAGCATATTTGGCCATGCTGCCGGACAGGCTATGTTTTACGGCAGAGGAGCAGGGATGATGCCTACCGCTTCAGCCGTGGTGGCCGATATTATCGAAGTTGCAATGGGAAATTCGAAAAAACTTTTTAAACATCTCAAGCTTGAGCCGAGAAATAAAACCAAAAATCTCATTAGCCGAATCGACGAACTTGTCAGCAGATTTTACATAAAGCTGCGGGTGACTGATAAGCCCGGCGTATTTGCCCAAATCTGCACCATACTCGCCAACAAGGATATAAGCCTTTCAGGCGTTCTTCAGCACGAGGAACATAATGCCAATAACGTAGTGCCGGCCATTGTGATAACACATCAGACTCAGCAGAAAAAAATTACCGCGGCACTTGAAGACTTCAGTAAACTCGAGATTGTCAAAGACAAACCGGTCTGCGTAAGGATAGTCGATATACCGGAGGATGGCGTTGAGTAAATTTGTAATCATAGTGCCTGATGGAGCCGCTGATGAGCCTATCGAACAATTCGGCGGCAAAACCATATTGGAAGCCGCTGAAATACCGAATATCGACATTATAAGTCAAACCGGCCGGCAGGGTCTGGTGCGGACAATCTCCGAAAAAATGACGCCGGGAAGCGATGTCGCAATGATGAGCCTGCTCGGATACGACCCGCAAAGATTCTATACCGGCAGAGCACCTATCGAAGCCGTTGCTATGAATATCCAGCTTGAACCAACGGACTGGGTATTCAGGTGCAATCTTGTAACTATAGCCGATGATAAAATGGCAGACCACAGCGCAGGACATATCTCAACAAAAGAAGGGGCAAAACTCATAGAGGATTTAAATAAAGTCTTCGGCAACAATAATATCAAATTTTATCCCGGTGTAAGCTACAGGCATCTGTGCGTAATAAAGGATATAGACTTTGACGTTTATACTGAGCCGCCGCACGATATTATCGGTCAGGAAATAGCAAAAAATCTGCCGAGAGGTAAAAACGCAGAGATACTGCTCGATTTGATGGCAAGGTCAAAACAACTGCTGGCAGAACACGAAATAAACAAGGTCAGACGTGACCTTGGTGAAAACCCGGTCAGCTCAATATGGCTGTGGGGACAGGGAAAAAAGGCTGCGATGGAAAGCTTTCAAAACAGATTCGGTTTGAAGGGTGCCGCTATTACCGCTGTGGACCTTGTCAGGGGCCTTGCAAAACTAATCGGCTTTGACCTTATAAAGGTGGAAGGGGCAACCGGCTTTGTGGACACAAACTACAAGGGAAAAGCACAGGCTGCAATAGAAGCTCTTGACAAATATGATATAGTTCTTGTCCATATTGAAGGCCCCGATGAGGCAGGCCACGCGGGAAACGCGGAATTAAAGAAAAAGGCTGTTGAGCAGATTGATAAATACATAGTCGGGCCAGTCTACCAGGCCCTGCAAAAATACGATAACTGGCGGATACTTGTTATGCCGGACCACCCGACTCCGGTAAATTCACAGGCCCACTCCGGCCGGCCCGTGCCTTTCGCTATGGCCGGAAGCAAAATCACTGCAATCGTGAAACTGCCGTTCAGCGAAACCAATGCTGCGCAGACAGGCTTAAACATTGACAAAGGTTACGAACTAATGGAATATTTTATAAAAGGTTGATACTCAAAAACGACTATGGCAAAGAGCGAAATAATTGTACAAAAATTCGGTGGGACATCGGTAGCGAATGCGGAAAAAATCAAAAGAGCCGCACAGCGGGCAATAAAGGCCTTTGATGAAGGCAAACAGGTGGTGGTGGTTGCCTCCGCCCGCGGACAGCAAACCGACGAGCTTATAGCTGATGCACTCGAAGTTAATCCCAACCCTCCGAAACGCGAGATGGACCAGCTCCTCAGCACAGGCGAGCAGCAGAGCGTTTCACTTATAGCTATGGCAATAGAGGCAATGGGACACAAGGCGATAAGCTTTACCGGCGCGCAAATCAAAATGATTACCGACAGCGTCCATACGAAGGCAAGAATCAAGAGTATCGATACAAAGAGAATAAAAAAGTGTCTCGATGAAGGCAATATCGTTATCGTCGCCGGTTTTCAGGGCATCGACAAAGATGAAAATATAACGACGCTCGGCAGAGGCGGCTCGGATACAAGCGCTGTCGCCCTGGCTGCGGCATTGAAAGCCAAAACGTGCGATATTTACACGGACGTTGACGGCGTATATACAACCGACCCCAGGATTTTTAAAGAAGCCGTAAAAATGGACCAGATAAGCTATGATGAAATACTTGAAATGGCGAGCCTCGGCGCAGGCGTTATGCACGGCCGGTCAATCGAATTTGGAAAAAAATATAATGTAACCATACACGTAAGAAGCAGTATGTCGGACAAAAAAGGAACATTAATTACTCATGAGGTACCACAAATGGAAGGTATTCTTGTATCAGGCGCTACAATCGAAAAAAACCTGGCAAAAGTAAGTATGGTCGGCGTTGACAACAAGCCCGGCAATGCGGCAAAAATCTTCGCGCATCTTGCCGGGGCAAAGGTGAGCGTCAACGACATTATTCAGACGGAAGTAAGCGAAGAAAAGGCAAATCTCTCATTTACCGTCAACAAAAATGATTTTACCGATGCTAAAAAAGCCGTCGAGGAAATCAGGGATAAAGTCGGCTGCCAGAACGTCTTTTATCGCGACGACATCGCGGAAATTTCAGTCATCGGCGTGGGAATGAGAACGCACTGCGGCGTCGCAAATATAATGTTCAGCTCGCTGGCAAAGGAAAAAATCAATATCGATTCAATAACCACAAGCGAAATACGCATAAGCTGTATCGTGGACAAGAACCAGGGCGATAAGGCCCTTATAAGTGTATGCAAGGCCTTTGAACTCGATAAACCAGTCGAAAAACGAAGTTACGTAAAATAGAATAGCCACGAAGGCACAAAGGCACGAAGAAAAAATGAATTATTTCAAAAACTTTGTGTCTTCGTGTCTTAGTGGCTACTATGAAGAATAAAGAAGAAAAATATGCACAAAGCCGACTTCGGCGAAATATTCTGTCGCTGTCGGCTTTTTTACTTCTTGCCGCGGCCGTATGGTTTGACAAAAGTTTTCATTCATACCGAAAAACTGCCGCACTGGCTGAAAAGACGCAGGATGGCAATGACTGGGACAAATATAATGAAAAAATCTTCACCGTGGTAAAGGTCGTTGACGGTGACACAATCGACATAAATATACCGGATGCAAATTACACAACTACCCGAATTCGCCTGCTTGGCATTGACACACCTGAAACCGAGAAAAGCCCCGGCGGAGCAATGTATTACGGAAAAGAGGCAAGCGAATTTGCCGCCAAAACGGTACTTGGGCAGAATGTTAGCGTAATTATGGACAAACTGTCAAAACCGCGAGATAAATATCATCGCCTGCTGGCCCATATCAGGCTTGCCGACGGCAGGATTTTAAACGAAGAACTGGTTTCGCAGGGTTTTGCTTATGCAGACACACGTTTCCAGCACAGTTATCTTGAAAAATATGTTCAGCTTGAAAAAACCGCAATAAAAGAAAAAAAAGGATTGTGGGAAAAAGTTACACCCGACCAATTGCCGCAATGGCGGAAAAAATAGCCACCCACCTTCGCCATGATTCAATTGGGGCTACGGAGGACAAGCAAAGACACAAAGGCACAAAGAATTTATTTTTTAGACGCTGATTGACGCGGATTTGTTTTTACTGATAACTGATAACCGAATTTCTGATAACGGTTTTATGTTATTGAATACCATACTCCTTTATCTTTCGATAAAGGGTTCTTTCGCCGATACCCAGCAGTTTTGCGGCTTTTTCTGTGATTATAAAAACAGCAAAGGCCGGCTGCCAAAACCGCCCCAATGACAATACCTGAAACATCGCCTGTCAAAAAAGGGGACAATAAAATATCTCCTTGCCCCGATTAGAGCTGTTTTGCCGTTTCAGCTTCAGCTTTTAACTGAGCCATCGCCGCCTTGCGGGAAAGCTTGAACCTGCCCTGCTCGTCAATCATGAGAAGCTTTA
>Ga0315294_10001888_pt1 | contig 23032 bp, 19 predicted proteins | sample YL17G13_40_MG_FD_203626 | JGI IMG/M metagenome (GOLD analysis project Ga0315294, IMG submission 203626) | Sediment microbial communities from Yellowstone Lake, YNP, Wyoming, USA - YL17G13_40 | ecosystem: Environmental > Aquatic > Freshwater > Lake > Sediment | place: USA: Wyoming | collected...
CCGCTGACCCTCAAGAGCTTTCGGGCGGGCAACCGAGCTCTCGGCTGCCCGCCTTTCTTTGACTGCGCGGCCGCCGCGAGTGGTGGGCGGACCAGCGCGGACGCAGACGGGCGAAGGGACGACTCCATGGACCCTGTGCCGCAGGTCACGGCAGGGCGATGCTGGCGGGCCGGCATGCGGGCGACGGTGGCCCGGCACCGGGTCACTCGGGACGGTGTCGGCTTAACCTGCTATGCTGCAATGCACTAGGGCTAGATTCTCGCTCATCCTCGGCAGTTGCTTTTGAGGATCAATGTGGTATACTTAAAAGATAGGCGATGCGCCGCGAGAGTGGCGGAAATGGCAGACGCGCTGGACTTAGGATCCAGTGAGGCAACTCATGGGGGTTCGACTCCCCCCTCTCGCACCAAAACGCGAGGGAGTCATCGGCGTTAATTAGACTCCCCGTTCGCGGGGCTCGGGATCAGCCCAGGGAGTGGCGCAGAAGCTACGAGTTTGGAATAGGCATGCGCCCGAGCTCACTTGGCATGGACATATCATGCAGGTTGCCCCGCTCGACATCCCTGTTTGCAGGGGAACCTAGTGAATTGTACTAGCGGTGGGTATCAAGGAGGCTTGATGAAGGTACAGGTAGAAGAAGGCGCTCTCTGGAAAAGGACCCTTCAGATCGAGGTTCCTCCGGAGAGGGTCAGGAGTGAGATGGAGGAAGTGGTCGGCGAGTTCAGGAACAGGATGTCCGTTCCCGGCTTCAGGAAGGGCAAGGCGCCGCTCGAGCTTATCGAGGCAAGGCTGGGCAGCGGGCTTGACGTGGAATTCCTTCAGCGAGTGATGCCGCGCGTCTACGAAGAGGCGCTCGAGCAAGTGAAGCTTCTACCCATAAGTGAACCTACCTTCGAAGAGATCAGATTCAAGCGTGGGGAGCCCCTCAGTTTCAAAGCCACTTTCGAAGTCAGGCCAGAAATCACGATTTCCGGCCACAGGGGGCTGGAGCTGGAGAAAACAGAGTTCGACGTCAACGAAGAAGACGTCGACATGGCGATGGAGGGACTGAGGAGGACGAATCCTGAGTATCTCTCGGTCGAAAGGGAAGCCCGCGAGGGAGACCTCCTGGTAATAGACTACGAGAAACTCGGCGACACCGGAGACTCTGAGAAAAGCTCCAAGGTACAGGGTTATCCCCTGGTGCTGGGCTCTCACGTGGCCCTGGACGAGATCGAGCAGGCCCTGGTCGGCGCGACCAAGGGCCAGCAGAAGAAGGTCAGAGTGACGTTCTCTGATGAGCATCGCGACGACAAGCTCGCGGGCACAAAGACCACCTTCAAAGTGGACGTGAGAGAGGTCAAGGAAAAGAAAGAGGCGGTTCTCGATGACGAGTTCGCAAAGCGGCTTGGCGCCCAGGGCGGGCTCGAGGAAATGAGAAGCAGGGTGAGGCTCGAGCTCGAGGGAAAGTCCATCATGCGCGCGCAGGAGCTGCTGGAGGAATCGCTCTTCGACAGGCTCGCGGCCCTGAACAGTTTTGACCTGCCGCAGTCCATGGTGGACCGCATGCTCGGGAACATAGTAAACAGGGAGAAGCGCGAGTTTACACCGGAAGACGAGGCCAAGTTCCGCGAAGAGATCACCCCGTCCGTGGGGAGATTCATCAAGAGGCACCTGGTGATCCAGCAGGTGGCCACTCAGGAGGCCATACGGGTTACGGACGAAGACGTGGAGAAGGAGCTCGGCCGCATCGCCGCGTTTCAGAAGGTCGGTGTCGATGAAGTGAAGGATCACCTGAAGGGTGAGGCGGAGATGGAAAGACTCAAGGACAATCTCCTCGAAAGGAAGGTGACGGAGTTCCTGATGTCCCAGGCCCGTCTGAACACCGTGAGGAGGCCACTCGGAAAACCGGAGGTTGAGTGAAATGTCTCTCGTACCAATCGTGGTCGAACAGACCGGCAGGGGTGAAAGGGCATACGACATCTTCTCAAGACTTCTCAAGGACAGGATCATCTTCCTGGGCTCCGTGATAGACGACGTGGTTTCGAACCTGGTCATAGCCCAGATGCTCTTCCTGGAGGCGGAGGACCCCGACAAAGACATCAGTCTTTACATAAACAGCCCCGGGGGGCTCGTGTCCGCCGGGCTCGCCATCTACGACACCATGCAGTTCATAAAGCCGGCCGTCGCGACCACGTGCATGGGCCAGGCATCCAGCATGGCAGCGGTTCTCCTGGCGGCGGGCGGGAAGGGAAAGCGCACGGCGCTCCCTCACGCCAGGATGATGATTCATCAGCCCATGGGCGGGAGCCAGGGTCAGGCGACCGACCTCGAGATATACACGAGGGAGATTCTGACGCTGCGAGAGAAGGTAAACGAGATTCTCTCGAAACACACGGGTCAGCCGATAGACAGAATCAGGAAGGACACGGACAGAAATTTCTTCATGTCGGGTGAAGAGGCGAAGGTATACGGCATCGTAGACGACGTGATAATGAAGAGAGGTTAGCCGCTCGGTCGAGCCGGGTGTGCGCACCTGGCCGGGAGCGACTCAGGAAGGACGGCAGCTGTGAAGAGAAAGATGTCATCCCCGACACCGATTCGCTGCTCGTTTTGCGGAAGGGGCCAGGACGAGGTGACTCGCCTAGTGTCGGGCCCGTCCGTCTACATCTGCACCGAATGCGTGAAGTTGTGCAGCGACATCGTGGAAGGCGAGCTCGAGACGGACGAGAGTCTGAGCAAACAGACGCTGTCCAAGCCGGCTGAGATAAAGAAGATCCTGGACGAATACGTGATCGGGCAGGAGCTCGCGAAAAAGACCCTTTCGGTCGCCGTCTATAACCATTACAAGAGGATATTCAACCCCACCCCCGCGGACGAGGTGGAGCTCGAGAAAAGCAACATCCTGCTCGTGGGCCCGACCGGTACCGGGAAGACCCTGCTCGCCAGGACGCTGGCCAAGTTTCTCAAAGTATCGTTTGCGATTGTGGACGCGACTTGCCTGACCGAGGCGGGCTACGTGGGCGAAGACGTGGAGAACATACTCGTGCGGCTGCTCCAGGCCGCCGACTTCAATCTCATGAACGCCCAGCACGGCATCGTCTACATCGACGAGATAGACAAGATCGCGCGAAAGAGCGACAACCCGTCCATAACGAGAGACGTGTCGGGCGAGGGAGTGCAGCAGGCGCTTCTCAAGATCCTCGAGGGAACGGTCGCAAACGTGCCGCCACAGGGCGGGAGGAAGCACCCCCAGCAGAAGTACATCGAAGTCGACACCAAGGACATACTCTTCATCTGCGGAGGGGCCTTCGAGGGCCTGGACAAGATAATAGAGAAGAGGATCGGCCGCAAGGTCATGGGGTTCGGAGGGGAGATAAAGAGCCGCCTTCAGAAGAAATACGGAGAGATGCTTTCTCTCATCGAGCCCGAAGACCTGCTCAAGTTCGGGCTCATCCCGGAGCTGGTGGGACGGCTTCCGGTCGTGGCGCCATTCCACGAGCTCGACGAGGGCGCACTCATAGACATTCTGACCAAGCCCAAGAACGCCCTCGTGAAGCAGTACCAGAGGTTCTTCGACATGGAGGGCATACGGCTCGAGTTCACGGAGGAGGCGCTTCAGACCGTGGCGAAGCTTGCGATGAAGCGGGGCACGGGCGCCAGGGGACTCAGGGCCGTGCTGGAAGAGTCCATGCTCGAGGTCATGTATGACTTGCCTTCCAGGAGCGATGTGGTAGGATGCACCATCACGAAGGAAGTCATAGCAGAAAGGGATTCCGCTCTTCTCGCTTTCAGGGGAGAGAGGAAGAGGAAAGAGGCGTAAAGGAGACCCGTGGCGAGCCCTCGCAGTATGCGGGGTGAGACGACGGGTGAAAAGACATGCTGGTAATTAAGCGCGGCGACGAGATTTTCGAGATAGAGGACAAACTTCCGCTGCTTCCGCTAAGGGACGTTGTGATATTCCCGTACATGACGGTTCCCCTGCTCGTTGGAAGAGTCCCCTCTGTGAACGCGATCGAAGAGGCGGTCGCCAGCGACAGGATGATATTCGTCGCCACCCAGAAGAGACCCGAGATTACGGACCCCACGCGGGACGAGCTTTATCGCGTCGGCTGCGTAGCGCGCGTTCTCCAGCTCTCCAGGCATCCGAACGGCACGCTGCGGGTCCTGGTGGAGGGCATCTGCAGGGGCAGGGTGCGCCGCTTCCACATCGGCAAGGACATCTACTACGTCAACATTAGTCTGATGAAGGAGGAGAGCACCGGCTCTCCCCAGATCGAAGCCCTCATGCGGAGCGCCGTCAGCAGCTTCGGCGAGTACACGCGGCTGAGCAAGAAGGTGCCGGACGAAGTTTTCATGAGCGTCAGCAACATGACTGACGCCACGTGCCTCGCTCACACCATTGCCGCGAACCTCAACCTGAAAGTCACTCCCAAGCAGGAGATCCTGGAAATAGAAGACGTCACAGAACGGCTCAAGGCGCTCTGTCGCGCTCTTTCGTCTGAGGTGGAGATCCTCAAGCTCGAGCGGAAGATAGAGGGCCAAGTGCGGAGCCAGGTTCACAAGAACCAGAAAGAGTTCTATCTGAACGAGCAGCTCAAGGCCATCCGCAAGGAGCTAGGCTACCAGAACGAATTCGCGAACGAGCTGGAAGAACTCTCCCAGCAGATAAAAAAGGCGAAGATGCCCAAGGAAGTGCACGAGAAGGCCATGAAGGAGCTGGACCGGCTGAGCAAGATGTCGTTCATGTCTCCCGAGGCCACCGTCGTGCGCAACTACATCGACTGGCTGGTTGCGCTGCCGTGGACGAAGCTCACGGAAGACAACCTGGACATCGAGGCGGTGGAGAAGGTCCTGAACGAAGACCACTACGGGCTCCAGAAGGTGAAAGAGCGCATCCTCGAGTACATCTCGGTGCTCAAGCTCACGGGCTCTCTCAAGGGCCCCATCATTTGTTTCGTCGGACCCCCGGGAGTCGGGAAGACGTCGCTCGGCAAGTCCATCGCGAGGGCCCTGGGCAGGAAGTTCATCAGGATGTCTCTGGGCGGAGTAAGGGACGAGGCGGAGATCAGGGGTCACAGGCGGACCTACATCGGTTCCCTCCCCGGCCGCATCATCCAGTCCCTGCGGAGAGCGGGCTCGATGAACCCCGTGTTCCTCCTGGACGAAGTGGACAAACTCGGTGTCGATTTCAGAGGTGACCCTGCCAGCGCTTTGCTGGAGGTGCTTGACCCCGAGCAGAACTGCACGTTCACCGATCACTATCTCGAAGTGGAGTTCGATCTCTCGCAGGTGATGTTCATCACGACCGCGAACGTGTTGCACACCATCCCGCCCGCTCTCCAGGACAGGATGGAGATACTGAGGCTGCCCGGCTATCTGGAGTTCGAGAAGATGGCCATAGCGAAATATTTCCTGATCCCCAAGCAGTTGAAGGCGAACGGACTCACGGATACGGACTTCCGGCTCACCTCCCCCGCACTCTCCGCGCTCACCAGCGAGTACACACGGGAAGCCGGCGTCAGGAACCTCGAAAGGGAGATTGCCTCCGTGGCTAGGAAGATAGCCAAGCGCAAGGCGGCGGGCAAGCTCAAGGGCAGAGTCAGCGTGACGAAGAAGAAGCTCGAGGAGCTCCTCGGGGTTCCCAAGTACATAGACAGCGTCGTGGAACAGAAAACGCGCACGGGCATTGCAACGGGTCTGGCCTGGACCGAGGCCGGCGGCGACGTGCTCACGGTCGAGGTGAGCGTTCTGCCGGGCAGGGGCGAGCTCCTGCTCACCGGGAAGCTGGGAGAGATAATGAGGGAAAGCGGCCAGGCCGCGCTCAGCTACGCACGTTCGCGCGCGGCGCTTCTCGGGCTCGAGAAGAACTTCTACAAGGAGGTGGACGTACACGTTCACGTGCCCGAAGGCGCGATGCCCAAGGACGGGCCTTCCGCTGGAATCACAATGGTGGTCGCCCTGGTCTCGGCTCTCACCGGAGTGCCGACCCGCAAGGACGTGGCCATGACCGGCGAGATCACGCTGAGGGGGAACGTGCTCCCCGTCGGGGGTCTCAACGAGAAGCTGGTTGCGGCCAGGAGGGCGGGCATCACGACAGTGTTGATTCCCAAGATGAACGAGAGAGAGATAAAGGACATTCCGGCGGAAGTCCGGAACAGTCTCAACATAGTCGCGGTGGAGACGATGGACGAAGTCCTCAAGCTGGCTCTCGTCGAGGACGGGGAGAGACTCTACCTGTCCAGAGAAGAAGGCCGGCAGGATCAGGCCGTCCCGCCGCACTAGAGGCGCACAGGTCACATTTCAAGAGGCATCAAGAGACGGCGTTGGCCAGAAAACGTTAGCCCACATGAACGCTGGTGTTCCGAGTGAGCTTTCAGGCCGGCCCGGGCCGCGGGGTTCCGAAGCCCCAGGCAGGGCCCGCGGGCTTGACTGATTCACCAGGCGGTGTTATGGTCTGGCGGCCTTGAGGCAGACCAGTCCCGCTGTGGAAATGCCAGCGGTCTTTTTTTGGCCTGGTTTCCGCGAAAGGGTCCGGGTTGCGGTTGAGATTGCAGGCCGCACCCGAAAGGAGCCTTCAGTGCCTGCCACAGTACTAGTCGGCACCCAGTGGGGTGACGAGGGCAAGGGAAAGATCGTGGACATCCTCTCCGAGAGGGCCGCCATCGTGGTCCGGTATCAGGGAGGCGCAAACGCCGGACACACGGTCGTCGTACGCGGCAAGACGGTCATTCTGCACCTCATTCCCTGCGGGATACTGAGGCCCGGAAAACTCTGCTGCATCGGCAACGGAGTCGTGGTGGACCCCGAGGCGCTCTTCCAGGAAATCTCTCTTCTGGAAGCCGCGGACGTCGAGGTCAGGGGCAGACTCTTCGTGAGCCTCTCGGCGCACGTGATACTGCCCTATCACAGATTTGTCGAGAGCGCGCTGGAGGAACTGCTCGGTGAAGGAAGGATAGGTACTGCCGGCAGGGGCATCGGTCCTGCCTACCGCGACAAGGCCGGCAGGATGGGGGTTCGAGTCTGTGACCTTTTCGACCACAGGGTGCTGCGCGAGAAGATACACCTGCTGGCCGGTCACGCTAGGGCGCTCGAACGCGAGCTCGGGAATGCCGCAGGGAGACCGGCCATCGAGGACCCGGACCGTGTCCTGGAGAGATTCTCCGAGCTCGGTGAGATGCTTAAACCCATGGCGATAGACGTCTCGAGAGCACTCAATCAGGCCCTGGACGAGGGCAAGACGGTCCTGTTCGAAGGCGCTCAGGGCACTCTCCTCGACGTGGACCACGGGACTTATCCCTTCGTGTCGTCCTCCAACGCGACAGCGGGTGGCGCCTGCACAGGCACCGGCGTCGGGCCCACGAGGATCGACGAGGTGATCGGAGTCACGAAGGCCTACACCACCAGGGTGGGAAACGGACCGTTCCCTACGGAGCTTCCCCCGGAGGAGGCCTCGACCCTCAGAGAGGCGGGAGGAGAATTTGGGGCCACGACCGGCCGTCCGCGGCGCTGCGGATGGTTCGACGCAGTCGTGGTGCGCCACTCCGTGAGGGTGAACGGAATCAGTCATCTCTATCTCACAAAATTGGATGTGCTGGATGGGAGCAAGGAGCTGAAGATCTGCACCCGCTACAGATACGGCGGCGACACGCTGCACAGTTTTCCCGCGAGCATCGAAGCCGCGTTCGGCGTGGAGCCGGTGTACGAGAGCCACGCAGGCTGGGAGCGGTCCGTCAGAGGAGCCAGGACTCGAGACGATCTGCCGGCCGGAGCGCTGGCCTATGTAAGAAGGATAGAGGAGCTCACGGGCGCGAGGATTGCCGGCGTGTCGGTTGGCTCAGGCAGAGAGGAAATGGTATCCTTTGGTTGAACGATGCCTTCGCCTTGTCGTGTCCTTGCGAGGCGGCGGACGCAGGGCGAGCGGTACAGCGCAGGCCTGAATGACGGCCTGGCGGCATCACCTCGGGCTTGGGTCCGCGCAGGCGTGGTTGTCGGCCCGGCACCGCGAATCCGGACATACGCAAATAGACATGTGGCCCGTTAGCTCAGTCGGCAGAGCACCTGCCTTTTAAGCAGGGAGTCGCTGGTTCGAATCCAGCACGGGTCAGTTTTGAGGCGGCTCATGCCGCCTCTTCCTTTTGCGGTTTGATTTGTTGACATCATCCGTGTAGACTGCGAAGAGATTGTTTTCTACGCGCTTCATCCGCTTCTTGCCGGAGGTAAAGAATGAAAAGGTTCCTTCTCGGTCCAGCCGTCGTCCTGTCCGCAGGCCTTCTGGCGTGTTTCCTTTCTCCCGCGTTCTCTCCGTCCTACGCATACACGGGCAAGGTTTCCCAGGAATTCTCCGTCGCGTCAAGGTATCCGACGGGCCTCACGTGGGACGGCACAAACCTCTGGCTGGCTGACAGGGGCACCAAGACCATCTACAAGCTGAACCCGATGGACGGCACGACCCTGGAGTATTTCCCGTCACCTGGCGGCCAGGTCGAGGGACTCACCTGGGACGGAAGATACCTGTGGGCGTCGGACAGGTCCAAAGACGAGCTCTACATGCTCGACCCCTCGGACGGGACAGTCATCATGATAGTGCAGTCTCCGGGGCCATATCCCACGGGTCTCGCCTTCGACGGCGAGTCACTCTGGAACGTGGATTTTCAGAAGGACACTCTCTACAAGATGGCCTACGACGATGGTGAGAGCGTGTACGAGACAGACGCCAGGAAAAGAACGGTCAGCTTCGTCTACCGGATCAAGAATCTGGGACCCGGGCTCGTCACGACGGCAGAGGTTTTCCTGGCCGTCCCGGACGAAGCGATGGTCTCGCAGAAGCTGCTCGGCCCCGTCTCTTACGAGCCCAAGCCTGATAGATTCGACGTCGACGAGTCCGGGCAGAAGGTCGCCATCTACGAATATCGTGACCTGGCTGCCGGCGAGGTGAGGGAAGCCGGCTACACCGAGTATTCATTCCTGTACGTGGCGCTTTGTCGGGCGGCCGGCCTGCCGGCCAGATTCGAGGGAAGCGTGGTGGTGAGGGGCGACGACGCCTCCGTGGACGACGTGTTCCACAGGTGGTGCGAGGTGTACCTGCCAAACTACGGATGGGTGACGGTGGACCCCAGCGGTGTCGACTCTCCTCTCCGTTCCGAGCAGGGCAGGGCGTTCGGCGTCCTCAGCAACCGTTATTTCGTCACGACTCACGGCGGCGGGGACTCGAGTTACCTGGGCTGGAACTACAACTACAATTCACGCTATTCATTCAAGGGTGCGGCGGAAGTGAAGGAGGAAGCCTTCGCCATCTGGGAGCCAGTGGAATAGCACGAGCAGGGAACCCACGGCGCAGGGCAAATACCTGAAGCAACTTCTCAAATGACATTGCTAATGCTTTACAGACAGTCAAGATAGAGGGCTCGACAAATCGATGGATTGACAGACCGGCGGACCGGCAGATCAGTCGTCACACCGGCCGGAGATAGACGGACAGACAGCAGAGGAGTCGTGTTGCTCCAGAACACGGTGCCTGGGTGAGAATCGGAATAGTCGGATTACCCCTCAGCGGAAAGAGCACGGTCTTCAACGCCCTCACGCGCGGGACGGCCCGCACCGGGCTGTTCTCGTCCACGAGGGACGAAGTCCACGTGAGCGTCGTGGAAGTGCCGGATGAGAGAGTCGAGACTTTGACGCGGCTCCTTCACCCGGACAAAGTGACTCGGGCGAAGATAGAATACGTCGACGTCGTGGGCGTGGAAAAGGGTTCGGCCAGGAAGACCGACACGGCCACGGGTTTTCTCGCGGCCGTGAGGCAGGCAGACGCCCTGCTCCACGTCGCGAGAGCGTTTGCAGACGAGTGCGTGCCCCATCCGCTGGGGAAGGTGGACCCGCTGAGGGACGCTATTGCCCTTGAAGAGGAGTTCATAATCGCCGATCTCATTGCCGCCGAGAAGCGGCTCGAGAAAATCGTGAAACTCGCGGCCGTGGGGAAGAAGCCGGAACAGAAGGGCGAGGCAGAAGTCCTGGAGAAATGCCGCGCACAGCTGTGCCACGAAACCCCCCTCAGGGACGTGGAATTCTCTCACGAGGAAGAGAAACTCATAAGGGGTTTCCAGTTCCTCTCGAGGAAGCCGGTGCTGGTGGTCCTGAACGCCGGCGAAAACGACGACCCCTTTGCAGTTGAAGAGACAGCGAAATGCATGGGTGTCAAGAAACATCCCGTGATTCCGCTTTGCGGAAAACTGGAAATGGAGATAGCCGCCTGTTCGCAGGGAGACGCCGTTGAATTGATGGAACTGGCCGGCCTGTCTGAGCCGGCCTCGCACAAGGTGGTGAGGGCTTCGTATGCGCTGCTGGGCCTCATCACGTTCTACACTGCCGCGCACGCAGAGCTCACCGCCTGGTCTATACGCAGGGGGACACACATCGTGGAAGCGGCAGGAGAAATACACACGGACATGGCGCGAGGGTTTATAAAGGCGGAAGTCGTGGCCTTCGATGAGCTCGTCGCGTGCGAATCGTTTGCGCACGCGAAGGAAAAAGGACTCCTGCGAGTCGAAGGCAAAGCTTACGAGGTGAAGGACGGCGACGTAGTCACGATTCGGTTCTCGGTCTGAGCGGCTAAGGGTCGACGGAGGAAATGCGGGCGACGGTTTCTCCCGGCGCGGCATCCCCGTCCGTGAGGCAGACGGCCGCACAGTGAATTGTCGTGCAGGGGACGTCATGATGGCAGAACAGGATTACAGAGAGAGCGAGCTCGTCGAAGTCTACGTGGCTCCGGACGAGCTCATGGCAACGATGGTCAAGGACATGCTCGAGGAAGAGGGCATAGACGCGGTCATCCGGTCCGATCAGATCGTGTGGTACGACGGCATTGCGAAACTGTCCAGGGGCTATTGGGGCAAGGTGTTCGTGAGGGGCGAGGACGAGGAGACGGCAAAGGAACTGGTGACAGAGTTCCTCAGCGAGGAGGAAGACGTCACGCATTAAGGGCCTGGAGTGACGGCCCCGCACCGGGCGAGAGATCATACAACAAAGAGCGTGGGGATTGGGAAGTCCTGTCCTGGCAGCGCCAAGTATATCTGTTTTATTGGTATTGACAGATCCGCACGTGGTCTGATACCCTTTTGCATTAGAAGGCAATTCCTTCGGGGCGGGGTGAAAGTCCCCACCGGCGGTAAAGCCCGCGAGCAGAGGAACTGTTCGCCCTAATTGCTTGCGTCATTGAGTGTTACCTGGCGTAGGACAGGGGGGCGTTTCCGAAGCAGATCCGGGGTGGTTCCGGAGCCGACAGTCATAGTCTGGATGGGAGAAGGACGAGCCGCCCGTTGTGGCTTAATGCGAGATTCAAACGCCCCGCAGGTTTCGCTGCGGGGTTTTTGTTTGGAGTGCCATGCAAGTTAAGAGGATGTTTTCCGACGAAACCAGTCTCCCGGAGGCGAGGAGATTCATGCTGACGGCCCTGAGGCTGGCCGCAAAGGGGCGAGGCATGACGTCTCCCAACCCCCTCGTCGGAGCGGTGGTGGTGAACGGCGGCAAGATCGTGGGCAGGGGCTATCATCACAGATTCGGGATGGCTCACGCCGAAACGCTGGCGCTCGATGACTCGGGCAAGAGAGCGCGCGGCGGCACGCTCTACGTGAATCTGGAGCCGTGCGCTCACTACGGACACACGCCTCCGTGCGTCACCAGGATCGTGGAGTCGGGCGTGAAGAAGGTGTGCGTGGCCATGGTGGACCCGGACAAGCGCGTGCATGGAAGGGGAATCAGATTTCTCCGGGAACACGGAGTGAAGGTCGAACTCGGACTGCTCCGAGACAAAGCGGAGCGCCTGAACGAGTTCTACCTCAAGTGGACCAGAACGGGACTTCCGTTCGTGGCACTTAAAGTTTGCGAGAGCATGGACGGACGGCTGGCCGCCTCAGACGGCACGTCCCGCGGCCTCGGCTCTCCCGAGGAGATAACATTCGTACACGGTCTCCGCGCCACGCACGATGCAGTTCTGGTGGGTTCGGGCACCGTGCTGAACGACGATCCCCGGCTGACTGTGAGGGAGGCGACGGGTCGTAATCCCCACAGGATAGTCCTGGACTCTCGCCTCAAGATTCCGTTCGAGGCGAGCGTCCTCAAGAGTCGTGAGGGTGAGAGGGTCATTGTCGCCGCGCTGAGAGGCACGCCGCAACGCAAAGTGGACGCCCTGCGCAGAAGGAGGGTCGAGGTCTGGCTTCTGCCTGAGAAAAACCGGAGGGTGAGTCTCAGGGCTCTTCTGTCAAGAGCGGCTGCTTCTTCCATACAGAGCGTACTAGTCGAGGGGGGAAGCGAGATGGCGACTTCATTCATAAGAGAGCGGCTTGCCGACAAAGTGTACGTGGCCCTGGCTCCTAAGATCCTGGGCGGGAATCGCGGCGTGTGGCCCGGGGACGTAGGCGTGAAGAGCGTCCGGAGCGCAGTCAGGCTGAGGGATTTGAGTTTCCGGCGCCTGGGCGACGACATGCTGGTGGAGGGCTATTTCTAAACGTGTTCACGGGAATAATTGAAGAAATCGGCGTCGTGGGTTCTGTAAGGAGACGAGGAGACGGTTTTGCGCTCTCGGTGGAGGCCTCCACCGTCGCAGCCGGTCTCAAGCCCGGAGACAGTGTGAGCGTGAACGGCGCGTGCCTCACAGTCATCGAGACTGTACCATGCCGCTCCTTCTGCGTGGAAGTCGTACCGGAGACTCTGGAGAAGACGAATCTCCTCTTTCTGGCGGTCGGGCACAGAGTCAATCTGGAACGCTCGCTCAAGCTGGGGGACCGGCTGTCGGGCCACCTGGTGCTGGGGCACGTGGACGGCGTGGGCGAAGTGACGGGACTGACCAGAACAGGACTGGGCAGGAGCATGCGGGTGCGCCCGCCTTCCCAGCTCATGCGGTACATCGCGCTCAAGGGTTCCGCCGCCATAGACGGAGCGAGTCTCACTGTGAGCAGCGCCTCGCAGGGAGAATTCGAGATATCACTCATCCCATTCACTCTCGAGAACACGATAAGCGGAAACTACGCGCTGGGGACCAGGGTCAACATCGAGGTGGACATAATCGCGAGGTATCTGGAGAAGCTTCTCAGGGGAGAGACGGGGACACAGAAAGAGAACTCCGGCAAGGGCCTCACGATGGACTTTCTGAAGGAGAAGTGGTTGTGATGAAGCGCACGCAGGGAACCGGCTCACAGTCGGGCTTTGCCAGCATCGAAGAAGCGATCGCTGAGATCAGGGCGGGCAGAATGATCATCGTCGTGGACGACGAGGACAGGGAGAACGAGGGCGACCTCGTGTTCGCCGCAGAGAAGGTCACTCCAGGGGCGATCAACTTCCTTGCCAAGCACGGCAGGGGCCTCATCTGCGTTCCGATGACGGCGGAGAGGCTGGACGAACTGGGATTGGGACCGATGGTGGTCGAGAACACGGCCAAGATGGGCACGCCGTTCACGGTGTCCGTGGACGCGATTGCCAATACGACCACCGGCATTTCCGCGTTTGACAGGGCCCAGACCGTCAAGGCCCTCATAGACCCCGGATCGAAGCCGGATGACCTGGCGAGACCCGGACACATTTTTCCCCTCAGGGCCGCCGACGGCGGCGTCCTTCGCAGGGCAGGTCATACTGAAGCGGTGATCGACCTGATGCGGCTCGCGGGCATGTACCCGGCCGGCGTGCTCTGCGAGATCATGGACGAAGACGGGCAGATGGCGCGGCTCCCGCAGCTCGTGGAGACGGGCGGCAAGTTCAAGCTCAAAATCATGACCATAAGAGACCTCATAGAGTACCGAAGAAAGACGGAGAGACTCGTCAGAACCGTGGCCAGAACGAAACTGCCCACCCACAGCGGGGAGTTCGAGCTCATCCTGTACGAGAGTGTCCCGGAGCTGGAGCACCACGTGGCGCTGGTGAAGGGAGACGTCCGAAGCGGCGGGAGCGTGCTGGTGAGAGTGCATTCGCAGTGCCTGACCGGCGACGTCTTCCACTCCCTGAGGTGTGACTGCGGCTCACAGATGGAGAAGGCACTGGAGATGATCCAGAAGGAGGGCCGGGGAGTCTTTCTGTACATGCGGCAGGAGGGCAGGGGAATAGGCCTCGCCAACAAGCTCAAGGCTTATGAGCTTCAAGACAGGGGAGCAGACACGGTAGAAGCTAACATGGAACTCGGATTCCCCGCCGACCTCAGGGACTACGGAATAGGCGCCCAGATTCTGGCTGATCTGGGACTCAAAGAGATCAGGCTGCTCACCAACAATCCCAGGAAAGTGGTCGGGCTCGAAGCGTACGGCCTCAAGATAACTGAACGAGTGCCGATCGAGGTCGGGGTGCACGCCGCGAACCTGGGCTACCTCACCACGAAGAGAGAAAAATTGGGCCACATCCTGGGGCTGGATTCGTGTCGAAGGACCGAAAGAGAGGAGGAACAGTAATGTCACCGAACGTTTTCAAAGGACAGCTCGATGCAACCGGCAAGCGGTTCGCGCTCGTAGTGAGCAGGTTCAACGAGTTCATCTCCGGGAAGCTCGTCGAGGGAGCAATGGACTGCCTGACGAGGCACGGCTGCAGCGACAAGGCCGTAGACATCTACTACGTGCCCGGGTCCTTCGAGATCCCGCCCATGGCGCGGCGGCTGGCCTCGCGGAAGGACCGGAGTCGCTATCACGCGGTGATCGCGCTCGGAGCCATCCTGAGGGGAGACACGCCCCACTTTGAGTTTGTGGCCTCCGAGGCCGCGAAAGGAGTGGCCGCCGTGTCGCTCGAGACAGGGGTGCCCGTCATATTCGGCGTCATCACGGCGGACAATCTCGAGCAGGCCATAGAGCGCGCGGGTGCCAAGGCCGGCAACAAGGGATGGGACGCGGCCGTCTCCGCCATCGAAATGGCCAACCTGTACGAGACGACCAAGTAGTGCCCGGGACGGCAGGTGTCAGTCTGTGATGGCCGGCAAGGCGAGGAGTGACCAGCGGCCCGAACAGTCCCAATCGATTTCTTGACGGAAACGACCCGGTAGGTTATGAGTGTGAGGTCAACGGGTTAGACGCCGGCCGCCGGTCGGCCCATGGACGCCAGACACGTGTGGACATCAGACACAAAGGAAAACGGAAACGCTGATGAAACGCAGGAACGCCAGGGAGCTTGCACTTAGGGTTCTATACCAGTCTGAGATAGGGGAGTTCGACGTGCAGGCTTCGCTTCGACAGGTGATCGCCGAGATAAGGTCTCCCGAACAGGTGGCCAGTTACGCCACCTTGCTGATCGAACAGATCGGGAGCCACGCGGCTGAAATAGACAGCGCCATCTCCGCCGTCTCCATGCACTGGCGCCTGGAGAGAATGGCAGTCACCGACAGGAACATACTGCGCCTCGCAGTGGCTGAGATATTGTTTTTCGGCGACGTGCCTCCGAGGGTCGCAATAGATGAAGCCATCGAACTGGCCAAGAAGTACGGAGACGAGTCCTCGGGGCGATTCGTGAATGGGATTCTGGATGCGGTTGCCAAGAAACACAGAGGAGCCGAACTCTCCAGGGAGGAACAAGGCGCAGGCGGAGGGAAGACTGCGGCCGATGCTGGGAAGACATGAGATACGCAATCATATCGGACGTTCATGCCAATCTTGAGGCGCTTCAGGCCGTTCTGAAGAAGATCGGGTCGCTGGGCGTGGACAAGCTCTTCTGTCTCGGCGACATCGTAGGTTACGGCGCCAACCCGAACGAGTGCGCCGAACTCGTCCGGGAGAAGACTCACGGGGCCCTGTGTGGAAACCACGACCACGCTGCCGTCGGCGAGACCAGCATCGAGTACTTCAACTCTTACGCCAGGGCGGCCATTCTGTGGACGATGGGAGTACTCAAGCCGGACTGCCGGGAGTTCCTGAGGAGTCTTCCCTTCACCACTTCCACTGACGACGCCTTCCTCGTGCATTCGACTCCCTCCGAGCCCGGGCGCTGGAATTACGTCTTTGAGGTGAACGAGGCCCTGGACGAATTCAACGCCTTCGAGCAGAAGGTCTGTTTCATCGGGCATTCGCATTTTGCGCTCTTCTTCATCAAGGAAGGCCGGTCATGCAAGGTCGCTCTTCCCAGAACTTTCACCTTCGAGAACGACACGAGGTACATCGTGAACGTAGGCAGCGTGGGCCAGCCCAGGGACGGACTTCCCACGGCGTGCTTTGTGACCTACGACGTGCCGGACGAGGTCGTGCAGTTCCACAGGGTCGAATACGACCTGAGTCTCGCCTATCAAAAAATAGTGAAGGCGAGACTCCCGAGATTCCTCGCAGAGCGTCTCCTGATAGGCGAATGAGAGAATCGACCAAAGAGCACTGGCGGAGCTACTGGCAGGTCCATTCCGACGCCGACGAGCTCTACTCCAACGAAGACAGGATTGTTGATAGCATCGCAAGGGCCTGCTCGGTCAAGGCTCAAAACATGCTGGAGGTGGGCGCCGGCTCAGGCAGGGACAGCGTCCGCCTCATCGCGATGGGCGCTAGAGTCTTCGTGCTCGACTACGTCGAGGGCTCTCTTTCCGTGGCGAGGAAGGAAGCCTCGAAATCCGGAGTCGAGATCTTTCTGGTCTGCGGGGACGCGACTAAAATGCCGTTTCGGGACGGCTGCTTCGACGTGGTGTTTCACCAGGGCCTGATGGAACACTTCAGGGACCCCGCTCCTCTCCTCGAGGAGAATCATAGGGTGCTCGCGAAAGGGGGCACTCTCCTGGTCGACGTGCCCCAGAAATATCACGTGTACACGGTGGTGAAACACATTCTCATACCTCTGGGCAGGTGGTTCGCAGGTTGGGAGACGGAGTACACGGTGGCTGGTCTGGAACGACTCGTCGCGTCGCACGGCTTCAGCATCGTTTTTTCCTACGGCGACTGGATGGTCCCCGGGTTCTTCTACCGTTCGCTGCGATACGGCCTGAGAAAGGCCGGTGTCAACATCTCCAAGTATCCGCCGGGTGTGCCTCCTTTCAAGTCCTGGGGAGAGCAGTTCAGGCGGTGGTTTCGCACGAAGCGCGCGGCGTTCTACACTTTTGCCGTGATCGGAACCGTGGGCACCAAGAACTGGGTGAAGCGGGGTTAGGCACAAAGAGCCGGCCGAGGCCGGGTGAAACGCACAGAACTGGCGAGGCCGGGTTAAGCAAAAGAAACTGGCGAGGTCAAGTGAGGCGGGAGTGAAAAAGCTGAATATTCTTGCATTCAACTGGCGTGACATAAAGAACCCGGAGGCCGGCGGCGCCGAGGTCCACCTTCACGGAATCATGCGGACTCTGGTGAAACGTGGGCACGCCGTGACCCAGCTTGCCAGCGCCTTCGAGGGTTGCGAGGGAGCCGTCACGGTGGACGGAGTCAGGGTCCTGAGGCGCGGAAAATGGTACGCCGCCAACTTCAGTCTGCCTCTGGCGTACCTGAGAGAGCTTCGCTCCGAGAGATTCGACGTGGTGGTCGAGGACATAAACAAGATACCCTTCTACACGCCCCTCTTCGTGAGAGCTCCGGTGCTGGCCATAGTGCCGCATCTCTTTGGCACTACTGTATTTCAAGAGGCTAGCTTTCCGTTCGCAATGTATGTATATTCCTACGAAAGGCTCGTTCCGGCCGCCTACCGAAACGTCAGGTTCATGGCCATTTCCGAAAGCACAAAGCGTGACCTGGCGCACAGGGGCATCAGGCCAGAACGGATATCAGTGGTGGAGTGCGGGCTCGACCACGACCTGTACAGGCCTCTGCCTGTCCAGAGGGACGAAAAGCTCATTGTCTACCTGGGCAGGCTGAGGAAGTACAAGTGCGTTCATTTTCTCATAGAGGCGATGAAAACAGTCAGGGAGCGCGTGCCCGGCGTGCGCCTTGTGGTCGTGGGAGACGGACCCCATCGTGGAAACCTGGAAAAGCTGGCCCGGGGTTTGGGCCTCTCTGACGCCGTAGAGTTCCGCGGCCACGTGACCGAGGAAGAGAAAGTGAGGCTTCTCTCCCAGGCCGCAGTGACGGCCAACCCCTCGCCCAAGGAGGGCTGGGGTCTGACAGTGGTGGAAGCCAACGCCTGCGGGGTGCCCGTTGTCGCGAGCAGGAGCCCGGGTCTCGTTGATTCAGTGAGAGACGGGCAAACGGGCTTTCTGGTGGAGCACGGAAACGTGGAACAACTTGCTGCAAGGCTGGTAGAAATCCTTGTAGACAGGGGGCTGAGAGAGCGCCTCTCTGCCGGGGCGATCGAGTGGGCCCGGCGGTTCAGCTGGGAAACGTGCGGCAGGCTGTCAGCGGAGCTGATAGAGGAGGTCGCCGGCGCAGAGCCGCGAAAAGGGTGAAGCCCTGCCAGTGACGGTCCCCGGAACCTGCTCCGGCACAAATGAATCGGTCTGCCATGAATGAACTGAAACAAGAAAAAGCCGTTGCCGCTGAGGAATGCCCGGAAGGTACTGCACAGCCCGGAACCGGCACTTCCCGCCGGAAGCACATCAAGCGGCTCCTCATCGCCGGGAAGCTGGCGGTGAGTCTCTCGCTCCTCATTTACGTCCTGCACAGGATACAGCCGGGGAATTTCCTCCAGTCGCTGGCCGACATCGACCCCAGGTTCATGGTGGCGGCCGCTGCGATCTTCCTGGTGAGCAACGTCATGGGCAGCTCGCTCTGGGGGATGCTCCTCAAGTCGCAGGGGCTGCGCATACCTTTCTACAGGGTCTGGTCCTTCTATTTCGTGGGTCTTTTCTTCAACAATTTCCTGCCGGCGAACATCGGCGGAGACATCGTGCGCATCTACGACGCGTCCAAGTACTGCAAGGACACGAGCTCGGTCTTCATCGCGACCCTCATGGACAGAGTGATCGGCGTGCTCGCCATAAGTTTTCTGGCAGTCGTGGCGTCGGTGTATTGCCTCGACCATTTCCGCATCTTTCTGATCTACCTGACGGTAGTGCTCGGCTTCTGCGGCACTCTCTTTGTCGTGTTCAGTATCCTGGACCGCAGAATACTGGCGTTGTTCGAGAAACCATTCAAGCTCGTGAAGGCCTTCGACCTCGAGCGCAAGGTAGAGAAGCTCTTCGACCAGCTTCACTCCTACAGGGGAAAGATGCCGCTCTTGTTTAGGGTTATTCTGATAGCGATCGCGATTCAAATAATGCGCGTGTACGTTCACTATCTCGTGGCCAGGTCACTCGGCATATCCATCTCACCTTCATACTTTTTCCTTTTCGTGCCCGTGCTGGCAGTCCTCACCGCGCTTCCCATTTCCATAAACGGATTGGGCGTGAGAGAGGGTGCAGGGGTGGTCTTGTTCGGGCTGGCCGGAGTGCCCGGTCACGACGCGTTTTCCATCGAGTTCATGACATATCTCGTGAGCGTGGTAATAAGTCTGAGCGGAGGAGTGATATTCATCTCCAGGGGGCCACTGGAGTTTCTCAGGAGACGGAACAGCCGGGCCGGTTCTCCTTCGCGGGCAGCAGGGGATACCGACTGGAGGAAGTAGATGCACACCGAGACCAAGAAAGACTGGCTTGTAGCACTGATCGTCCTCGCAATCGTACTCGGCACATATATCGAGACCATGCCTCTCACGGTGCCTTTCTGGGACGGCGGCGAGTTCATCGCGACAAGCTACATACTGGGCGTCCCGCATCCGCCTGGGACTCCGCTCTACGTCCTCATCGGGCGGCTCTTCTGCCTGTTTCCGTTTGGCAGCATCGCGGCGCGGGTCAACTTCATGTCGGTCTTGGCGAGCGGGCTGGCAGTGCTTTTCACGTTCCTCGTCACTGTCAAGCTCGCCAAGATGAGCTTCAAGGTCCAGGGCTGGAAAGCGTGGGTACCGGGACTCGTCGCCAGCTTCTTCATGGCCTTCTCCAGTACCTTCTGGGAAAACGGCACCGAGGCGGAAGTGTACTCCATGAGCAGCTTCATCATGGTGCTGACCTTCTGGATGGGTCTGCGCTGGATGGAAGTGTTCGACAAGGACCACTCGGACAAGGCGCTTCTCATCATCGTCTACCTTCTGAGTCTCTGCGTAGGCATCCACCTGGGCACTCTGATCGTGACGCCCGGCATCCTGCTCCTGGTGCTGCTCACAGACTGGCGTACCGCGCTAAAGCCCAAGCTCATTGCCCTTGCGGCCGCGCTCTTCGTGCTCGGCGTGAGCGTGCACCTGTATCTCCTGCTCAGGGCGAATCTGAACCCCTCCATAAACGAGGCCTCCCCGAAGACATTGCATGACCTCTGGCTCGTGCTCAAGCGCGACCAGTACAAGCCCGGGAGCATATTCGTGAGGCGGGCGGAGTTCAGCTTCCAGTTCGGGATGTTCTGGGACTATTTCGTCAACCAGTACACGATGTGGGGGGGCAGACTGGGGCCTCTCGGGAAATACATTCCGTTTGTCCTGGCCATCGCAGGGGCATACTACCATGCGGTGTTCAACAGGAAGACATTCGCGGCGCTCCTGACCGTATTCTTGGTCTGCAGCCTGGGGCTAGTCATCTATCTCAACTTCACCGACCACGAGGTGCGCGAACGAGACTACTTCTACGTCGCCGGCTTCCATTTCTTCACGATATGGATGGGGCTCGGGGCCGCCGGCATCATCCACAAGACGCTCAAGGCCACGAAGCATCTGCTCAAGGACCAGCGGCCCGTCACGGCAGGTCTGTCGTGCCTCTTCCTGCTGGTCTCGGTCCTGCCATACTTCTATTTCCACCATTACCGCGACAGGACGGAGGACAGGATAGCCAGGAACTTCGCATACAACATGCTGGCTCCGCTCGAGAAGGACGCCATTCTCCTCACAAACGGCGACAACGACACTTTTCCGCTCTGGTACATTCAGGAAGTGGAGGGCTTCAGGAAGGACGTGCGCGTTGCAAACCTGAGCCTCATGCGGACCAACTGGTACATCAAACAGATCAAGACGGAAGAGCCGAGGGTCCCCCTATCGATCTCGCTGAACGCCATCGACAACCTGGCCCCTTTCCGCGACAGAGAAGGAAAGATCTGGCAGACGAACGAGTACGTGGTGTACGACATGATAGGCGCGAACAACTGGCAGAAACCGCTTTACATCGCAGTGACCGTCCCGGACCAGATGCGGCTCGAAAGGAGACTCGTGCTGGAAGGCCTCATCTTCCGCATAGGCCCCGAGGAAATAGGGATGCGGATTGATGAGGAGAAAATGAGAAAGGCCATGTTCGAGACTTACGACTGGGCCGGAGTCCTGAAACCCGACGGCACCACTGACGACAGCTTCTTCAAGGACGTGAACTGCACGAGATTGATCCAGAACTACGCCGCGACTCACTTCACGTTTGCGTATTGGTACCGTCAGACCGGCAGAATGGACGACGCGATAAAGCTCATGGAGAGGTCTCTGGCCATCTCTCCCCAGTTCGTGGATGCCGCGCGCGCGCTTGGAGAGTTCTACATGGAGGCAGGCCGGCTCGACAAGGCGGAGCCGTACTACAATCGCCTCATCACGCAGTACCCGGCAGATCCCGAGGCTCGATTCCAGCTGGGCAGGATCCACGCCGCCACGAACAGGTTGGAGCTGGCGGTCGACGATTTCAGACGGGCCATCGAGCTGGACCGTTCTTTCAGGTACGCCTACTTTGCCCTGATCGACACTTACGCCAGGATGGGCAAACTGGCGGAACGAGACGCGGTACTGAGAGCCTGGCTCCAGATACAGCCGGACGACGCCGACGCGAGGAACTACCTCCAACAGAGCGGCGGCGCGCAATGAGGGGTCTTGAGATGGAGATTTCAGCAGTCGTACCCGTCTTCAATGAGGCCGAGAGTCTCGAGGAGCTCCACCGGCGCCTCGGCGATGCCCTGGGGAGCATCTCCGGGGATTACGAGATCATATTCGTGGACGATGGAAGCACGGACGGCTCCTTCGACGTGCTCAAGGCCATCCAGGCCCGCGACGCCCGCGTGCGCGTCGTGAGCTTCCGGAGGAACTTCGGGAAATCTGCGGCGCTGGCAGTGGGATTCAGCGAGACGACGGGAAGGCTCGTGGCCACTCTGGATTCAGATTTGCAGGACGACCCGAACCAGATTCCGCTTCTGCTAGAGAAGCTCAACGAGGGCTACGACGTCGTCTCGGGCTGGAAGAAGGACAGGAAGGACCCAATCTCGAAGACGCTTCCCTCGCGCGTGTTCAACTTACTGGTGTCGAGGATGACGGGAGTGAGGATACACGACGTGAACTGCGGGCTCAAAGTCTACAGAGGCGAAGCGGCCAGGAGCGTGGACCTCTACGGCGAACTGCACCGTTTCATTCCCGTGCTGGCGCACTGGTCCGGATATAGGGTGTCCGAAAGGGTGGTGGTGCATCATCCCCGGAAGCACGGCAGGAGCAAGTTCGGGGGCGGGCGCTTCATAAACGGATTCCTGGACCTTCTCACCGTCATGTTCCTCTCGGCGCACGAGTCGAACCCGCTCCACCTCTTCGGGAGACTCGGGCTTTTCTTCCTCGTTGTGGGCTTCTTGATGAACCTCGTCTTCCTGGGTCAATGGGCCCAAGGACAGCCCCTCCGCGTGAGGCCCCTCATGCTCTTCGCGGTGGTCCTCGTGATACTGGGCATCCAGTTCATATCGATGGGACTCCTGGGAGAGATGGTGGCCAGAACCGGGAAGCGCAAGGAGTACGCCCTCAAGGCCAGGCTCGGCTTCACCGGCGAGCGGGAGGAGCACGGATGAAGGCCCTCGTGCTTGCCGGAGGTGAGGGCCTCAGGCTCAAGCCTCTGCTGGGGGCGCTGCCCAAGTGTCTCGCACCGGTCGAGGGCCGGCCGTTCATTGAGCGGCAGATCGAGCTCCTCAGGGAGCACGGTATCAGAGAGTATGTTCTGTGCGTTGGAATCGGAGCACAGGCCGTGAGACAACTGCTCGGAGACGGGAGCCGCCTCGCGGTTGTGATAGAGTACTCGTTTGAAGAGACGCCGCTGGGGACCGGCGGTGCCATAAGAAACGCCTCGGCCCTCCTGGCGGGCAGGTTCCTGTGCGTAAACGGTGACACGCTGGCCGAGTTCTCTCTCACAGAAATGGAGGCTCGTCACGAGAGCCTGGGCGCCCGAGTGAGCGTC
>Ga0315294_10001889_pt1 | contig 23020 bp, 17 predicted proteins | sample YL17G13_40_MG_FD_203626 | JGI IMG/M metagenome (GOLD analysis project Ga0315294, IMG submission 203626) | Sediment microbial communities from Yellowstone Lake, YNP, Wyoming, USA - YL17G13_40 | ecosystem: Environmental > Aquatic > Freshwater > Lake > Sediment | place: USA: Wyoming | collected...
AGGTTTTCTCTGCCGAACTTCACCAGCCCGTAGGGCGGAGTCCACGGATACAAAAGCGCGAACTCCGAACCATCGCGCAGGGAAAACGGACGATTATTGATGTAGAGCTCGCCCTTCAGCCCCTGCAAATCTATCACAAGGGGGAAGCCCTCCCAGTCTCGAGGTATGACCGGCCTGCATCGGAAACTGCTCCCTGTGTGATAGTACGTACGCTCCAGAGGCATCGCAAGACTGCTGAGTATGTCCTCCGGAGGCGAAACAGGCGTCACGGGCATGAAGCAGTTCGTACTCTCAATGGACTTGCTCTCCAGCAGCTCGCAGTGCTCCTCAGACGGGCCGACCTCGAGCCAGAGCACCTCCCACGGGTCAATGTGCTCGTGGAAATGGCCGCCCGCCGCCGGAATGGCTGCCACCTCCGTATCGGGGAAGAGCTCCACGCACACATTGCGCACGGACGGATCACAGCCCAAATCCTCAGCCTTGACCTCAAGCGACCTCGCCTCCCACGACGGGTTGAACACAGCAACGAGTCCGCGTCCATTAGCCGTGTTCGCATATCCATAAGCTTCGGTACGGCAAGGGTCACCGAGTATATGCCTCGCCCCTGTGAAGCTGGAGGCGTGTACCTTCCTCATGTGGACGACGCGCTGAAGGAACAGCTTATCATCGTCGTTCAGCAACTGAAGCTCGCCCGACAGAGAAAGCTGGTCGCTCCTGGAAAGAGACATAACCGCGTTCTTGCGCCAGCCCTGCTTGCCGGTCCAGAAATGGGAATCCGAGTAGCTGATATGTGTCCCGGAATCCAGTTCGAAGAACCTGTGCTCCAGGTCCGCCTGGAGAATCTGGCTATCCCCCAGACTCGGAGCCGGCACATCAGACGGCTCCGGTCCGCCCTTCGCGATGAAGTCTACGTGTTTCAGCCACCAGGGCGAGCGGGTGAAACTCGCGGCATAGATAACCGCCTCGGGATCGGCCGTCTTCAACGCTGCGAAGACATCCATCATGTTCCGAGCCGCCTGCCAGCGCATGTACCGTCCGGGCAGGTGATCGTGTGCCGGATCTTCGCAGTCCCAGTCGGCGAGGCCGATCTTTACAAGTTTGAGCCCGTACTTGGCGTTGAGTTCGAGGAACGATTTCTGCAGGTTCGAGACAAACGCTTTTCGCCCCGGACAGCCGATGCCGAACCACATGCCCAGCTTAGTGCCGGACTCCGACATCCGACGTACTGTGTCGTCGAATGCACCATTCGGAAAGCGCTTTTCCTCGTCTATCTGGGAGAAGTCGCCGGACTCCCAAGGTCCCGCGCCCTCCGGCCAGTATCCGAAGTCAAGAACAAAGTACTCGAACGGAATGTGCCAGTTCGTCTTAAGGTCAATCAGATGGTCGAGCTGCAGGTTAATGATGGACTCGTTCGGCCCCTCATACTCATGAGCCCCCCACGAGCCGTATGATGCGAAGAACGCGCCGGACTTGCGCAGCCTGATCTCATCCACGTACCTGCGAAAACCCATCTCGGGGTCGCCGGATGCGAACTCGAAGATCGCAAGTTCACTCTCGTACGCCTCGCCGGGCTGAACCGTCACCGCGGGGTAGTACTCCAGGGAATACTGCGACTTGGATACGACGCTCTCAGACTCCGGGAATTCGACCGCAGCAAAGCCGATGCCTTTGATGAACACGGGCCAGCCTCGCCCGCCGCCGGATAGCTGAACGCCTGCCGGCACCGAGACCCTCTCCAATACGACATCGAAGAGAACCACCGGCTTCCTGCCGGAATTCTCGATAGCCAACCATTTACGAAGCCGCGTCCCGGGCCCTGCCGTTGAGTGGACCTTAATCCGCAAGCGCGGATCCCGACGCACGAACTCCATAATGGGACTGCCCTCAGAGGTTAAACCCGTGCAGGTGGCCGTGCAGCCGCGCGGGTCTATCTCGGTCGAAGGCCCGGAATCGCCCGGCGCACCGACGCGGAGCAGGAATTCCAGGCTGTCTCGGGGCGCGAGACTAACGCCCGACTTGAGATCACCCATCTCGACCGTGCCCAACCGAGACGGATCATGCACGCGATATACAACGCCGTTTTCTACTCGAACGGTTGCGCTCAATTACGCCTCTCAAAAGCCAGATGAACTTCTATTTCAATACCACCCCCGGCGGGTTCACGTAGCCGTGGTATTGCCCGGCGACATTCCCGCCTTCGGCGTCTCCATCATGAATGCAGATACGGTACGCGAATCGGAAGGATTCCCCCGATTTCACTATGTGCCTGCCGTCCCAGTTGGCATCGCCCTTGTAAGCCGACAGTGCGAAGGGATTCGCCGTCATCAGGCCGTAGTCGCGCACGTGCCAGTACGTCGGATGCCGGAAGTTGCCCGGATGGTCGAGAATCGTTATACCCACAATCCTGCCGCCCACAGGCCCGGAGTAATCGCACCACTGCGCGCGTCTTCCCCAGGTCTCCGCCTCGGTGACGCCGCCGAACGAGTTCGTGATCACGCCGCCCTTGTTTCCATCCATGCTTGTGGCTACCCGGACCGATACGATGCCTCCCTCCTTCGTATCGCCGAACCTCACGTCGCCCTCCGTGGCACGGAACTCGACCCCCAGGTCAATCAACCTGCCGGTATCCGGCAGGTTGTAAACGGTTACGGTCCGCTCTTCTTCCATGATCTTCCCGCCTTGGGCGTCCACCCAATCGTTCAGGGCCTTGACCCGACCGAACACCGGACCGGCTGACTTCTCCAGAAATCGGCGGTGGACTATTCGGGCATGTCCCTCCGCCTCGGACCAGTCGTCGGCGCCATTCACATCGCCGTGCGCCACCCAGATTGACCTGTGATGCGGGTGATCCTTCGTCTCGCCGGGAACATCCTGGATCATCGGATAGCTGCGAGTAACGTTCCTCTCGCCCGGGCCGATTACCGGATACAGGAACGGCCGAGCGACGTCACCCGCATAACAGTAGCTGGTGAACAGATCGCCGCCGATACGGAATTCGATTCTCTCCCCACCGACTTCCACCAACTCGACCTGGGACGACGGCGGTTGAGCGCTCGACAGGATCTCGTACTCCCGACTCTGTCCGACGGGAAGGTCATCGAGTATCCAGCAGAGATACCGGCGGCCCGAGTCTGCCGCTATCTGAACGGGCGCCTGCTGACCCTTCGCCAAATCTCTCACTCCGGCAGAATCCCGCGCCTTGATGCCAAGGTCATCCGCCGGTATGCACAGGGGAACATGCCGGTACGAGTGCCTTGCAGCTGTCACAATCAAGCGTTTCTTACCCATCCGTACCCTCGGTCGCTAAACCTCCCACTTGACGCACCTTTCCACGGGCGGCGTTAGTCGCCCGGCCGTTCTCTCAACCAGTCCACCGCGCATTTGCCGCTGTACGGCGTATCGGCTGCGATTACCACTAGTCCAGCGAATTCGCCTGCAGACGAGCAGGTCTCAAGGACCTCTCCAAAAGTCTCTTTAGCCTGCTCTGCCGTGAATTCCTGTCCCAATCCATCCACCTCGGCACGGGTTCGCAAGTAATCGGCTGACCGAATCGCGTCGTATAACCGCATCCCGAACAGGTGCCTGCCCAGGAGCACGCTGTCAGTGACGGCGAGATACTCGCTTTCGCCCTGGTAAGCTCCTCTCGGATCATACGTCTCCCCATAACCCCGGCAGTCCGGCGCCAGCACCACGTAGCCTTTCTTCGCAAGAGAGATGTACAGGTTCTGGTAGTACGCCGCCTTGCCGTCCGCGGAGTGTCCGTGCGGGCACAGAATCGCAGGGGCCGGGAGCTTTCGTCCCGTGGGGATATAAAGGCTGCAGGTCACGTGGAATCGCGGACGACTCTCGAAGACAACTTTCTCCACGCGGTATTCCGCGCGGTCGAGCGTCCCCATTATGCGAGGCCTGAGCGCGGTTCGAGGTGGAAGCGGCGAGAGTCCCAGTGACTCAAGAAACTTCGAGCGGATCTCGCCGCGCCTCTTCTCCCATTCATCACGGGTTCGAGGAGCAGGCTCGCCGATGGGCCGCTGCATGCCGACGAGTTTGATGTAATCGAGCAGGGCGGTACGGTAAGCAGGATCCTCGGCGCCGATGACACGCTCGACATCACTCTGATCCGCTTTGGCCGAGACAACTGCTCCCACCACCATAATAGCCACGATCCCCGGCATGAGTTTGGCCATCCAACAGCCCTTACTACTCTACTACCGTCACGCTCCCGTGTCAACTTCCGAGCATATCCGGTCTCCCCATTGACACGCGCGCGCCGACTGGCTTAAGGTAGATGGAGCATGGGCCTCCACCGCATGTTCACGCGTCGTATCGAGGCAATAGGAAGTGCCGTCAGCGAGGTGCGATATGAGGAAAATCCTTGTCCTGCCGCCCCCGAAGCTCCGAGCCGATCTCTTTGCGCCTGAGGTCGAGGCTCGTCTGCACGCATTGGGAGAGCTGCTCTTCAACCCGAACGAGCGCAACTGCTCGCCCGAGGAGCTGGCCGATCTGGTGCCCGGGATGGAGGCCTGCGTCACAAGCTGGGGCTCGCCGCAGTTCACGCCGGAAGTCGTCGGGCGGGCAGACTCGCTCAAGCTGATCGCGCACGCAGCCGGATCGGTGAAGGGCCTTGTGACTCCCGCGGTCTTCGAGCGAGGCATCGCCGTCTGCAGCTCCCAGCCCGCGATGGCGATCTCGGTGGCGGCGATGACCGTGGCGATGATGGAGATCATGCTTCGGAACGTCGTGAACCTGGCATCCGCGATCCGCGGGCAGAGGAAGTTTCGCCCCGAAGGAGTTGCGCGGGCGCGGGAGCTGAACGGCAAGACGGTCGGCATCATAGGCGCGAGTCTGATCGGGCGCGAGGTCATCCGCCACATCCAGCCGTTCGACGTCGAACTGCTCATCTGCGACCCTTATATCACGGCCTGCGAGGCAGAGGATTTGGGGGCGAAAAAGGTGGCCCTGGAGGACATATTCTCCACGTGCGACGTGATCAGCATTCACGCTCCGCTGACCGACGAAACCCGCGGCATGATCCGCAGAGAGCACCTGAAGCTGATCAAGGAAGGCGCCGTGCTCATCAACACCGCTCGCGGGGCGATCATTGACCACGATGCCCTGCTCGACGAGCTGAAGACCGGGAGGTTCAGCGCCGCTCTGGACGTCACGGATCCCGAGCCGCTGCCGGAGGGACACGAGTTCTTCGGGCTGGAGAACGTGGTGTTCACGCCTCACATCTCAGGAGGCACTCCGGAGATGGTGCGCCGCCAGGGCGAGGCGACGGTCGCGAATCTGGAGCTCTTCTTCTCCGGCGGGACGCCGGACCGGATCATCACCGCAGAGATGCTGGGGCGGATTGCATGAGAGGGACTTCAACCGCCGATGAACGCAGATGGACGCAGATGAGATGTAGGGGCGGCCCTCGGCGGCCGCCCGTCCGTTTATCCGCCAGCGCCGAGGTAAACGTCAGGCGCTGGAAAGACCACAAGGGTGCTGAAGCACGCTCTATCAGCCGCCTTCCGGCGCGTTGCGGACTCCACAGCCTGTGCCGGTTCACACGTTTGGTTGCCTGCCTAACGTACGTAGTGCTCTAACACTCCGCCGACACTGCGTATGAGCGCCGACCAATCCACTTGCTTGAGCTGGCAGTTTAGAACGATGCCCAGCAGTTCCTCCCTTTCCATAGCATTCAGATCGCTTAGCTGCTGCCACCAGAGCTCGGTCGAACCATCTTCCTCGTGCGAATGGCGGTTGATGATGTAATCCTCGGGCATCAACAGGATTTTCCTAAACTCGTCCACGTCTCGCCCGAAAGCAGCTTCGAAGAAATCCCTGCGGTGACTCACTGACCCGTGCGTAGGTATTAGGACGCACTGAATAGCACGCAGGTACTTCCTGTTCCAGTGTGCCCCAATGTTCCCGGGCCTGTCTACAAGCCTGTCTTTGCTCGTCAAGCTGACATATCGCATGGGGAACGAGTAAATCTGGACCCCCAGTTGCTCGTTCAACTCCACGTTCAGCCGAATGCGCTCGTACAAGTCTTCCGGCCTGTCGTCATAGTTGAACAGAAGATAGTTGGAGAGCCGACGAACGCCGCAGCGGACGGCAAGCCGGACCTTCTCCTCATAAAGCCCCCTGAGCTGAATGCGGTCAAATGCAAGCCGTAGCGGCCATATGGCAAGCTCGCTCAGCAGAGCCATTTTCCGGGGGCTAAGCAGCCTGATGTCAACGCCCTGGTTGAAGTCAACCCTGCGGCGCACACTGATACGTCGGCCCGCCTTCCCCGTGTATGCGAACGTTGCCCCCGCCCCAAAGCCGACTGCCTTGATCTCCCCGATAATGTCTGCGAACCGCCCCGAAGCAAGAACGTTGTTGTCCAAGAGAAGAAGGTCCCTTTTCGGCCCGTACCGTCGATCAATCTCCTCTATCTGCGCCGCCAGTGGCTGGTAAGGCTTAAACCGCGGCTCGATAGCAGGAACGGCGCAGAACTTGCATCTGCGGGTGCAGCCCCGTGTCGCATAGGCGACGTACGCATTGGCCGTGGGGTAAGTGTACTCGGTCTCGTCCAGGATGCCGTAGTCGGGCAACAGACTGTCTATGACGTCGTCGTCCTCGTACCCCAGCTTGCCCTTCTCATCTAGCAACTGGGTGACCACGTTGCAGTCAACCTCTGCCCTAATGTCATCCCCCATTAACGTTGCCATGACGCCGCCGACAACGAGGTTCCTGGACTGGGGTTCCTTCACACTGTGCTGGTAGTACCGCAACGCCTCTACGGTCTGGCGCCAGTGGTAGGTGAAGAGACTGGCAACGTATACGCGGTCCCACCTCAACTTGTCTCGCTTCTCTGCCGACAGCCCCTTAACGAACTCGACGTGATCACCCTTCCCTTTGTGGTACTGGGAGATCTTCATGAGCCCGAGCGGCGGATACTTGGCCCTGTAAGCAGGCTCAACCAGAAGGATGTGTCTCTTCATGGCGCTAACTCCCCCGTGTTGCCCGCGTCCCGGTCAGTTCCGTGTGCGGACAGCGTCCGCCTCACGAGGGATCTCTGTCCATACCGGATCAGCGAGGAAACGCTCGATGTACTGTGCCAACAGCCGGTCCGCACCCCATACGCGCTCGGTCTCAACACGGCATCTCTGCATCGGGTTCAGGGCATTCCCGTCCAGAGAGAGCCCCTGCAAACGCAGGAATTCATGAAAAGTCTGAAGCGTCCGGGGAGCGCGGGCGCTGAGTCGATCGAAGGCACCGAGTACACAGAATAGAATCATATGATCCTGCGGGCGATTTCCGACATAATACACCGGAGGCAGGAAGAGAGTACGCACATGCACGCCTCGGAAATAACCGCTGAGCGTTCGGAAGGCGTACGCTTTCAGGATCGGATGGCGAATCTGCTTTCTGGTGGCATCGTCGAACGGGATCTCATCGATCATCTGCTGAACGAGCACTCCCTCAGGGCTACCAACCAGCTCACCTGCAAACTCAACCGCGCTCTGCGTGTCTATCTCGTCTCGCACGGTCAGGAAGATGACAAACGGACGCGCCTTCTCCTCCGGCGGTTGGCCGGACTGATGCTGGAGTAGACTTCTTATGGCCTGGTAACGCAGGTTGAGGCCAACCTCGGGTGAGGTCCAGTCCGTAAGCGCATGGCAAAAGTCCAACTGGTATAGGGTCACTAAAGACGTCTGAACGAATACCTTTCCTTGGGCGTCCTTACCATGGACCATAACCTCCTCCAGAAAGCCGAGAAACGTATCACATGGAATGCCACGCACTGTGAACTGATCTGCAAGCCGCTGCTCGAGGCGGGTTAGCGACTCCATTTCGTTCTCAGCATCAGCGTCCAGCATTTGAAAAGCGCAGATCCGCCCGATTAAGTGTTGCCATTCTGTCAAATCCCGTGCCTCTGGGCCCGGAAGGCCCAAGTAGAAGTACTGTCGTTCCACGGCATCCCTTAACGCGGTGAGCAGCGGAGTGCACCACAGCGTGCGTACCGCATCTTTCGTTGGAGAAGACTGGAAGCCAATTCTTGTCAAAGCAGATCCTCCATTCTCTCCAGGAGCTCTGCCAAGCCGGTGCCGTAAACTTCCTCCGAAAGATTCGGCTTCAGTAATAGGTCATCCACCGAACTCAGTAACGCCTGCATGGCCGGGGTCGTGCTTATGCCTAACCGGTCTACGACATCGAGCAGCCTGGCCGGTGGCTCTTGGCCGCGCGCCTCTGGCTTGGTTTCGGCTTCCTCCTCTCTTGCTGCCTGTACGATCCTTCTCACCTTTGAAGGGCGCTTTTCTCTCTTCGTCTCGATAAGCTCCTTAATGTCAGACTCGGCTTTCCTCGCCAATCTGTCGTAATCGGCGAGTTCGCCCTGGGACTCTTTCGGAACGAACTTGCGGTGTGGTTTGAGCTTCTGGTCCCAGCCGGATATGGCGGCATTAAGCGCTAGTAGTTGATCAACATCCCCGCTTGCGCCGGGGATTCTCTCGATAAGGCCGTCCAGGGCCTGCCTCGCGCTAACCAACAAGTCTACCGCACGTAACTTCTTCCAGAGTCTGTCTGCATCCTCACTAATCCTCGTGGCTACGGCAGTCAGGGCGCGTTGGAACCGGTCGCGCGCTGGTCCAGCTTCAAAGTCGCTTCGCCCAGCGTTAGGCAGCAACTCACGATCTTCAACGATGACCTCCCCGGTAACTCTTTCAGAGATGATGGGACGCCCGTAGAAAGTCTTCAAGTATGACCTATCACCAACCGAGAATCCGAACTTCTTGACTATCAACCCGCGAACGCTCGCGTCTGATAGCAGTGCGCTGGCGTCGTTGAGACAATACCAACAGAACCCAAGTCGAGAATGGTCACTACCGAAGGTGACCTCGAGAAACCTGGGTTCCTCTCCACGACCGTTCGTGAATATCGCATCGGTGTAGGGGCGATGGAGGGGGCCAGTGAAACCGCTGTGGGTGAGCTCTACGGCCACGGTCCTTATGCGGCGTTCGGTGAACCTGCCCAATATCTTCTGTCCCCAGGTGAACTGGGGGCTGAACGGCAACGGGATGACGTTCCGCAGATATGTCTCTAGACCTGCACGGTCCTTGAGGCGACTGCCCATGTCCGTAGATAGACCCACCAGCGCTACCATGGTGCCAGGGGCTTCCAATGGCGAGTCAGGGTCGTCGGCGACCGATACGGTCTGCCCCAATAGGCCTTCAAGCCAGAGGGTAGCTGGCTCTCCCCTGAGCCTCCCTGCTTCTTGCTCTGCTAAATGAGCGCGAATGAGGCCGAAATGCATGTCGATACGGCCTGCTCGGCCCTGCTCATCGCGAGTGCGTACCACCAACCGATCGCACAGGTGAAGGGCGCTGTAGATGCCGATGCCTCTGAAGCCCACCTGAGTGCGCGGGTCCTTCTCGGATACCCCGAGGCGAATAGCTTTATCAACGACATCAGGCGACATGCCATGGCCATTATCCAGAATTACAGCGGAGTTAGAGGCAACTGTGACCCTGATTAAGTCTGCACCCGCGTCGATACCGTTTTGCACATACTCTCGGACTGCATCGTACGGTTCGTCGTATAGCCCAGAAGTCAAGATGGGTAGAAGTTCAGCCCCAATGTCTTTTGCTGTGAATTTACGCATAGCCTTTCCCCTGTGCTCTGATGACTCCGTGTAGCCTGTGACGCCGCGGGCCGGCACGCTGGTTAGCACACGGCTGCCCGCATTCCATTCGCCGCGGGCGCAGTTGTATCCTCCACGACGTCGGTTGACCAAACCGCCCGTGTGCGCAGCGCGTTCACCCTCCCATAGGCACCCCCGCAGGTACACGTCCGACAGCGCGGGCCTTCCCTCGAGGCGTCTCCCACATCAGGAGGATGTCTGTACTGTCTCCTCCTCATACGCAAACGCACTGTGCTGGTGGATTGACTCCTCGGCCTCGCATTCGACCTCGAACCAGCGGAGGCGGGAATCCTTTCGGAGGGCGAGCACGCAGTCGCGAACCACGTCCTCCACGAACTTCGGATTCGTGAATGCCTGCTCGGTGATGTGTTTCTCATCCTCACGCTTGAGGAGTGGATATATCTGCGCGCTACCCTGCTGCTCGAGAACACGGACAAGTTCCTCGATCCATACGAATGTGCCGTGGACGAATCGCACTCTGGCTCGTATGGTCGCACGCTGGCTGTGCGCTCCGATCTCTGCAATGGCCCCGCTGCACGGGCAGACGGTCGTAATCGGTACCTCGACTCCCAGCTTGAAGTCGAAGTTGCCCCCGTCCAGATCGCCGGAGAACGAGCTCAGGTATCCGAGGATGCTTTTCATGCCCGACACAGGCGCCTGTTTCTCAATGAAGTACTTGAACCTGATGTCCACGTGCGCCATCTCCGCCTTCAGCACGGTTTTCGTCTGCTGCAGGATGGATTTGACCTCCGGCCCCGAAACCGGCCGGTTCCGCCATTCCTCCAGAATCCCGATGAACCGGCTCATGTGGGTTCCCTTGAAATAGTGCGGAAGATCGGCCGTAAGCGCCACGGTCGCCAGAACAGCCTGATGGCCGGCCTCCGTGGCCTTGATCTGAAAGGGCAATTCTACGCCCTTGACTCCGACTCTCTGGAGCGGAACCCGCCTGCGGTCGGCCTGACTTTGGGTGTCCACGAGAACCCTGGATTTACTGCTCATTTACCGTCTCCATCTCACGTGCCTTGCACGCATTGCTTGCGCTGCCGGATCGCCCGGCAATTCGCCTCTTCGTCATCGAACATCAATTGAACATTCGTCTCCCGGACGGCTTTCACCTTCCATTCCGGCATCGTTCCCGGCCGGTCGAAACCCTGTGCGCCGGTGTCCATAACAACCTGAATCGAGAGGAGCGCAAAACGGACGCCTACCAGCCGGCCGCGTAGCCCGTCTCCATGCGAGGCGACGCCGCTCCCAGCATCACGCCGCCGCGAATCTGAATGCCCAGCACGCGGCCGTTGCTCCACGGACCCGCGACAACGATCTCATGACCCCTTCGCCCAAGTTCGTCGCGCACGCTCTCAGGAATCCGATCCTCCAGAACCACGCGCTTCGGGTACATGGCCCTCGGGTAGAAGGAACTCGGGAAATGCTGAGTATGGAACGTAGGCGCTTCCACAGCCTCCTGGAGGTCCATGCCGAAATCCACGACGTTGAGGAAGAACTGAAGCGTCCACTGGTCCTGCATGTCGCCGCCGGGAGTGCCGAACGCCATGAACGGACGGCCGTCCTTCAAGGCAAGCGACGGCGTGAGCGTGGTGCGCGGCCGCTTCCCGGGCTGAAGCGCATTCGGCCGCCCGGGATCCAGGAAGAACATCTGACCGCGGGTGCCGAGCGGGAAACCCAGACCTTCCACAGCCGGCGACGACATCAGCCATCCTCCGCTCGGGGTTGCCGAGAACATATTGCCGGCGGAGTCAATCACATCCAGATGAGTAGTGTCCCCTGCGGAGTCCGCGCCGGCAATCCTCGCACCGGACGGATCGTACGCCAGAGGCCCTCGACCGACGTCACCCGGTCTGAAATCACCGGACGCCTCCGTGGGATTGATCAACTCCCTGCGGCGGTCGGCGTACTCTTTCGAAAGCAGAACCTCCAACGGCACGTCGTCGAACTCCGGGTCGCCGTAATATGCCTCCCGGTCGGCAAACGCGAGTTTCGCCGCTTCGACGACGGTGTGTATGTAGTCAGCCGAGTTATGACCCAGAGCAGCGAGGTCGAGTCCCTCCAGAAGATTGAGCTGCTGAAGAAAGACCGGCCCCTGGCACCACGGCCCGCATTTGCAGACCTGGCAGCCCCGATATGAAGTGGTTACCGGGTCCTCGACCTTCGCATGATAACCGGCGAGGTCCTGGTACTCCAGCAGCCCGCGATGAGCCTGGCCCGCTGCGTCCTTGACCTCGGTGCTGCCCGCGAAATCCGCGATCCGCTCGGCGATCTCTCCCCGGTAAAAACAATCGCGTGCCGCCTGCAAACCGGCTTCACGACCGAGGCGCGCCGCCTTCCGCTCGGCTTCGAGCACCTTCCTGAACGCAGTCGCCCACACCGGCTGGCGGTAGACCTCCCCGATGTCGGGCACTTTCCCATCCGGCAGGAATGCCTCGGCGGATGTGGGCCACTCTGCCTGGAACTTTTCCACATTCGCCAGCAGGACGTTCCGCAGACCCGAATACATGGGGAAACCGCTCTCTGCCAGTTCGACCGCGGGCGAGAGCACCTGTGCCAGTGACATTGTTCCGAACTCGCGGAGAGCCGTGACCCAGCCATCGAACGCCCCGGGGACGGTTGCCGGAAGCAGGCCGTCGCCCGGGATGAGGTCAATCGCCTGCTCGCGGAACCACTCGATGGTCGCCCGGCGCGGCGCCGTCCCCTGCCCGCTGATGGCAGAAACGCTCCCGCGCTTGGCCGAGTAAACCAATATGGGGACCTCGCCGCCGATGCCGTTCAGTTGGGGCTCCAGAACCGCGAGGCAGAACCCGGCCGCGACACCGGCATCTACGGCATTGCCGCCTTCGTGAAGGATTCGCAGACCCGCGGAGGTCGCGAGATAATGGCCAGTCGTGACGACGCCGTGGGTGCCCATTATGACAGGCCTGGCAGTGAATCTGGACACTGTTCCCCTCCTGCTAAGCCGAAGCCCGAAGCACGCTCAGGATCGCTTCCGGGTCGCGCATCCCGCGGAGCCTCGCCCGAACGTCAGCCGACGGAGCGGTCTCCCGCCCGACGTCGCCATAGAATCTGTTCCTCGCGGCCGAGTCACTGCCGAACGCTGCCGTCGAGGCCTCGCTGAAGTATCCGAAGTCCGCGTACCTCGCAAGCAGCGTGTGGCCGTAAAGACATCGGGCCCCTTCCACGAAATCGCGCACATACGGACGCAGCTCGGGTGCGGCGAAATCGTCCACGAACGGCAGGCCCGCCCTGTTCATTTCCGTGCCCACAGAGATCGGCATGTCGAACTCCCGGGCGGCTTCCACGACCTCCCGGAGCTTTGTTGTCTTCAGCGCCTTCTGCTCTGGATCCGCGATGTTCCAGTTGCGGTCCGGGATGATGTTCAGCGCGACGACGCCTTTCGACCGAAGGAGTTCCAGGAAGGCGACTGTGTCCTCCTCGCCCGAGTTCGTGCCGTCCAGCCAGGCGATCATCGGGAGCGCGTCCATGCCTCGGATCATCGTGACCGCATCCTCTATGCTCGGGAAGCTGCCACTGTCCGGCGGAACATACCCGACCCCGCCGAACTTCATGAGCTTCGACCGCATCCGTTCGTGGAACTTCGCCGTATCCGGGATCAGTGCCGCGACGTCCGGCTCGGACATCTCCAGCTTGGCCGCCCAGAATGCCGCGACCTTGCGCATATCACCGCCGAAGACTTCGCGGGCCTTCCGGTCGTAGGCCGTGAGCAGATGGCGCTCCGTTGCATTACCGGAAGGAGTAAGGGGAATGACATCCGCTTCGTAGTCGAGATGCACCTCGTCCAGATAGACATTCACCCGCTCCATGAGGCCCACGTTCCGCGCGCGGGCAGTCCTTGCCATGGACAGCAGAATGCGCTCAGCCTCGCTTCCGGCGGGCGGACGCTTGAAGCATCCCGCCGCCATGAAGTACGCGATGCCAGGCTCGTTCGGGCTGCTCATCACCTTCTCTTCGAGTTCCCTGATGAAGACTCTGGACTCCAGGCCGACGACAGTCTTCAGGCCGAGCGTCTCGCCAGCGGTCAGGAACTCCTCCATGCCGTCGAGCACGTCGAAGTCAACGATGCCGGCGACCTCCAGGCCGTACTTCAAGCTTTCCCAGGCAATGCGGCTGGGTGACCAGCCATTTGCGTTGAAGGAGAAGAAGGTATGATAGTGGAGATTGACTTCTTCCTTCGGCGGCGGGACAGTGATCCTGCCCGCGCGCACATGGGACGCCAACGCCTCCAATGCCGAACGGCGCTCGTCGGCACCGAAACTGTTCAATTGCTCCTCAAGGGCGGCTTGGTCTTCGAGGTGGGACAAGGCGACTGGACCCCTTTCTCGCAATGGTCGTGTGGCTCACGAAGACAGGATACAACCTCAACCGGGGGTGGGTCAAGCGCCGGGGACAAGTTCGACGGAACCGAGTTCGGCGCGGATCTCAGCAAGTCCGGCCGAGGTGATACGTCCCTCCTCCGCGAATACGGCATCGAAACTCCCGAGAGGAGTGAGGTCGAATACAGGACTCCCCGTCTGCGATTCGCCCGCTGTCTCGCCGAAGTCTGCGGGGGACTGGCGCTCGAGGAACACGGGCCATCCGGGCGGCATTATCTTGAAGGTCTGGGCAACTGCATACGCGGGGATGCCGGCCGCCTTTGCAGTGACAACGGCCGACCGAGTTCCCGCCTTGTTCAGCAGTTCCTCCGCATCCGTGATCGCGTCGCACCCCACGAACACCGCGTCCACATCCCGGACAGCAGAGGGAATATCGGCATCGGGAACCGTGCGCGCGCGGACATCATGGCTCGACAGGTGTTCAGCCAGCCGGACGCCCTCATTTCTGGGGCCCGATTCCGCGACTACCACCTCGCTGTCGGCCGTGTGCCACGAGATGATCGCGTCACGGACCGCCTCGCTGTAGCTCAATGTGAACAGCCGCCTTTTGTCCCGCAGTCCGTCCGCCGCCACGCCGACTGACAGATCGGTCGCGTCCTCAACTGCGCCGAGCAGCTCCGTCACCAGAGCACCGAAGTCGAACTGGCCGCCCTCGCGCTCCATTCCAAGAAGCAGCCGCGCCGCCAGGTCCGGAAACACACCCATCGCCGGTCGGCACGCGGCGAACGCTCGCACAGTTCGAAGGAGTCCAACTGTGTTTAGGTTATCGTAGTTAGCCTGTACATACCCACCGAGCGCCGTCAGTCCTCGGCGGGCAAGCTCAGTTGCTCCCAGGCTCGTATCGGTTGCAACCCCGGCGAGGCCGTTCCAGAACTCGCGGTCCCCGAACGCCGGCCATACCCGGAGGAACGCCTGCTCCAGTCCGGGCACGGTCTTCAAATCCGCGATCTCCTCGGGCGCGAACCAGCCCCACTCTGCTGCCTCCCAGTCCGTCTTGATCTCCACCGCCTCCGTCAGCTCGAACAGAAACGGGAACACGAGCCACCGATGCCCACTTTCGGGATCGTCTACCGGCAGAGGGATGCCGATTCCGGTAAGTCGCGCGTCCTGCCTGCCGACGCCTGCCTCTTCGGCCATCTCCTGCCACGCCTGGTTCAAAGGGAGGCGCTCCACGTAGCCGCTGAAGCCCGCCCAGGCTCCCCGATACGTGCCGACGCGCTCGCTTCTCCTGATCAGCGCGACCCTGCCGTTCCTGCACGCAAAGGCGGTCACAACCGGCACGCGATCGTCAGCGCCTTCCATACAGACCCCCTACCCCTCTTCGCAGAAGAACTCGTCGTCGTGTCGCCAGGCGGGAACACCGACGATCAGGCACTTCAAGTCGCCGTATGCTCGATGAGCCAGGCCCGGAGGTATAAGGATAGTCACGCCGGGCTTCAGCTCCACCACATCCTTACCCAGTTCCATCTCGCCTGTACCCTCGAGGATGTGGTAGAACTCGGTAACTTCCTTATGGTAGTGCTTTCTGGAGTCTGTGATGCTCGTAACGTGGATGTTCGCAACCGGCGTGTCCGCCCGCGTGATGATCCGAGTACTCGTGCCGCAGGGACAGGGCACACTCGGCGCAGATTCGATGGTTCGATAGATGTACTCGGCCACGTCAATACCTCCGCCACGGATTGCAGACTCGCTGAACGCGCGGTCGGTTGCCTGTATCTAATCTCGTCCCGCGGCCCAGACCGCGCCCCGGACCAGCAGCGCCTTGAAGTTCTCGTCCCGGCATGCCTGTGGATCATGGCCGAGCGCGAGATAGTAGACGCGCCCGCTGCCCCATGACTTCGTCCACACCGCCGGAACGCGTTCGCCTTTCCATAGAGCGGACGCGAGGACGTTCACTCGCGGGTCGTAGTCCATGATATACTGCTCGTCCTCCACGAAGAACTCCACCATGTCCTTCGTGATCGGGTTCTCGGCGTCTACTACACTGACCTGGTACTCTCGCGGAGCCGGATGAGTAACGAAGAAACCGCCCAGCATGCACCGGTATTCGGGGCACTCGCGGAACGAGGCGGCGGCCGAGTGAACTCCCACGAACGCCTTGCCGCCGGCGACCCAGTTCAGCAGTCCGTTCTTCCGGGCGTCCGCGAGCTCGCCCCTCGTCCAGTAAAAGACGATGAGGTCGAAGGAATCCAGCTCCGGTGATTCAAGGATGGCGAGGTCATCACTGATCCGCGTGACATCAAAACCCGCTGACGCCCGCAGGGTCTTCTCGATCTCGTCGCCGCAGCCTTTCCAATCGTGTATCTGTCCGCCGGTGAGCAAAAGTGTTCGTATCCTGTCCACAGCCGACCTCCTCACGTACCTGCAATGGTGCCTTATCAGCGAGTGCCCCGACACAACCTAGTCTGACTCAGTCATTTCGGGAGCCAGGGCCGTATCCCCTGCGCCCGGGTTCGGATGCGATAGAGGCCGGTGCGCGCGGTCATGTAGAGCGTCTTTCCATCGCTGTTCCCCCAGGCGCAGTTCGCCGGCACCTCCGGCGGCTTGATCGTACCTAAATGCTTGCCGGTCTTGTCGAATACCCAGACGCCGCCGGGGCCGGTTGTCCATAGATTGCCCTTCGAGTCCACCTTCATCCCGTCGGGAGCGCCCGGCTCGCCGGTTTTCATCTCCGCAAAGAAACGCCCCTTTGCCAGCGTCCCGTCGGGTTTCACGTCGAAGGCCCTGACATGCATGCGCGCGGACGAATCCGCGATATAAAGCACCTTCTCATCCGGCGAAAACGCGAGGCCGTTCGGGCGGTCGAACTCGTCGGCCAGGAGCGTCAACTTTCCGTCGGGCGAAAGCCGGAACACGCCCTGGAAATCAAGCTCCCGGTCCTTCGGCTCCACGCCGTACGGCGGATCGGTGAAGTAGATGCTTCCGTCGGATTTCACGACCACGTCGTTCGGGCTGTTCAGCCGCTTGCCCTGGTAGTGAGACGCGAGGACGGCGATCTTGCCATCCTTCTCCTCGCGCGTGAGCCGCCGATTGCCGTGCTCGCAGGCGATCAGGCGCCCCTCCCGGTCGAAGGTCAGACCATTCGAGTTGCCGCTCACCTCGCGATAGGTACTGCCCTTCCCATCCGGCTGCCACTTCACGATCGCGTTTGCGGGGATGTCGCTGAACAGCAGGAAGCCGTCCTTGTGCCATACCGGCCCCTCCGTGAAGTGGAAGCCCCCCGCCAGCTTCTCGATCTTCGCATCCGCCGGAACCAGATTGCGAAACCGGGGAGACTTCTCCGCGGTCGAGCCCTCATTCTCTGCGCTTAAGCTCATGCTGAATGCCACCAGCAGCACCACCCAAATCGCCGATTGCTGTAAGTTCACCAGACCACCGCCTTGCTAGCATAGAGTATAGCGCATGTGGAGGGACAATGGCAAAGGCCGGTGGCATAGAACGGGCCGGTCACCGATGAACAGGACCGGCCCGCCTTCATTTCCCTCTGCTTTACGTTTCACGTTTCACGCTTCAATGGTTCCACCACCGAAGTGGCGGGACGCTACATCTTCCAATACCTCAATATCAGATCGCGGGTCTTCTTCACGCCTTCGATCTGATCTCCCGCACCTTCGAACTCTATCGAGATGGCACCCTCATACCTCGCGTCCTTGAGCATTTTCAGTACACGGGCATACTCGACCGAGGTCTCCTCCCCTTTGGCATCGAAGGAGTGCGCCTTCGCATGGGTGTGATATGCATATGGCGCGAGCTTGGCATTCTCCTCGTAGAGCACGTCCTTCGGCCAGTTCCTGAAGTCCAGGCATGACCCGACCCACTTCGGGTCCGTCTCCTTGATAATCCGCAGTATCCAGTCCGCCTTCTTCGAGACGCCGCCGTGGTTCTCGATGGTTATCTTGACACCGAGCTCCTTCGCCAGCGGAAGCAGTTGATTGAAGGCATCAACGACCCTGTCCACTCCTACTGTGCCATCCCGCGCCTCATCGCCGGTGCCGCCGAGGTTCAGGCGCACGATGCGCGCGCCGAGATACGCGGCGGCCCGGATCTTCGTCGCGTTCGTCTCGATCTGCCTCTTTCGCGCGGCCTCGTCGTCGGTAGCCAGGTTGCCCTCGCAGATCAGGCCCACGATGGTTATGCCGTTGTCCTTAGCCGCCTTCTTGATCTCGTCGAGGTACGGCTTCTCGTAGGACTTCAGCCAGATGTCGTTGTACGTGATGCCCTTGATGCCGAGTTCCTTCATCAGCTTCGTGACGCTAATGTAGTCATACTTGCCCTCCTCCATATAGTTCCGAAGGCTGTAGGTCTCGCACGCGACGAATACCTTCGGCTTCCTTCCCGCCTCCACCGGCGTGGTGCTTAATGCGATTACCATAGCGAACAGCACTCCTCCCACGAACTTATTATTGCCGAATATCGGAACTGCCATAATGCCCTCCTGAGTACCGAATACTACATGACCGCATCCTTCAACGACCGGATGACCTGCGGAACGGCCGTCTTCGGATCATCGGCCGCCTCATACTCGAGCGTCAGATACCCCCGGTAGCCCGCGTCTCGCAGGATGCCGACGATTCTCTTCGGATCCGCTTTTTCCTTCGCTCCGCTGGATGGAGTGATCTCCGTTTTGAAATGCGTCGTCACGGCGTACGGCGCGAGCTTGGCAATGTCGGCGTACGGGTCCTCGGTCCGAAAGTTGCCGGTGTCCAGGTTCACGCCCACCCACTCGGACTTGACCGCCCCGACAATGGCCAGGACCTGCTCCGCCGTTGACGTGACGCCGTGGTGGTTTTCCAGCGCAAGGAGAACGCCGCGCTGAGCGGCCAGGTCGGCACACTCCCGAATGCACTCGACCACCCAGCGTATCGCCTCTTCCTCGCTGCTCCCCTCCGGGGCTGCGCCGGCGAAGATTCTCATGCAGGGCGCTCCCATCTCGGCTGCGTGATTGATCCATTTCTTTAGCCCGGCGACCTGGGCGTCGCGCTCTTTCCCCGGCGGGAAGGTGAAGCGATTGCCAACCGCAGTTCCAGAAACATCCAACCCGAGCAGGAAAGCCCGGCGCTTCAACTTGTTGATGTACTGGATGGTCACATCCGCCGGGAAATAGTAGGACGTCAGCTCGACGCCGTCACAGCCGATCTCCGCCGCCGTCTCGATGAAGTCCTCGAGGGCCATGGAAGCGCCCTCCCCCTTGAGGTACTTTTTGTAGGAGTAGGCCGCACAGCCGACCTTTATCGCCGATCCGCCCTCCCTGGAGATTGGATCAGCAGCCTCCGCAAGGCCCGCCATTCCGAAACCGCCAACCGCTAACACGGCGCTCATCTTCAAGAAACCCCTCCGATCTGTCACTCTGCCAGCTCCTTCCACAACGCCCGGTAGTATCGCATGACTCGCTCGGCGTCCGGGCTTTCCGGTATCTCGGCCAAAGTGAAGCGGTCGTAGCCCGATTTCCTCAGCAGCGAGAACAGCTCCTTCCACGGGTAATCAGGCTTCCAGAGCTCGTTGATGTGGCAGGATTTCAGATCCGGCCGCAGCAGATCGAAATACTCACTGACCGAGCCGTCCTTGATGTCCGGCGCGTTCGAGTTCCAGCACGCACCGACCGACGGATGGCCGCAGTGGTCGAGAATCGTCCTGATGTGCGGCGGATGACACGTTCCCGGCCCGTGGACCTCCAGCCAGATTTCCACGCCGTGATCCGCCGCGAACCTGCCGCATTCGCGCAGAGCAAGGCCGATCTGTTCCAGGGTCTTTTCGACGGGGATGCCCTTTGCCTCCGGGAGTCCATTCGGGCGAACCTTCACGCCTCTCGCGCCGACGTCCTCCGCCAGGAGAACGAAGGCTTTGCACGTCTCGACATTCTGCTTCACGACCGCGGGGTCGTCTGAGTGGAAATCGCACACCGAGCCCAGACACCAGAGAACGATGCCGGACTCTGCGAACTGCTTCCGGGTTTCTCGGCGCTCTGCCTTCCCCAGCGAGGGCTCGACGCCGTGGGCATGTGTGGTTCGGAGCTCGACGCCCTCGAAGCCTGTCGCCCTGCACCTTTCGATAAGGGTCGGAACGTCCCAGCTATTCGCGAGATTGTACGTTACAAGTCCGAGTTTCATTCGCTCTTCGCGCTCCTTTTCTTGTGCCGACGCGGAATCGGCGCGCACGTACCTGGCGGTCAGCGCGGCAAGGCCGCTCCATATCCCGAATCTCAGGCAATCGCGTCTGGTCATGCTGAGCATTGGATACTCGACTCACGCTCCTATCCTGGACAGGAGGTAAAGCAGCAGCAGGATGATGCAGGAAAACGCGAGGGCGACCACGAAGCCGCCGATGTTGACCGCGCGGGGATGCTTCAGCTCCCACGGATGTCCCTCGCTGTGGCCCGCATATATCACTTCCACGCCCGCTTTTTTCAGATCCTCTTCGCGCCCGACCGGTGTCCTAAGGAGCAGGTAGAATTCGTCCAGCCTCTTGTGGTCCGGCACATGCGGGAAGATCATGCCGGCGATCAGGGCCAGGACCCCGGCGGCCAGACAAGTGTTCAGCGTAAAGGCTGCCTGTCCGGTCGCCCCCATTAGCCCCGTACCTCTGCCTATAGGAATCACGATAAGCCATAAAGCCAGAACTGCACCCATCCAGCCGAATGCGGAGAGCCTGCTTCTCTCTCGGTCGGCCACGAGACTTCCCACTATCAGCGCGACAACTCCCGCGGGTATGAAAGACATCCCCAGGTTCTGAAGCATCTTCTTGTCAGCGTACATGCCCAGCCAGGACGAGCCCGATTCCAGGAGCGTCCGGGCCACCGCTCCCGCGGGCCCAAGCGCCAGCCAGATTGACACCATGACCGCGAACGACACCCAGGCGCCCGTCGAATTCGCTCTCCGCCACAGCACTCCGAACCACATGAACACGCCTGTGAAAGTAGCCATCGCCCAGAATATGGTCAGAGCCTGCGCCACCCCTGACACCGCGAAGGCGAATCCAACTCCCAGAGCCACGATCACCAGCCCGACCCAGCGCGCCAGACCCAGCAACTGCCGATCGGTGGCCTGCGGGTTTATGATCTCCTTGTAGACATTCCGCGCGAGCAGCGCGGATGCCGCAACCATGAAAGCGCTCAGGCTGGACATCTGAGCCGCCAATATGGCGGCGAACATCAGTCCGGTGAAACCGGGGCTGAGCAGATCGCGGATCGCAGCCCCGAATGCTTCTTCGCGATGCGCCAGGTTTCCAAGCTGGCCGGTGCTCACCATTGCCAGCACTATCACGCCGGTAAAAGCCCATCCCATCGCACAGAATCGCTTTATGAAGTTGCCGTACGTGAAGCCGACCCGCCCCTCGAACTCCGTCTTCCCGGTGGAGCACACCTCCATAATATGAGGCTGGGAGACTATTCCGATCAACATCATGATCGAGCCGGTGATTATCCAGGGGATGGTCATCTCCATCGGCGCGTGGAGGCTGAACTTGTCCGAGGACACGAGATTGTGCAAACCGGAAAAGCCGCCGACCCTCAGCAGCCCGAACGGCACGAGGAGAAGTGACATGACCACGATGAGCAAACCCTGGATTGACTCAGTAATGACAGTCGCTATCAGGCCTCCCGCCAATCCGTAGGTCACGAAAACCGCCGTCATCGCCACAATTGCGAGCCATTCCGGCATTGCGCCCTGTGTGACCGCGGCGGCAATGGTTCCGGTCCCCTTCAGCAGCGTGCCTATGTTCACGGCGAAGGTAAGAATACCCATCACCGCGTATAGAAGCGCCATCTTGCTGCCGAAACGAGCGCGGAAGAAGTCGGCCGTCGTGATGAACCGAGACCGCCTGAAGAGCGCGGCGATGATCCAGTAGAACGGTGTGACGAAGAGATAGACGAAGGTGTACCATATCCCGGAGAGTCCGCGCTCGAAAGCGGCTCCCGTTACCCCGACCGGGTCGTCGGCATGCGTTCCCGTACCAAGAGCGTGCATGATCATCAGCCACTTGCCGAACTTGCGCCCGCCGGCAAAATAGTCGCCGGAAGTCTTGATCTTCACGGCCTGGTAGACACCGAGGCCGCCGATCCCGACAAGGTATACCAGTACGACGATCAGGTCAAGAGTAGTGAAGCTCTGCACGTGTTCCTCCACACTGCCGCGAATTGACGCCCGGCAGCCTTGGCCGTGATCGGCCGGGCTTCTGAGTATGAGTATCAGGCTGGTGGATCATCTCAGTTGTGCTCATTCCAACGTCACCGCCGGAGGACTTGCATAGCCGGCGTAGGCCTCAGCCACTCCGGCGTCCCCAGGGGCTCCCTCGTGGATCAGTATCCTGTAGCGGAAGGTTATCTCGCCGCCCGCCGGTATTGTGTAGCTGCCGTCCTTTATCTTGCCTTTCGTGAACGCGTTCAATCCGAACGGATTCGCCGCGCAGAGGCCGTACGTACGGACGTGCCAGTAGGTGGGATGCCGAAAGCTCGACGGATGATCCATGACCGCGATGCCGACGGTTTTGCCGTTTACCGGGCCGCAGTAGTCGCACCACTCGGCCTGTTTTCCCCATGTGTCGCCATCTCTGTCCCCGCGCGAATTCTCGATGTGACCCTGTCCCCCGTCAACATCCATGGAAGTAGCAGCCCGGAAGCCCATCATGCCCTCTTTGGTGTCGCCGAACTTCACGGGCCCCTCGGTCGCATGGATGGTCACCTCGAAATCCATCAGCTGCCCGTCCGTCGTGCGGTAGATGCGCAGGTCGCGAGTATCCTCACAGACTTTCGTGCCGTCCGGGGCGATCCAATCGTTGCGCGCGCGAATCCATCCGTACACCGGCCCGCCCTCGAGTGCCTCGAAAGCCCGATGCACGATCTTCCCCGCTTTGGCAGATTCCGACCAGAAGTCAATCCCGTTGACGTCGCCGAAGGTGAACCAGAAGGACCGTTGATGTGGATGATCCGTCTTCTCGCCTTCCACTTCACGCA
>Ga0315294_10001890_pt1 | contig 23017 bp, 20 predicted proteins | sample YL17G13_40_MG_FD_203626 | JGI IMG/M metagenome (GOLD analysis project Ga0315294, IMG submission 203626) | Sediment microbial communities from Yellowstone Lake, YNP, Wyoming, USA - YL17G13_40 | ecosystem: Environmental > Aquatic > Freshwater > Lake > Sediment | place: USA: Wyoming | collected...
TTCTAGCTGAACGTGTTACCAAGAGAAAAGCACCAATGACGGCAAACTCGATAATAAGCGCGTTGACAGCTCTAGCTAGTCTTTGCACCTTCAATGATAAAACTCTCAACCTACGCGGAAAGAGACTCAGAACCCAGATAGACCTCTCAAGTCACGTTTTCACCAATGGCGAGTTAAGTCGATTGTTCGACATAGCAAGCGTTGAAGAAAAGGCGATTTTGGCGACGTTCTGCAGCCTGGGATGGGAAGTCTCAAGCCTACTGCAACTAAAACGGCCCTTCATTGAAAGCCTCATAAAACAGGCCAAAGAGGAAAACAAGGAGTTCATATTTTTCCAGAGCCAAAGACCAAAGACAGGAGCTCTCAGACTAGGCGTTCTGAATCCGTTAGCGATAGAATGGTTAAGCAAATGGCTTGAACAGTCAAGCGGTGAAAGGCTTTTCAGGTTCAAGACCAAGGAAGGAGTCAATCTTATGGTCAAAAGATTGGCACGAGAGGCACACATCACTAAGACGGGAAGGATCCATACGCATTTAATCCGCAAGTGGGTCATGAGCGGACTGTCCAGGGCGGGATTCAACGAGTTTCAAATCAAGTACATTCTAGGGAAAGCAATCCCACTTACTGACATGACGTATTTGCAGACACTCCAACAAGAAATAGAAACCAAATATCCAAAAGCATACGAGTACGTCAACATCAAACCTGCTAGAATCGTTACAGTCGTTGATGAGAGTCTCACTCAAGAGCTAAGAAACAAGGACAGAGAGATCAAGGAGCTGAAGGAGAAGATAGCAGCGAAAGACCTGGAGTATGAGGGCCGGATGAAGGAACTGCAGGACAAACTCGAGTCGGTAGACCAAAAAATTGACAGTAAGATAGTCCAAGAACTGAGAAAATTTGGGCTAGTTACTAAAATTGGTAAGAACGGAAAACCAATTCTAGACCAATGAACGCGAGTAGGCCTTTGTCAGTTAGGCCAGCCTAAAGCCTTCAAACTAGGCCTCTTCTCTCCATAGGCCTCGTTCTTTGAGTCTGCATTCTGCCACCCTGGCAGCTGCTCGCAGAATTCTCGCGGCCTCCCCAGTAATCTTCGGCCTTGGCCTTTCTGAACTCATGTTTCTACCTGCAGCACACCATCTTTGGACGAGTGCACATAAACCTTACCCCCCGGCGGTACTGTTAAGTTAAGTTACCCCAAGCTATTTCAATCTTAGAAATAATCCAAGTCAAGACTGAAGATTAACGCCATATCGACCAATCTCATTTTTGCATCAGGGATGGTCCCCACTTTGTTGAGTAAACGAGTTTTGTCAACCGTTCGTATCTGATTGCATTTTACGACAGAATCTTCGAGTAACCCCGTTTCTGACGCCGTTATAAAGACATCTACAGGATAGAGTTTCTTCCCTTTGTACCCAGTTATTGGTGCAACAATTGTTAGTTGGCTATGCATATTCCCTATGTTCTCTTGGATTATTACACAAGGACGTATTTTGTAGATTTCTGCGCCAACAGTTTTTCCCAAATCTACTCGATAGATTTCTCCTCTACTCACTATTATCGTCGTCAATCGGTGGGTCAATCCCCTCAAACTCTTTGGCTAACGCCAAATCATCATCTGAAGAAGTTTGGTAGTATTCAATCATTAGTTTGACTTTCTCTTCAGAAGGTTTTCGCTTTACGAATGGTACGGTTTTAGCGATAGGAATCTCTTGAAATTGGGTGTGGACAACCCAGCTATTAGATCTGCCTGCGATACACTCTTTTGTTACAGTGATTGCATTGACGATATTCTGAAACGAAAGCCTTCGTGTTTCTCTGAGAGTCTGAATTATCCCAATTGGATTGAGAATAGTTATGTGTTTTCCTTTGTTTTCACAGAATTGGTGTTCTTGCGATTCCATCAATTGCGACTCCTCAATAAGTTCCAACTTTCTAAAAGGGTAGTAATCTCTCGAAACTCTTCAATCGTCAGACTCGGAATTTTAACTTTAGCTTTTGCAAATATATCCGCTGAAGAAAAACGAGGATAAACCTTAAACAAAAAATGAATTGAAGCAATCTTTTCAAGGCAAGAATAATCTTCTGCGATAGGTTTAATTAAGGACAAAAACTCACAAAACCTTTTCTCCTCAGACGGGTCGGCAAATTTCACCACTTGCACTTCTGGGTATGATTTCGTTAATTCATACGCGTCTCTAGCCAAAGATGGCGAGTACGGACCGCGAAGATACCAACTGAAAGAATATCCGATGTTCAATCCAAATTGTTCCAGAAGATAGATTGTTTTTTGCAGAATCAATCGAGCATTAAAGTCTGCTTGGAATTGCGAAGGCTCAAAATTACCAATTCTCTTGAGAAGTCCGCCAAGGGAATCTATTTTTCCCTCCATTTCCAATCCCTATTATACTCCCAACGCTGTGTAATATTCCAGATACCCAATATGGAAATCGTGCTTCTCAATTAAGTTATGAATCCTGACTAAAGATTAAGTTTTCGGTATCGCCAGTCACTTTCTTGTCGATCAGTCCCATGGGACGCTTTTACTCGTTAAGGCACTGTTAAGCTATTTGTCATAACCTCTTGGTTAGACAGTCAGGGTGTCATTTTATAAGCCCGAAAAGGCAATTCCTTTCTTAAGAGGTTGTGGTTGGAAATGGCGAAGTGGGCTGACTATTTAATATCTGGTGTTAGATACAACGCAAAAAGAACTCATATAGAAATGGTGAAAGTGCATAAAGATTTAGGTGACACTGTCGGACCTGCTCAGGAAACGCCACGGTCAACTGTTGTGGCAAATATCCAGAATGGAAGTAGTTACATGACTATCTTCAAAGGGGCAAACGGAAACTGGAAAAAGGGGCAAGATGTGCGAATCATAAAAGTGGGAAATGAAGAATTTATACGAACTGATGCAAATGCAATAGCATCTGACAATCTAGAGAATCTGCCAGAGTTCTAGAACTGTGCCAATTCTAGGGGAGAGTCAGAACCTTTAAGAATCAAAGAAATACATAGGGAGGTTGTGGTGCGTGGGGTGGGATTTGAACCCCACCCACAGTGGAGATATCACCCGCGACCCCCATTTTTCTTGTTTAATGTTAGTGGATATTGGCAAACCAACGGAAGCAGATAAATGCTATGACACGCGCAACGCATTGAACTTTATAAGGAAATTCGACCTAGTATGTTCATGTAAATCACGTTAAATCCAAGAGATGGGGAAAAGTCATGGAACAAGAATGGAACACGGTTCTTTCCAAGATTTCAGGCTTAATCGATGAACTTGAAAAAGAAGACATTCTGCGTGACGTGAAACGTATCAAGATAGCTAATGATTTGATTGAGCGACATAAAGGTAACCCGGAAAAAGGAAGAAAAGTCGAGCTGGCAAGAGACGCATATGAAGAAAGCTTGACAGAAAAGTTGCAGGCAAATCTTCTCAGATTTCAAGAACTTTTTAAGGAAAAAGAAAACCTTGACTTGAAAAAGAGTCAATTGGAAACTGAAAAGGAGACACTCGAAGGGCAGATCATGATTGAAGTTGAGTTAGCCACAGAAACTGCTACAGAAGAAAAGGCAAGCGAATTGAGGAAAAAGGCTCAGGAAATCGAGACACGTCAGAATGAGCTAAACGCAATAATCACTAAAGCGGATTTAGCAATAGGCGCTTTTTCGGAGCGTGCCTTGTTGCTTTCTCATTTACCTTCAGAACTGTGCAAGGCGCTTCGTCATCCAAGGAAAGAAAAGCGGCAGGTAAAAGGCAAGCGAGATGATGATGTGATCGATCGACTATACTGCCCTGACTGTGAACGATTTGTCGACGACGAGATTTGAACAAAAAAGGCTCTGAATTGACAAGAACGTACACCAATACTTCAAGGCTATCAAATCTTCCGCAACTACATCAGACCACATGAAGGACTCGAAGGAAAGGCTCCAAGCGAAGCTTGCGGAATAGAAATCAAAGGAAAGAACAAGTGGCTAACTCTGATACAAAACGCATCTAAATCCGAAAATTGACTATGGGTCGATTGCTGTCAATACTTTCCATCGTAGAGAGCGGGTGCGAGGCGTAACTCTTTCTATGGTATTGTCAAATGTGAGTGGTTGAGGAAGGGAACACCCGTCATATTGATACTTCTTTATCCACTTTACATTCTCCCTAATATGGTCAAAGAAACCATTATTTTTATTGCCTGAAAGATCTGGATTATATCGGTGTCTCGGCTCGGTTATTTCCGCAATACCAAGAACTGAACGAGTGCCGTTCAGAATTACCACATAGTCGCCTACATGCATTTCTCTGCAAAAAAGGTCAAACTGTCGAATCCAGTTTTGTGGAGTGGCTTGACGCTCTGAGTCAGAAAGAGTAGTCCAGTCTTTTTTAACTATGTATGGTAGGTCAAGTCCAATCATGTTGTTGTCAGTAGCATATTTCCAAAGTCGTTTTCTTTCGCTTTTGTTCATGCCATAACTTAGATGCATGATGTAAAAATGGTCTTTATTTTCTGATGAAAGCAAATCTCCGAGAGTTCTATTTTCCACAGTCTCACGCAATTTACTATACGTGATCAAATAATTTAAAACATTCGTAAGAAAATCAACCGAAAAGTAACAACTTCACGGAACAGACTCATCACCTGAAGATGTAACTGAACCACTGACCAAACGAAAGTTTACAAGGAGAGCAACCAAACAAAGAGTTTACAGAACCCAAAAACGAAAAGCCTTTAAGGGCAATCAATTCACCAACATCTAGATTCTTGGAGTTCGCCCAGAAAAATTAAAGTAATGTGGTAGTTCTTTACCTAATCTGGAAGAAGCATGGATATACTGCAGTCAATTATCAATTTCTTGCCAAATGCATGGTTGGGCATTTTGCTGACAATAGTTGGTGTGTTTTCCCTTTTATGGAAAGGACGTAGCCTCTACAAATTATTCCTAAAATTGACCGCTTATGTTTTGTGTGTTATGTTAAACAAGTTGAGATGAATAGCACTAGAGTTCATCCTCGAAGTACTACGTTGGATGATATAAGGCCAAGCAGTGAAGTCAACTCATCTTCAAACTCTCTTGAAATATCACTGGTTCCGCTTCTTGCGTGAGCTATTTCGTGCAATAGAGTTGCTGCGTATTCTTTTAAACTTCTTAACTGAGTTCTTTTTATAATTATCCTTTCCTCGGCAGCTTCCCATAATCCAGTTGCTTCCTTGTAACTTGAAGTTTCCATTCTCATTGTTTCGGAAATCATTATCTTCTTTACGTTTTTAGGCAAACCGCCAATTAAGTCAACTATTTGTTTGGTTTTATCGAATATCATTCGTTCCTCTCTTGTTAGATCCTTAGGGTTAACAAACTTGAATTCGAAGCTTTGATTCCATTCAACCTTAAACTGTTCTAAATCGCGAATAGGATTTCCAGCTAAATCTTCAAGCCCCTTTATCTTCTGTTGGATATTTTCTGGTATGGTAACTACTCTAAGCCCATCATCTTTTGCTTTATCAACAAAATCTTTTGCGTTAACGAGTTCAAATGGGGTAAGGAAAATTACCTTTTGAGAAGCATTCAGTATTCTGCAGGCATGTGTAGCCACATCATTCCATTTTAACTCATCATGCATCAATCCTGTTTCATATCCTTGGAGATCACCTGCTAAGAGTTCCGCCACTTCCCTCCCTTTACATGCCAAAAGTATTGCTTTGACTCTTTCAGTATAGGCAGTTCTTCCAAGATGGGTTTTCTCTCTGTTTAACGCCTTTCGCATTGCTTGCGTTATTGAGGTTATGTTGTAAGAAAAAAGGAAATTCTCTTCTTCAGCAACTCTTAATCCGTTTATGTATATCTTTGCCTGTTTTGATTTTTTCAAAACACTGCCATATGGAGTCTCTTCTAATGGAATTTCGCCGGAGAATTTTAGGAAGAAACTTTTTGCAGTCTCGATGTCTTTGTCCGTACAACCTTCGAGTATAAACTCCGTGCCTTGGAAGTTCTTGTCGCTTGGTGATGAAATTGATGCATGTAATGTTGTAATGTCTTCGAAACCATGTTTTTCTGATTTTACAACTGTTATGTCGCCATGCCTGGACTTGATTAAGACTTTGACTTTGTGGCGGTCAAATGTTGCCAATGCGTCTTTTAAGCCGACTCCGAATTTTCCTATTACTAGGTTCGGATGTGCAAGTTTCTCATCGCATTCGTTTTGTGTTAAATGTCCGTATTTGAGCCCGCGACCAAAATCTCTCATATGCCATTTATTCTGTCTGTCTTTGAAAATCTCGATTTCCTTAGTCTTTGTGAGGAGTTGTTCGTCCAATGCATTAGCGATTACTTCTCTTATTGCATGATGAACTTCCCAGTCTTCGAGCACTTTCTCGATGTTTAGGTCAAATAATCTAGCTGCCATATTAAAAAGTAAAAGTCTTATCGATTTATATCTTTTCTTAAGATGAATTGATGTGCTAAGTTAAAAGAATGAACAAGTTTTTAATGATGAAAATTACGCGCGTGCTTAACTTAAGAAAAGCATGGAATAGACTAGATGAAAGAAGCAACCCTTGTCCACCCTACAAAATAGAGTTCATTAAGGATGCTTTAAGACATTTCAAAATGATCCAAGACCATTAATTGATCAACCGATTTTTTACAGGGGCTCCGATCAGCCTAAGATTTTACAGAACCCTAATTGGCCGTCCTCCAGTTCCCTATTGTACTTGCCTCGACCAAGATGTAAGCTTCGCTTATTCTAACATTAAGAAAACCTTAACAAAAATATACTACTTCTGCAAACTATTCTATGGACGATGTAGTTTGACTACCGTTAGAGCAACTAAGAGAAATGTTGCGGCTAGACTTCCTACATGGAGGGCTAGTTAAGTGTCTCTTCAAATTCTTCATTGCAGCGATATGCACTTAGATAAGAACTTTAACATATCAAACTTTGCAAGAGCGTTTCAAAGAAAGGAAGATTTGAACAGGAACTTTTCGGCTGTGGTGGAATATGCTTTAAAGAACAAGCCTGATGTTTTTCTAATAAGCGGCGATGTTTTTGACAGGATTTCTCCGACTAACGTGTCAAGAGTTTTTGTGACGCAAAAGATTAGGCAGCTTAAGGACGCGAACATTTCTGTTTTCATGATTGGTGGAAACCACGATGTTCCAAAATTTGGCACATCGCCGTCGTTAGCCATAGACGTGCTCAGTTCGGCTGGGCTTGCGACTGTTTTTTCACGTTCTGACCGCTTCGAGAAACAGTTATTGAGCGTTGATGGAAGAACAGTTTGTGTCTCTGGCAGGTCTTATTACACTCAATTTGAGGGAGCAAATCCCCTGAGAGGCATCGACATTCCACTCAATGGAGATTACAACATCTTGATGATTCATGGTTCTCTCCAAGGGTTAAACGTGGTCCCTTCTAGCCCAGAGATGATGAATCAAAACCCTTTCTTAGCCGACGATATTAAGAAAGGCCTCAATTATCTCGCGCTGGGGCATTTTCACAATTACTTCGAAAGGGAACATATGGGATGCACCATTGTTAATCCAGGTTCTTTGGAGAAGTTGTCTTGGGCTGAAATAAATGATGAGAAGGGGTTTGTGTGGGCGGAGTTGCACGGCTCAGAAACGTCAGTAGAATTTGTCAAACTTGACACAAGACCGATGGAAATCCAGGAGCTCACACTCTCTAAAAATGCAGATTACTCTCCCGAAATCAAAGACTACGTGATTGAATTCCTTTCTAAGCTAAGTGAAAGGGAGAAGATGCTTAAGCTTAATCTTCGTGGCCTAATCTCACAGGAACAATACGGCCAACTGAAGGTGAATGAAACTCTTAGTGCTTGTAGAGACATGTTCTTCCACTTAATCTTAGACAGAAGCGAACTTGAAGTGGAGGGTTATGGCAGAATATTCCTTGAGCGGATAGACAACCCGGTGGAAGCCTTTTCTAAACGTTTAGACTTGATAATTGCAGATGCTGGCCTGACTGAGAACAAAAGACGGCTGCTAGAGCAAGTGAAGCAGCTTGGAATTAAGTATCTGGAGGCAGTCAAATAATCATTCACTCTTTGAAGATGTCAGGCTTCCGAATTATTGGAGAGCCCATAGACATCCGCTTCCCTGAGGAAGGCAGAATAGGCATACTAGGGCAAAACGAGAGTGGAAAGACAACCATTCTCCAAGCTATCGAGTACGCACTTTATGGACTGAGAAGGGGAGCTGGAGTAGAGGGAGATAGGGGAAACCTCGTAACATGGGGCAAAAACGAGGCAAAGCTAGAGATTGAATTTACCTCGGGGCAAGATACTTACGTTCTGCAACGAGTTTTCGGAGTAAAGTCAGGTCACAGGGCCAGCTTGACTCCCGTGATTGCCGACGTCAAGGACAAGTCAAGTTCTATTACAAGTCTAAGGGACATAGAAGCTAGGATTGGACAGATCACTGGAATGGACAGGGATTCTTTCAGCAAGCTCGTTTACATAAAACAAAAGGATTTGGACGCTTTAAGGGAATTGGCAAAGTCCAAGAGGGAACAACTCGTCAACAAGGTAATGGGCATAGAGGTGTTTGATGATGCTTCAGCCAATGTTAAAGGTGACAGCTCAAACCTCGAAGGCGAGTTTGAGAAAAAGAATCTTCAATTAGACGCCGTTCGTAGAAACAAAGAGCAGTATGAAGCCAAACTGGCGCAAAAGAAGAACTTAGACGCCTCTATCGCTAATTTACAACAAGCCTTAGGAGAAAAGAAGAAGCTAGTAGACGAAGCAAAAGGTCTTCTGGCGAAATATGAGTGGCTCTACAGTTTCGGCTCTACAAATGAAGTAATTTCTTCTTTGAAAGGCCAGATGGAAGAGGTTGAAAAAGACGTCAAGAAGATTTCCAGCCTAGAGAACGAAATTGTAGTATACTCGACAGCGGTTTCCAAGTACAAGCCTGAAGTCCTGCAACTTCAATCCTTGCGTGTAAGTTTTTTGGATTTAGAAAAGCGTTTAGAGGACGCTGAAAGTTCAATCAAGTCTAGTGAGGTGAAGAGGCAAGCTATCATTGAAAAGTCAGGGCTTACAGGCAAAGACATAGATTTGTTGTCGCAGGATCTCTCAACGCGGAAGCATCGACAACTCATTCTCTTTATTACAACATTGATGAGTGGCCTTGGATTATTAGTTACAGGTTTAATCCTGACCGCTGTCTTAAGCGTTATTGGGCTTGTCCTTTTAGGGGTTGCAGCCTACATTTTTTACAATTACTTGAAGATAGATAAGTTGCTTACGGCAAATGCTGAAATCAATGCAGTAACGAAACAACTTAAGGAGCAAGCGGAAGGAGTTTCTAATCTCAAAGCCAAGATGGATATGACAAAATCTCAATCTTCCTTCAACTCTCATGAAGATATTGATAACCGCATTTCCGCTGTTTCAGAGGAGATGAAAAAAGAGACAGGAGTAGATTCCATACCGGGGATAGAGGCTGTGCTGAGAAACGCTGATAGTACTCTCGGAAAGCTTAGGGAATCAAAGCCTTCAGAAAGAAAACAGGGTTTGGAGAAGCAAATCTATCAGAAAGAAACCGAAATTGTAAACTTGCAAGAGACCAAGCCGGCCTCTGTCGACGAACTACAGTACGATAAGGAGCAACATGGGATTGCCAAACAGAGATTTGAAGAACTACAAAGCGAATACAATAATTCAGACAAAGACATTCAAGGCATGTTGGGAACGATTCAGCAACTAAACAAAGATTTGGGAACTCTCAAACCTGATTATGAGCTTTATCCCGCGCTTGAACAAGAAGTCCAAGAGAGCAAAAGTAAAATGGAGCTTTTGAAGCGAGTCTTTCTCGAGTTGTCTGAAACCAGCAAAGAGTTGAGGAACAAGGTCATCCCACATGCCAGATTCATAATTAATCAGATTCTTCCAACTCTAACAGACGGTAGGTATTCGGACTTCGAGATCACTGAGGACCTAAAATTCAAGGTTCATTCAAACGAGGCGGGAGGCTATAAGGAGAGAGAAATCTTCAGCGGCGGAACACAGGACCAGTTTTTGATTGCTTTAAGGTTAGCGTTCACGCAGAGCATACTTGACTCTCGCGTTATGGCTGACAAATATTCTCTGCTCATGGATGAATGCGTTTCAAGCAGTGATGACGTAAGGAAGCAAGGAATATTCGAAGTGTTAGATGCGATGAAGAAGACGTTTTCGCAGATATTCGTGATAGCTCATGAGGACATCTCAAATTTTGTGGACAACCATATAATACTGGCAAGAAATGAGCAGGGGTATGCGGAAATAAAGTCTAGGAGTTGGCAAAATGCTTGAGGTTGACAAAATCGTGGCGACAATTTGCGGTAAGATCCCTGAGGGGCTGACTTTCGAACCGTCAGACATTAACTTGACCGACTATTTCGTTTCCACAACTAAGGGTGACGGTGAAGAGGTAGCTTTCGTGAGTGAGGATGAACAGGAAAAGTGGACTAAGGCACATTCAATTGTTCCAAAATATCCTATCAATAGTCAAGTGGTAGCGATCGATAGCACAAGTGTGACTCTGGGTCAGCTACCCGACGGTTTGGTAGGAGCGGTAAGAGCGTCAATAATAATTAAGCCCGCTGGCAAAACAGGCCACAGCCTCGAACGATATGGCCCCTATCTGGTTCCAGTAACCAACCAAAATAAGGATTTACTCTACAGGGCAATATACACGGCAGTGTACGGAAAGGAAACCAAAATTCATGCCCCAGACTGCTTCAAAACCCTTGACCGCGTAAGGAACCTTCTCGAAAGACATATCCAATTAGAAGTAGCGAAACATTATAGCAGCAGTCTAATCCTAATAGACGGCAGCCTGATAGGAGGCACAGTTGCAGACCCCAGAGTTGTTATGAGAAAAATCATAGCTGACTCAGCCTCGAATGGAAATGCTATTGTCGCCATATCCAAGTCCACCGGACTTACCCTGCAACAAACCAAAAGAAACATCCTTTCATTGTTAGACGGCGTTCATGGACCATGCTACGTAGAAGGCATCAAGGACCACATCACTCAAAACAAAGAAAGGTATCTTGGACACGTTTACGTGTCCAGACTTACACCTCTAGGCGAGCCTTTCCGGTTAGACATTCCAGAAAACACGCCCATCCCCCACTCACAGATCTTCACTCAAGTAGCGGGGCTGGCTGGAGATTACGGTTACCCTGAAGAGTTGAGATTGGCCCATATGACTTGTGTTCTAAGCTCTATCGAAATTCTGGAACTGCAGTCGGCAGCGATAGTTTTACATGGATTAACTATGAAAGAAGAGCTCAGAACAAAATTATTCCCATTATAGTGATAAAAATGTACTTGCTCACAAAAGAAGCTGACGAGTTAGCGATCGTCTATTCACCCGAGGAAAGACTTAGACTAGGTGATACCTTAACTATTGATGGAGTAATAGCGCAGGTCGTGGACATCCACTTCGCAGACCTTCACGGGGTCCTCGAACACATTTTAAGAAAATCGTTGGTCGCGAAAGCTGAAACAAAAGAGCACATACAACCTGAAGTCAAAAGCGTCATCGATTCATTAACCGATCAAAGGCTGGCAATAGCCAAAATCAGAGGCAGAATAGTCGAAATCACCGATGACAAAGGAAACAAGAAAAAAGTTTTCAAAACCGGGCTAAGCGAATTCAACATAAGCAGAGCAAGAGCCGAAATAAAGGTACTGAGTCAAGAAGCACTCTTCGAAGCACTCGGGTTAAGTTTTCCGGGTTCATGCGATTTTGGCAAAACCCTCTCAAGCGAACCGAAAGGCTTCGAGATCTTAGCAGAGAGGCTTGGTATCAACTTAATCACTGGAATGAAAGGCTCTGGAAAGTCTTATTCGGCAAAAAGGCTGCTTCTGAAACTAGTAGAAAAAGGAGTGTTGACTCTAGTCTTTGACTTGAACGCTGAATACCTGAACCTTTGGAAGGCCGATGAGCAGACGCCAAACAAGTATGCAGGTTTAGTGAAAGTGTTCACTCCTCGCTCAAGGAGAGCTCAAGCCAACGAACTACCTTTCTTCATTCCGTTAAACGAGATAACTTACGACGACTTCGCTGCTTTCGTCAACGTGCCCTCTGGTACACCCACGTATCAGCATCTCATGCAGTTTTGGAGGGAAAGGGGTGAAACTCAATTCGACCTCAACGATTTGGAAAGCTTTGTGAATGGAGTTCAAAACGAAGCGGTAAGGATGGCTCTCCAAGGCAGAGTTGATGCTGCCAAGGCGGTTGGGCTTTTCGGGCCAAGCGATCTTGCAAACTACATCACGGAACTGCATAAAACTGGAGGAGTTATCGTCTTCAACCTTGCCCAAGTAGGCCAATGGGAAAGAGGCATAATAGTGGAGTTCGTGCTCCGTAAGCTGGCTAAACTCGGACAGTCTAGGACTATTAGAGCTGTCTCTCTCTTTCTGGAGGAGGCTCAACTCTACGTGGAACGCCAAAACATGGTCAACATCCTCACAAGAATGAGACACTTTGGCATATTCCCCACGTTCATAACCAATGACCCACGCACACTACCAGACGAAGTATTCACGTTGCTCGACAACTTAATAGCCTTCATGTTCCGCAATGAAGACGAACTGAGACAATTAGCCAAATCCGGCCTCATTGACCTAAAATCAATCAACGCCCTAAAACACCTAGAAAGCAGACAATGCGTAGCTGTTGGCAACATAACATCAAACTATCCAGTATTCATTGAAGTAAACCCACAAACTGGCGTTATGATGGGGGGAGAAACACGAAAACTCGTTACTTGACAAAACCAGTAAAGAGGCAATTGTCGGGGGGTCAGTTAGATTCTGATGATACATACCATACTTCCTTTAATTTAATCCATTTCTGTCTTTACATCGAAAGAGAATAGGCTTACACGTTGGAATGTGACTCATGCATATGCCACTTGAACAAGGAGCTAGGCCAAGCATCAGAAAAGCGAGGCAAAGGCTGGGCACTAACAACATTTCTACAAGAAGCATGGGGCTCAGCAGCGGAAAAATTATCGATAAATGGCGCTAAGAGCCAAGGACTATCTTCTAATGCTGTGGGTTAAGAAAAGAGAAAAGATTAGATGTTTTAATCCTTATTGTTGGGTTTGGGGACAGTTTTGAGGTGAGTATCTATTTTCAGCCCTGTTGCTTGCCTTGACGTTCCAAACGGGCTAGATGCAGCCTCAACGGTTTATGGAAAAACTCTACTTCCTTTCATATTCGTTGGAATCACGAGTTGCCATCTTTGAACACGGCCAAGAGTTGCTCACCAAACAAGCCCAAATCAAACGCCAATAGACAAAAGAAGAATAAAAACCGTTCTACACCAATTTAGGAACACCCTAGCGCGCTAATCGGGATAAGAAACGTTGAGCAACTATTTAATACATAGCAACCATATCGTATGAAATTATGATTGCAGTTCAAATAAAAGCAGAATCATTTTTCAAAATACCACTTCTAGGTGTTCCTAGAAAGAAGATATTTGTTACAGGCGGAGAATACACGCTCAGTGCTAGAATTAAAAACTTTAGCACCGAAGATTTTCATGGAGGGAATTTCTTGGTACTAGTTAGATGGCCTAATAAGCTAACAGTAAAATGGCAATTTGGAATAGGAACATTAACTCCCAACGAAGTCACATCAGTAGATTATGGAACAACTCATGTCTTGGATGACAGCCCTGCCTTGTTTCTTGTAAAGGGAACAGATGTAGACGGACAAGCAATCAGCTTTTGTGACATGAGCGCAAATAGACTGGAACCTCAACCACATGAATTTGATGCGGGATTTGTTCACATTTACACAATTATCCCAAAGAATGCAGAAGAGCTATACCAACTTTGGGCATTGATTGTTGCTATTATTTCTGTTGTTCCTATTTTCATAAAAGATGTTATTGTTCCTTTGATACAATGGCTGATTCAGGCTATAAACTGAGAAGAAAACGGAAATTACAGGAGAACTTGGAGAATATTAAGGATGGTTTGACTATTTCCCTTCTTTTCCGAATTGAATATCACGGTACTTAACTTTTCCTGCACTTTTCTCAATGTTAGCCTTGATCTTCTTCTCCCATTCCTCTTCCTTTAAGGTTCCTTTTTCTTCAAGAACCTCAACAAGACTTGAAACCATCAAGTCGAGGCTATCAAGTTCTTCAGCGAGTTCCCGAGTTAGATTCTTTTTCTTGCCCATTGTTTCGCCTTCCTTGTTAAGTAGCCTTTTTCTGATAGAAAAGCTAGCTCGCGCTAAGCATCTGCTTTTAGGCTTTCACACTTTGTCCATATGGATTAATGGAGGCTTGAATATGTGGGCGGCTCAGCCATGAGTAGACTAAAGAATAGCGAGTGCTACTGCTAGATACTGAGGAATCAAAATGCTGCAGGCCCAGCTTAGAGGGAAGCTCACTCGAAAAGAAGAGGACTTAGAGGATCTGCTTACATCCAATGTTTTCGGATCCATTAAATACGTACCATCTGAAGACGCGCTGCTGCCTCTCTTAGCCACTTCTATAAACATTGATGGAAATGCACCATTTGTTGCTCTTCAACCAGTATCGAGTACTGAATATCAATTTTGGCCATGGATTCAGGAACAAGGCTGTGAGGGATGTGAGCCGGACGTGCTCGCGAGGATTCGATGCACGCCTGGGAAGAATATCATCGTATTTATTGAAGCAAAATACCTGTCAGATAAATCTTCAGAAGCAACCGAGGGGGACTCACCAACAGATCAATTGGCGCGTGAGTGGGATAATCTAACATGCCTAGCTGATCGAGAAAATGCAATGCCACTTCTTCTATATGTAACGGCAGACATGGGCTTTCCGAGGAAGAGCGTTGAGGAATCTCGCCAGGAGTACATGTGGAAACGAAAGAAAGATATGAGTGTTTTTTGGATTTCGTGGCGAAAGCTGCCCAAACTGTTCTCTTACACTAGACACCAAATCCTGAATGACCTGGTCGAACTCCTCCGACGGCAAGGATTGATATTTTTTGAAGGAATACTGAAGCCAGAACTTTTCAATGTTGAATGGTCGTTCAAAGCCGAAGTCCATTGGAACTGGTCATTGTTCAAGGGATGTTGTATTATGTGGTCATTCGAACTGCACAAAATCTATAATTGGAGCTACGTGATTGGAACCACAAAGTGGAGGTTCGACACGTGAGCACCGACGGAGAGAATATTCTGAAGGTAATAAAGCAGACACGGTCAATTTGCGAACAAATCTCTCTTCTTCTTCGCACTGTAGATGAGCAAATGAAAAAAGCAGGTTGGGACAGCGAGGGAAATACAGCAATCGCAGAGAGTTCATCCAGCATACAGCAACCCGCCCAGTGGTTGCCCTCCGAAGTTTTCCGATTCTACAGACACAAGGATTATCCAAATCGCCTAGCCTATGTTTCAATTCTTCTTGACGATGACAAATGGAAAGAATACACAATCAAAGAGCCGTTGGTCACAGCTGGGTTTTTTGATTATGGGCAGGTCAAAGTAGGCGAACAGGGCGACAATTGGCTGTATTGGTATGCTAGGTATTATGGATATCTAGCAAAAGATAAGGGTCTAAGCCCTGATGGTCAACATTTCCACTTTGATCCTCGAACAGCGCGAACTGGCGACTGGGGAGAATTCGAGAGCGCAGAAGTTTTTGCACTGCCATTAACATCAATTACAAACGCAGATGACGCAAAGTCAAAGATTACTGACAAGCTACTCGAACTCGTAAAAGAAGAGAAGTGACTCGCAGCAAACAGATCGTTGCGGTCAAAGAGGGCAAAGAAACGGGTTGCGGTTCAAGTGTTCAAGTTGCGGGTTTGAGCTGAATGCGGATTTGAATGCTTCTCGTAACATCGCTCAACGTGCCATGTGTGTGTTGAGCAGGTTGCCTGTCAACCAGCCAATCGTAGCGTCTAGAGCATCGCAACCAAATGAACTGAGGTAGCTACAAGCCACCGATTTCAATCGGTGGTAGTTGACAATAGCAACGTTAGCAAACCATTGTGAAAAAGAAGCTTTCCTAACGCTAAAGCTGAGAAACGGCACTTCCCCCTTTTTCTTTTTATGTTAGGGTGCCGCCATGTGTCCAGCTCTGTTCAAATATTGCAAGTGGGAAAGAGTGGGCACTGCCCTTCTTCGTAACCTCCAAAATCTTGCCTTTGATGGTGTCAGTTGGAAACGAGCTTGAATTTTATAGCCTCTGTTGAGCTTTTTCTTTCCTTTCCCTTGCGGAAGAGGTCTGCTGCGGCGTTGCTTTTGCCGTGGATATCGTCAGTGTCGACGGAGAAGTCAGAACTCAAACGCAACCTCAAACAGAAACCTCCAACTCGAGCTGTGCCTGTCCGGGCATAGGACCCTACGTGCACAGTTTCAGGTCCGTGAAAGAGGCGAGTTTGTCTGCCTAGTGGATAAGCAGCAAATAGCAGACCAGCTCGAGGCCCGTTCACTCAGCATGAAAGAGGCGAGATTCTTACAGACTCGAAAGGCAAAGGTTTCCTCCAGCTGGGGCCAGAACTGAAGAAGGACACTGTTAAGGCTACTAAGGCATTGCAACATAGTAGGGAAGGGCCCCTGCTGGCAGACGGTTCACTTACCTCGCCTTCTTCCAGATGCTTCTCAGATGCTCTCGAGTCTCGCTTTCGCCTAATCGAGACTTGTCCTTTGATTCTGCCAATTGTCAGGCCAGTAAGCCCAGTTACTTCCTCAAGCTTCTTAATGTCAGCATTGGGGTTTAACTCGAATACCTCTCTGAGTATCTCCTCATCCTCTTTTCCTTCATCTCGACGCTTCTCGAAAAGCCCTTTAAGCTCATCTGGCTCATCTGGCGTCTTCTCGAGACTGTTCTCTTCTTCAGTCTCGAGTACAAATATTTTACCATCTCGAGATAATCCCTTCAACTGGCAATATCTCGAGAAGTATCTGGAGCTAAAAGCACAAATAGACAGAATGTGAAAATAAATCATCTCGAGGCGAACAACTTGTCTGCCAGACAAATCTCAATTATAGGAGGAAGCATATCTGGACTTGGAACAGCTCTCGAGATTCCAGACAACTTTTACGCTTATCTGGGAGTAGCCTTCGAATATCTCGATCGAGATGGCTTCGAATTCTGGGGCTTGTCAACAGGCATGAAATTGAGTTAACAGGGTCAGTCATCAATGCGGGTGTGCCGCCGCTCGTCTGTGAAGATCCATGCGCCTTGCGGCTGCTTCTCATACTTGCACCAGGGAAAAGCGTTGATCTGAGCCAGGTCCAGGTCCGGGATCCTCGGCGCATCTCGTTTCGGCTGGTTCGATTGCGTCAGCCAAGCGTCGATTTCTCTCTCAAGAGTAGAGCAGACTTGTTGCCTGTCGTCGGTGGGCTCAAGAACGGCTTGGATTTCATAGTACTTGCGAATCCAAGGACCGTCTTTCGTCTCTGACGACGTCGTGCCTTTGCCGATGGTGACCTTTTCCACTTTCACTGTACGATTTCACCTCCATTGCATGAGGCTGCTGGCTGTCGTCTAAGCCAATCTTGAACAACCTTGACGATGAGCGCCCTGACCGAAATCGGTCTTGGACCACCTTTTTTGGCGAGTCGGCGGGCTCGAATCCGATACTCCTGCTTCAACGAGGACCACGCCGAAGACGCTGCTGGTCGCTCAAGCCGCGGCCTCGGTCGTCTGAAGGGTTGAACCATAGGCTCGTTTTCAGTCATGTCCCCGCCTCCTGCAGCTTCAATCTCTCGTCTTCAAGTCGGACTCGATTCGGGCTCTTTTCATGGACTTTTTTAGACCTGTGATTTTCTAGACCAAGACGACGACAAGAGCAGGCACGACAACGACAAGAAACACCGTTAGAACGACGACGTAAAGGCTTTCCACAATCGAGACAGACCCTTTTAGTAGGTCTGAGCCCTTCTGGAGTGCGGCCTTCTGAAGAGCGTGGGCTTACGCTCGGCACTACTTTCATGGTCATGGCCCAGCCTCATGGTAAGCTCTCATATGAGCTACTAGGTCCGCGTCAGTTGCAAAAAACGCTAGTTCGCCCCCCGCCTTACATTCTTGGCACTGAATCAAGCCTTGTCGCCGCGCCGCTTCCTCTACAGTCTCTTTAACTAATTTCGGCTTGTGGCCCAGCGCCTCTTCAAGTTTATCATCGTTTCGTCTAGGCGTAACGCCTGTAACGGCTGTAAGTGTTCCACCCGTTCCAGGTGTTCCAGGGGTTATATACCTCTCTCTATACCTTACTTTACTCTTCACTTTGTTTGACGGGTATGTAAAGGGTGGAACAGGTGGAACGGGTGGAACAGCACCCAGTTTTTGTTGTCCTTTGTTTTCCTTTTCTTCTTCGTCCTCGCTTGATGCTTTAACTTTGAGCCCCATCCATACATGCTCGAGTTTTTTTTCAATCCTCATTCGACGGCTCTTGATCCATGGTGTGTCATTCAATGTTTTTGCAAAAACACTTGAAATATCACAGTCAAGTTCCTCAGAATCACAGTATTCTTTGTAGATTTCATAAAGTTCTTTCTTGATGTAGATTCCCTTCTTGAAATGTTCGCAGCGCTCATTCAGAAAAGCACCTGTCGAGTCACTGAGCTTCTGGAACTCTATTTTTGTCTCTTTCGAGCTCTTAGTTTCTGTGAATCCATTGTTTTTGACGAGTCTCTGTAAGCCTTCGATCATCCAGTTCAGGATCCCGCTCATTTCGTCCTGGTCCTTGATCCATGTGTTCCAGATGGTTGGAATCTGTTTTGTCCCTATGAAACTTGATGGGAACCTCACAATTCTCACACGTTCCCAAAAAGCCAGGGTATTATCCTTGACTTTTGGGTATCTGTTGCCGAGAACGAAGGGTTTTGCTGCGTTGGGGAAACTTAGGCGTCTCTGTTTGTTCTTGAGTTCTGCATCTATGTAATCCTCACCGCACATCTTTCTTAAATTTGTCGTCTGCAGATCCTTATCTGTTCTCGGTTCACTGGACACATTTATCATTTTTCCATAGAGTAGAGCCATAGAAAAGCGATGGTTTCCATCAAATTCTTCAAGATTCAGGTTTGAACAGTGTTCCTTGCCAAATATGCCGTTTAGCGTCCGTATGTAGCTACTTTTTCCATTGAATCCGATTCCATGAAGGAAAAATAGGTTATGGAACGGCATCCCTGACAGTAGGCAGTATCCTGAAATTTCCTGGAGCAGAGGGACATCTTGTTTTTCTACCCATTCGTTGACTGCTTTCAGAAATTTGGGACACGTCTTAGTTTTGTCGTAGATCACGTTCAACTTAAACGTGAAGATTTTGTCTTTGTCGAAAGGGCTCAGTGTGCCAGTGTCCAGGTCTAAAAAACCGTTCTGAACTGGAATTATAGCTGAAGTCTTGTTAAATTCTGAGCGGTCCACGTAGCTGCTACGTCGTATATGTCCTAAGACTTCATCAATGAAATACCTTGATATTTTTGTTTTATACCACTGTTCAACCATGCCTTTAATCATCGTTTCAGCTGCTTGATAGACGCCTTCATTGAAAAAGTAGATTTCTTCGATGTCGTCCGGTGTTTTGAACGTGAACTGATCTCTTAATCTGGTCACAACCTCGGACATTTTCCTATTTTCTTCTGTTTCCTCCAAATCTCCAAACTGCAACGGTATTTCAGTTAGGAACCCTTTCTCTTTGGCCAACATCACTGTTTCCTTGAACAGGTTTCCACGTAGGGCTCCTTTATGGCACTCTTCACATTTGATTAACCCGTTCATAACGGCGAAAAGCTCTAAGGATCCGCCTCCGCTGCCATGTCCAGCTCTGAAACAATGCCAAATGTTTTTCTCCATGTTTACATGGAAATTGGCTCCGGTAGTGCTTCCATGAAGAGGATGAGGACCAAAAAGCTCATTTCCATTCTGTGTTAAAGCCTCCAGGTTTGGAAGAATCGTTGTTATCGGGAAGTCCAGGGTTTTATCATGTTTCTCCATTGTAGCATTCAGAAACGTTGTTTTCTTCTGTGGTAGAATGAACTCGTCTATGGCGGCAATCAGCTGCTCTTCTGTGATGGCGGCAATAGGCTCGTTATCGATAATTCTGTATTCTCCATACGTTTCAAACGTGTCTCCTGGTCCCAGAACATAGGCGTTTCCAGTTTTGATGTCAGCACACGGATCCCCATCCTTTGTAGGCTTACATAGGATCGGTCTGTTGATTTTCCCATAGAAATAGAAGTGTTTCGTCTTATGTCTCGGGCTCTGGACAGTGAAGGTTTTGGGAAGGTTCTTTTCTATCCTAACCTCGATGTCTTTCGTGTCTGCAGCTACCACAAACCTGTCAATATCAGTGACAACTCCATAGTTTCCATTTCTTGCGATATGGTCCTGTAGTCGACTATCATCATAAGCAAATGTCTTGTTTTTCCGGTCTTTCGCCCATCCCTTCATTTCAGCCGATGGAATCTTCTTATGTGGAATTAGGAGGATGAACCGCCATTCTTTTAGCTGGGCAGGTATCATCATCCGAGAATCTGGCTTCGAAGGATCACTCATGTAGTCATTCCTCCAGTCAGCTGGAATCAAATCTCGAGTTTTGGCTTGCTCAATTTTCATCTCTCCTACGTTTTCTTGAGTTTTTGTCGGTAGATGGTCTCGTGGAACAACCAATAGCTGTGGACGTATCCTCCGCCGCGATACCTGGCGGAAATGGTTGCATTGGACTTTGACAGAACATTGAAAGCCGCGTTGAACTTGTCAGGAAGGTTGTTCTTTGCTGACGCGGTTTCGTAATCACCGAGTCGCTCACCTTTTTGCGGTTCAAACGACAGGCATGCGAACGTTTCCTCCTTAACAGTGACAGTGGGCTCTTTTTTGGCGGCTTCAACAGGTTCACCGGCAGCCATCAAACCGTTAATTTCTAAGGCGTTGCAGACCGCATGGTAGCCAGCTTCGATAATACCGACATCAGTCTCAGTTTTCATAACCCGTTCCTTCAACTCTGCCAGAGCCAGTCTGACATCTTCAACCGTCTTTCTGAGTTCCTGCAGCTCGCCCTGAATCACCATTCGATCAAGCGTAGGTTGCTGACCCACTAACAAGACCTCCTCGAGCAACCTTGAAACTGTGTTGATCTGGCACGCGCAAAAGTTTTAATGAAGGGCGACACAGTACTAAATTGAAGTCAACGAGCTTTCGAGGACCGCTCGAAACGGCCCTCCTTTTTTCGATAATTGTCATTCTGTCTCCTCAGCGTCCTTTTCGCGTCCTGCGATCACCTGCGCGTGCGCTAAGCTCATTTCGACGTCTCCGGCAACATTTTCAAAAGCTTTTGGAGAAGCCGAAGCGGGCGGTGGGATACCTCAATTGATTCTGCGCAGTTGTCATAGTTTAATATGACACGTATGGGTTTGCCTTCAATGGAATAGGTTACCTGTGCGTAGGCGCGGAGTGGGTCATCGCCAAGTTTTTCCCGTTCTTTCCCATCGTTAATAAAGTATTGCTTCGTCTTCGTGATGCACTCGCCGTCTTTCCGTTCAATCCATTCGTCATTTTCACTCATAGTTTTCACCTCCTCACCTATGCAGCTTCTTCGGCTCAAAGTCCAGATGCAAACCGCGAAAACTGTTATATCTCCAGACCGCCACGAGTTTTTCTAATGCTTCCTGAACGGTTAGGCCAAGCCGTCTTGCCTCTCGCTCGAAAACTTCGTGCGGAATGCTCGTTTCCAACGTTGCACTATTGTTTCCCGTGGACCGTATCCGATAAATTTTGATGATCACATGCCGGTCGTCAAGGTTTATGGTCTGTTCCATTTTCCACACCTTTTCCATTCTCATGGTAAAAAGGACTTATACAACTTGTCCGCATTGTTGGGGATAGTGACTGAAAATGGGAAGCATGTATGCCAGTCCGGAGTTGCAGGAAAGGGTTAAACGAATCATAGTTGAAAAATTCCATCCCAAGAGTGTTATCTGTCCAGGAGTCGTCGGAAGGGCTGGTCGCGTAGACCATGATCAAGTTAAGGGTGCTTTAAGGAAGATAGCGCCACATGCAGGGGTCTTTGTCGACATAGGTGCCAAATCGAAATTGACACGCACGTACAAAGCAATGGGCTTCTTATGCCGAGAACCCGCAGATTTATGGTATTACGACCCCCCTGGAGCCGAGTTCCTTCCGTTTTTCCCACTTCTACACCAGTGGATGTATGAGTTTTCAGCAGAGTTCTTACCTGGAGTTCATACCTTGCTCCACCCAAACCGCGAAGGACCTGAAGTACGAGGTTCGTTTGGCGGGGCACCGGTCGTCGACGCCAGTCCCTGAGCGCTATCCAATCGGGCGTCAGGAAAAACTTCGCCTGTACTATGGCATTCTTCATGTTGACCACGTTGGCCTCTTTCGGTGTTATGAAAAGCTTCACAACGTTGGGGTCATCTGGGAAATATCTCGGGAACATGGAACCGACTGTCAGGGTGTATGAATCTGTGGAATCTTGGCATGATGTTTGTATAAGCACATTGCTTGATGAATCATAGACCGTTGAGGCTGAGAAAGAAGAGTAATGAACTTCTGAAAATGCAAGTAAGGGAAGGAGATTAGAACTATATAGTTTTCCATTAATGTGGATGGTGATGCTTATATTGGTTCTGGGTAGTCTTCGGTTGATCGGGGTTCATGGAAAAATTCGGTTGATAACCGCCTAGAACAGTTTTAACTCGTCTGGCTTTCTATAGTTTCTCTTTAGCAGAATATCTCTTTCTTTCAGCAAACAACTTCTGTTGTGCTTAATTGCAGCATCATAATTACCCTTTATCCATGCGATATTGCATTCCTTGCCAACATTGTTGAAGGGGTCATCATAATTGGGAATACCTAAGTCAGAGCAGGCATCTCCTTTCCACTCACGGGCTTTATTGTTCAATTCGCCGTCAAATTTAATCTCGATTTTACATGAATGATGAAAGACAGCCCGCTCGAACCTAGATTGAAAAGCAAACAAGGGTTTTTTAAGTGAAGGCAAAATATGCACAGTCTGTTC
>Ga0315294_10001891_pt1 | contig 23013 bp, 43 predicted proteins | sample YL17G13_40_MG_FD_203626 | JGI IMG/M metagenome (GOLD analysis project Ga0315294, IMG submission 203626) | Sediment microbial communities from Yellowstone Lake, YNP, Wyoming, USA - YL17G13_40 | ecosystem: Environmental > Aquatic > Freshwater > Lake > Sediment | place: USA: Wyoming | collected...
ATGAGTTTTTCTAGTTACAATCTTGAGATTACATAATCTATTATCTTTTTTATTTCCGTTTAAATGATGAATCAACTCATGACTTCTTAACTTTCTTTTTATTTGTTTTTCTATAATGTGTCTATGTTCTAAAATCTTCTTACCATTTACTATTACATAATGATAATCGTAAGCCCTTTGATTGATTCCTTTGATTCCTTCTTTTATCAGTTGTTCTCTAGTTCTTACTTTCATTAACTAGAAAGTAACAAAAGCAATTTAAGGATTAATGTCTTTGAATATATATTATATAAAGATACTATTCTAATATATCCTTTCTACTGACAGGATTACTTGATAGTAATTACTTTAGACTACATTATTTTACCAACGATAAAAACAGCGACTATAAAAACACAACAGCGACAAGCTGAGTTATCTATTGTTTACTCGTTATCCTCGATAAAATGGGTGTTGTAAATAAAAGTAACAATACACCCCTATGGGCATATCTTTTATCTACTTTTATTTTTTTATTTTGGAAGCCCTATACCCCTATATAGAGGATATATAGATATAGAAAGATATATAAATATAGGATTACTAACTAAATAAATGAGGGTTCTAATCTCAGAAACTCCTGTATTAGCAGGATATGAGTAACTTTTTCTTCGCTTTTTTAATTTAACGAGAGCTATGATTTTTTGTTTTTATCAAGAGTGAGCTATTATTCTTCGTCTATCACAACCCCTTAGGTTATTGTGCGTGTTATCAATAGCAAAAGTCTAATCGTGGTTCGAGTTCAGGCATATAATAATCAGCTAGGAACATGGCTTTTCCTCGCAACAACCTTTAAACCTCTTTTGAAGGTCGGTGTTGTTGTTAAAATGAAACAACCAAACCTATGCTTCCTTCTCGGCACTTCAACTTCTGTCCGTCTTGATTACTAGCAAATCATCAATAGGTGATTCGCACTAGAGATATTTTAGGAGTTTTTGTCCTTGTAATCTCTTAATAACAACAGCAGAATAAGAGAATCATGCGTAAGATTATCAAAAAATAATATGCCTAATAATTATTTCAAGATAGCAGATTCCGATTTATTCTGAGAATGAATATGATTCTTTTTGTTAGGCATAAGAGGGAATAATAAAGGGAAGTTCTTAAATTTTGTTATAATACATAACTACTTTAATTTGTCTGCACGAGTGAAGAAAATATTATCTTTTATTTGTTTTTTGATTTCTTTTTCATTTTGTTTATCTAATTCCTTCTTATAATCCGATTCTAGCATTTCTCTTTTATATTTTTCTTCATAAGCAATTAGAATATTATCTATATCGAAGAATATATCGTGTAACATCTTCTTCATTTCTTCATCATTTGAAACTTTCTTCTTAAAACCTTCTTTAACTTTCTCTAGAATTTTACTGAGTTGGTCAAATTCAATAAAAACTTTTCTAATCATCTCTAAAAGAAAACTGAGGAGTTTATTAAGATATGTTCACTGTGAAAATAGATAATTTTAGACATAAATCCTTAAAAACTAGAACAAAGTTTTACTTTTCTATGAATAGCCAAAAAACTGAGAATTGGGAAAATCTAGATACTTATCTAAAACAAGTAAGAAAAATGTTCCATAAAACATGGAAAGAAAGATTCCAAAGATTTAATGAACCTCTCATTATGGGAATAGAGGATTGTTGTTATCAAATTTCTTATGAGTTCAAAATCTCCCCTGCTGAATCTCTAAAAATATTGAAATATCTAAATAGCCAAAGAAAAATTGCTTTAACTTATAGAGAAGTTTTTTATTTGCCGAAGGTTGAAGATTCAAAAGAGTTGGATTTGGCACTAGACGAAGAAGATAGAAAAAAAAGATTGAAAGAATCAGATGAAGTCTTAGAACAAGCTGAAGCATGGGTTAAGAAAGAAGATAAAAAGGAGAGGGAATCGAATGGGAAGTGATATAGGATATTTACAAAATAAAATCAGGGAACTTCAAGAGAAGAATGAACAGCTTGATAAGAAAATTACTGATTCTCTGAATAGAGAAAAAAGACTAAATGATAATCTACTAGAGCTATTCGCTGAAGTTAGAGATACACAAATAGAAACAGCAAAAAGAGAAATGAATGAAGCTCTTGATACTTTGTATCGAGAGAAATTTGAAAAAATATTCTTAGAACAAGCTGAAAAAATAAACGAAGATTTGACAACAAGCATTAAATCATTTAATCAAGTTGCTGAAGGTATTTTACAAGAATTAGCGAAGGTAAATAAAGATATGAACTTTTTAGTAAATCTGTTTGTGGACAAACTTAAAATATCCAAAGAAGAATTTAAAAAGTTCTGTGAGAATTTTGATGACTTATATCCTGCTGAAAGAACAGAGAAGTATCTCAGTAATTTTAAATTAAAAATTATCAACGGAGAGAAAAGAAAAAGAATACTCAAAAACCAATCAAAAATATAATGACAGATTTTATAAAAGAGGAGATAAAAGAGGATGGAACTAGATTTGTATACTCTGAGATTGTGCTAGAAACAATAAACTCTGAACATCCGAAAGATTTACATGATTTAGTAAAAGCTAGACACATAAAAGATTTTGGATGTGAACCATGCGATTCAGAAATTCAAGAAGATATTGCTTTTGTAAACAGGTGCAAAGCCAAAATGAAGAATATTGAAAACAAAAATATTTCATTATATACTTGAACACTAATGTCAGAAAAAATATTCATAGAATTTGACGAACTGGACAGAATTTTGAATAATGTTAAGTATTCAGCTAGATTGAATTATGCTAATAATGGATATGTCAAACAGATTATTTCAGATATATTTTTTGAGATTGACAGAGGATTGTTAGTATTCGAGGAAAAAACAAAAAACGAAAGGTTATGATTTATTATATATATTACAAAGCTATAATCAAAATGCAATTATGTTTATAAATAAAAGATAGCTAGAAAGAGAATGAAAAAGAAATATAAAGAGTTTGCAGAAAAATTTGAAATGTTTTGTGAAGAATTTGTTGCCGAAGATTTTGATGTAGAAGAAGTAAAAAAAGTTTGTAGTGAGATTGTAGATAATTTTGGGGAATAACATGAGAACACAAAAAGAAGTAGAGGATAGAATACTTAGATTGAAAATCCTCTTAGAAGAAGATTTAGGAGTATGTATCCCAACAGCAAAAAGAATGTCAATCCAGCGTGAGTTAAATATACTTCAATGGATTCTAGGTGGGGAAGAATATAAGCAAGATTCACGAACATTAAATTTAACTGGCAATCGTCTTGGCATTGGGAAAGAGAAACAAGTTTTAGATTTCTTTGCTAATAATCCTGATAAATCATTCACAACAAAAGAAATTATGGATAATATTGAGGTTAGCTATCCTTCTCTTATAGATATTTTACCTGAATTAGTAAATGCTAAGAAAATTAAAGTAATTTTTGGAATAGGAAAAAGGGGTAATCCTAAAGTTTATCAATACAACAATGGATAAAGAGAAGATAGACAGAATAAAACAAACAATAAAAATTCCTAAAGGGAAACTCTCTCCATTAAAAGCTATTAAGTTCTATTGTAAAGAAATGTGTTGTTCAGGGGATACGAAAAGTTGGCAAGAGTGTTCTTTTGATAGTTGTTTCTTATTTAAGTATAGACTTGGGAAATTAGCAGGTAAAACCACATCCAAAGAAGAATTATCTCCAAAAGTGGCATCTTTGCCCTTAAATTTTTCAAAACAAAGCATTTTACAGGTGAATCAATGACCGAAAATAATGGAAACGAAGAATTTGATGTAAAAGTCTACAAGCAATCAATCGCAAAAGGTCTGAAGATTGAATCTTTTTTTAAAGAATGTGGAAAAACTTTAAGCGTTTCCGATTTTAAAGATGTCTGCTCTTGCATTTTTATTCAAACCATGAAGAATATAGCCCTAAATCGAAAAAACAAGGAAAATAAAGGTGGATATGGGCAGGAATATTAATTTGATAGTCGGAAAGAAATATAACATACCCCTAGAAATAGGGAACTCGATTACAGAGAGCAGGGAGTTTCCGATAAAGTCGTGTTTTCATTACTTTCTTTTCCTCTCTGCTCTCGCTTAAAAACATGACAAACCAAAAAGAAGAACCCAAGAAAAAATATAGAGTTGTTATCGAAAGGCAGTGGAGAGAGTTTGATACTCAAGATGAAGCAAAAAAGATGGCAAAGGCGATTCTTGAAACTGGATATTTATATTATATGATTTTGGAGAACGCACCATGAAACCTAAAAAGAGCAAGTTCTGTCCAGTATGCAAAAGTTCACAAATTGTTTTTTCAGAAATAGGTTTTCGCTGTCAAAAATGTAACTACTCAAATACTCAAAAGAAACTATGATAAAAACTAACACCCAAATTTATCTAACTTTTATTTTACTAACTCTAGTCTGCACTTTCTTTTTTGTTATTAACGGAAGATTCATTTATTTGTATCTGCAAATCTTCTTCGGTATATGCGGATTATATTTTTTGTATAAAGATTTCCGTCAGTTGCTTTGGGATAAAGAAATCAAATTGAGGAATCATTAATCGTCATGAAAAACAAAAAATACAGAAAATATAAGATAACTGGACAAATTCCATGCTTCACTTATCATAGTCTTTGGAAATCCGAACCGAAAGTTTGCTGTCCTGAACGACTTTGTAGCTCATGTAAAGTAAAACTTGCTAGATTAAATAAATATGCTAAATTGTGGAGAGCAAAATATGGCTTTTGATGTCATGAACCCAACCCTAAAGGGCTTGGGCTTGTCTTTGACGAAGGACAACGCAAGCCATGACTACCATAAGTTGAAAGGAGAAAAAATGCAAAAAACAACTACGACACAACAGCTACAATCACCTGAAGATGCTTCACTAGTCTTCAGCACTGATACAGAATCGTTAAATGTGAAGAGTTTACAAACCACTGTAACAAACAGTGAGAGCTCTAAGCAGTTGTGTCCTTTGGGAAGTGAGTATAACTTGAACGAAAGTTCAGCCAGTATGTCTGGAAGAATATTTGTTATGGGTTATGAAGGAAAGCCATTAACGCCTTGTAAGCCAAACAAAGCAAGGAAGTTAATTTGCGGAGGAGCAGCAAAAGTTGTTTGGAATAAATTTGGAGAGTTTGGAATACAGATGCTTGTATCAACAAGAGAGTTTACTCCCAAGGTAGTTTTGGGGATTGACAACGGAACTAAATTTGAAGGATATTCTTTAATTTCTGGCAAAGAGAATATCTTGAATGTAATGTGGTTATTGCCAGACAAAAAGAAGTTAGTTAAGAAGTTAGATGAAAGAAGAGATTTAAGAAGAGCAAAAAGATGGAGAAATTGCAGAAGAAGACCTGAAAGATTTGACAATAGAAGCAGAGAAGGTTTTATTGCACCATCACAATTGATGATGGTTCAAAGCCGACTTAAAGCAATCAATGAATTTTTCAAATGCTATCCAATCAATAAAGTTGCTATTGAAGATGTAAAATTCAATCATAGAGATAAACATTATGGCAAGAACTTTTCAACTATTGAAATAGGAAAAAATATGATTAAAGCATTTATTATTGGAAAAGTTGGAAGGGAAAATTATATTCCTTTTGAAGGATTTGAAACAGAGCAAGTCAGAGAAAAATTAGGATTAAAGAAATCTTCAAAGAAATCTTCAGAGACTTTTAACTCTCATTGCATTGATAGTTTTTCAATTGCTTCAGAATTATCCAATGCAGAACCAAACTTTAATATTAAAGTTGTTGATGATACTTACAGACCAACAAGAAGAAGATTGCATGACACTCAACCAAAGAAAGGCGGAATAAGAGAGAAATATTCCACTGGAAGTTTCAAGGGAATAAGGAAAGGAACAATATGCGAGTTTGGGCAGATTGTTGGTGGGACTGGAAAACAATTAAAGATTTTACCAATTGAAAGAAGAAAAGAATCAGAAAAGAGGATAAGTAAATCTATTGATAAGATTAATTGGCTCTCACACAAATTTAAAACTAAGGAGGTTTGCAATTCCCCTCAAGCCCTAAAGGCATGAGTTCCCTTGCAATTTTTATATGGAAACTATAGAAAAACTAAATTTGCTAAAACAATCAAAAAGATTAATGGAGAATGTAGTTAATGCTTCATTTGAAGATATAGGTAAGGGTAGTAAGTTTTATTTCTATCATGTCAATCTAGCTATCGGTTCGTTGCAGGTTGCGATTAAGAAATTGGAGAAAGTATAAACATGGAAACTAAAAAATCTAAAAAACATAAATTCATAGACTTAATTTATCGAGAGCTAGGAAACTTCTTCGCAACCCTATTTTTCTTCTTAATAGCATTATTGGGTGCAGTTCTAATCGTATATTTTTTCGATTGGATTTATAACATTTTATATTTATTCAAAGAAGTAATCCCAGTATTATTAGGTTTTGTCATAGGATATTTACTAGCGAGGTGGAGATAATGGGCTTATTCTTAATCATTCTAGCGATAGTAATCTTATTGATTATAATGTATGAGATAGGTTTTATGACTACATTGTTTTTTGTCCTGATTATAGCTTTGGTTTATTTAGGCGTTAGGTATTTATTTCAAAGAATTGTGGTAATGAGGTAAAAATGGAAGATAAAATAATCAAAAAACATAACGGAACTTACGAACTCACTTGCGAGAAATGTGAAAGAACCTTTAGCCATATAACTATTGGTGGGTTGAAGCGTTCTTTAAGAATACATAAATGCGTGGAGAATAAAAAATGATACCACTTTATATTTATTTTCTTGGAATCGCAGTTTGCTGGACTTTAATTATAATTATAATAACTTATTTTTGGTTAGCTGAAAAAAGAAATAGATTAGCAGAACATCCTTTACCACCGATACAGAAACCCAGCGAGAAGGAAGTTGCAGATTTAAATGAGTTTTTGGAAGAACAATATGGAAACAAAAAAAGATAAACTTACTCAATTTGAAGAAGGATATGTTGATGGATGGAAAACAGGATATAGACTTGGAGAAGAATCAGCATATTCAAAAATTATAGTTTTTCTATTATTTTTGTTGCTATTACTAGGGGTATATTTTTTATTAACATGACATACCCCCACATCATAAATGATGGGGTATCTTAACGAACTATGGAAACAAACAAAAACAAACAGATTGAAAGAGAATTGAAAGGTCAATTAAAGATAGGAGATTTTTTCGGATGAATTTTCCAACAAGAAAATATCAGATAATTTTGGCAGACCCCCCATGGAATATAAGGTGGCAAGGGAGTAATAGTATCGGAACTAAACCATTAAATTATCCAACTATGACTTATATGGAACTTGTTGATTTTGGAGGAAAAGTTAAGTCTATTGCAGAAAATTGTAGTAAATTATTTATGTGGACTACAAATTCAACATTACCAGAAGCATTAGGATTATTAAAACATTGGGGATTTCAGTATGATAAATTATGGACTTGGTGTAAACCCACTGGTGCTGGTGGACATCCAAGAAATGCAACAGAACATATTATTGAAGCATCAAGAGGAGCATTAAATAGCATTGGAAGACACGAAAAAGCTGTTAATAATTGGTTTCAAGCATCAACTCAAGGTCATAGTGTCAAACCAGAAGATTTATACAAACTGATTGAATATTGTTATCCTAAATATTCTAAAATAGAATTATTTGCAAGAAATAGAAGAAAGGGATGGGATGCTTGGGGTAACGAAGTTCCAAAAGAAGTTCAAGATAATTTAAATACTAATGGAGGCGAGTTTTTCTCCTCCCAACCTTAAAAGGATTGGGTATCCGAAAAACACGATTTATATGGAAAACAAAACAAAAAAACTAAGTTACGAAGAATGGGAAAAGATAGGAACACAACTATACGGAAGCGAGAAGAAGGATTGGAAATTTAAATGTCCTTCTTGTGGTTTTGTTCAAACATTCAACGACTTTTTAAAGTTTACAACTAAAGAAGAAGCACAAGGCATGATTGGATTTTCTTGTATTGGTAGAGTTATGGAAGAGAAAGGAGAATTTTTAGGCAAAAAGAAAAAAGGAAGTCCATGCAACTATGCAGGTGGTGGTTTATTTAGAATTAATCCAATAATTATTGTCAGCGAAGGAAAAGAACAAGGATATTTTGATTTTGCTGATGAACTAAACTCGGAGGACAAGTTTTTCTCCTCCCAACCTTAAAAGGATTGGGTATCTGAAAAACACGATTTATATGAAACGAGAAGAAATAGAAGCATTGGTTTTTATAATCCTTTTAGTTGAACTTATGTTGTTTTTGGGGATTGTCATTTTGTTAGTAGGTTCAACTCAACCAACTTGTGAAAGTTACTGCAACTCACACGGAACAATCTTTTCAGAAATTAAACATACTGGTGATTGGGGCAATGATGATTTATGTGTTTGCTATAAAGAAGACAACTCAATAATAACTTGGAGGATGCCGAAATGAGATATATTTGGGGCATTCTTTTATTACTTATTGGAGCTATTTTAGCAGGTATTTTGATACAGCAAGGAGTAAAAGAACACTACGATTTCAAAACAAATTATAAAAGTTATTGGGAATTATCAGACAGAAGTTCTACTCTTCAAGCTAAAGAGCAGTATATTTCTCAGTTCGTAGAACAAATAAATCTTAACAAAGATAAATTTGCGGAGTATAATGCAGTCATATTTAAAACTCCACAAAGCGGTTTTGAAAATAATCTTAAAGCGGTCGAAACATTAAGAGACAGACTAATCTCTATACAAGGTATGAATGAAACAGATTTTGCTTATCAGACAGCAATTCAACAAGTAACCGAGCAAGAGCAAGGCGAAGCTCAGAGTATGCTTAGTGATATTGAGGGATGTTTTACTTTGAAGAATTACCCTATTATCTGGGAATGGTATGGGTTAATTGTTCTTGTTGTGTCTGTTATGTTTATTACCACAGGAGTTATTTTAATAGCGATTGCTTATGAGGGGGCAGAATGAACAAACAATCAAACATCCAAGATAAAATAGAAGAATGTAAAAAGCAAATATATGAGAGAGTAATGGAAAGTTTAACAACTTGGCACAATAGGGAATTAGGAAATAAAATAGTTTATGATGATGAATGTGTCGGATTAGCATTGAAAGATGCAATAACATTAATTTGGAAAGAAGCCCAAGAAATTATGAATAAAAGAGAAAAAGAGATAATTGAGATTATTGATAAAATTAAAATACAACCAAGAAATGCTTTGAATAGATTAAATAAAATTGATTCTCAATGTAAGAGTTGGACTAAAGAACTTTTAGAAGAAAGAAGATTGTTGAAGAAAGAAAAGGAAAGTAATGAGAGAATTATGTTAATATTAAATGTGTTGGAAGAAAGAATTCAAGCACTGAAACAAAATGAATGTGGAGATGAAAAATGACATACTTCCATACCCTAGGGGTATCTTAACGAACTATGGAACAAAAACTAATAAACGGAGATTGTATGGAAGTAATTAAAGAAATAAGAAGATTAGAAAAATGAAAATAAAAAGAAGAACATTCAGGCAAATGCCAACAAAAGTGAATTTCAGAGTTAAAGGCGGAGGAATAAAATCATTTATGGCAACTCGCTGTAAATATCCTTTTGTTGAATTAAAAGGAGAACCGATTGAAAGTTTTGAAAGAGTAAGCAAAATTAAAGAAATAATTTTATTAGGTGAGGATAATGAAATTAGGAGAATAATTTTAATATGAACAAACAAAAACCAAAAGTTACATTTACAAAAGAACAATTAAGAGAATTTTTAGGTATCAGACCAATTTGTTCAATTTGTAAGAAGCCAATGGTAAATGCTATAGACAGCAAAACTGGAAAGGTAAGTAAATACCTATGGAAATGTAAATATTGCAAAAGTAAATTAATACTATCAAGAGGATAAAATGAACAAACAATCAAACATCCAAGTATGTAAAAAGTATGATGAGGTTAAGAAATGGAAACAACAAAAAAGATAAAAGTTAATAATCAGCAAGAAAATAAGGATGATAAGACACTCTCAATACTATCATCTGGAGACACAAAGCAGGGTGGTATAAAGTCCCAAGACGATACAAAGTTACAATTTGATGAGAGAAGTGCTTCGTTACCTGTGGAAAATCATCTTGCTGATACATATTCAACAGCAGAAAATAAACAATCAGGAATGTATTGGCATTGCCATCACGATAGATTATGTGAATATGTTTGGGATTATCAGGAAAGAGTTGATTATATCAAGACTGAAAAACCTAAAAACGAGATTGAAACAAGGTTAAGATTATTCAAGAAGGTTAAGGGAAAACTTCCTAAAGAATTTGATAAAGAAGCAAGGAAGAAGTGTGTTGAAGGTGTTGAAGCAGGGAAGAAGCTTGATGAAGCAGGGAAGAAGTATGCACCTCAAATTGAAGCACTGCATAAAAAGGAATGTGGATGCAAGGAATGGAATGGAAAGGAGATAGTATTCAAATGAAAACAGCAGAAAAGATAAAAGAAGAAATAAAAAGAGAATTGAAAACATTTATTGAAACTAATATAATTATGGTAAAAGAAACTCAAAGAATATGGGGAAATAAAATGGATATTACAGATTATGAACGAGGAAGAGCAGAAGGCATTATTCTATGTGGCAAGGATACTCACGATAATCTTCTGAGATTTGCAAAACAAATTGGAGTTGAATTAAAATGACAACCGAAGCAGAAAAGATGAAAATATGTTCGGATTGTAAACAAGAACCAGCAACAATTAATTATGCTGAAAGTATTCTTGATTTAACACATGGATTTAATAGATGGATATGTAAAAAATGTTATGATAAGATAAGAGATAACAACCCATGGTATAAACAAGGTTTCCAAGCAGGAGAAAACAGCAAACATAAATCTGACTTACAGCAGGAATTAGAAAAATGGGAAGAAGTAAATAAAGTTATGCCTGAAATTAAATCACGAGCAAAAGCATATTGTGGAACTATGACTAATGGGACTGTTCTTCCAACACCAAGAGACTGGTTGAAAAATAAGGTTCAAGAAAGGATAAACTTAATCAAGAATGAATTGAAGGAGATTGAAAAATGAAAACAGCAGAAAAAGATAAACTTCCAAGTGTAGCTTTTATGGAAGGACAAGAACAAGAAAGAAAAAGAATAACAAGCATTATTTTTGAATGGTATCTGAAACATAGAGATGTTGGAGATGGTGTTGGAAAGTATTATGATGAATTAATATCGCAAATAAATCAAGAGGAGAAAAATGGTAAATGATTTCGAAGAAACAAGATATTGTAAGAATTGTGGTGGAGAGATAGTTAGAGAAGGAGATTGTATAACTATGTATGCAGGAAAAAAGATATGCAAAAGAACTAAGTATCAGCTAGATTGCCAAAATCAAGGAGATAAAACATGAAAAGACAGATTAACGAGCAAGATATTAAAAATATAGACGAAGGACTTAGAAAGGTAACTCAAGGAGAAAGAATTAAATGTATTTACTGCAAAAAAGATATTCATATAAACAAGTTTGGTGGGATTAAAAAAGAAGGATTATTTTGTAATAATTTCTTTTGTTTGCTTGAACTGATAAAAGAGAACGAAAAGGAGAAACATGACAACAGCAGAAAAGATAAAAGAAAGAACTTATTGGAATGAAGAGTATACTGGAAAGTGTCATGGTGGATTTTTCATTAGAAGCAATCTTTTTGAATTGATTAAACATTTTGAAGAAAAAGGATATAATGTTGTTGGAATTAAAGTAAAAGATAGTTGGAATTTAGAGTTTATTTGTGAAGAACTAAAGGGAGAAACGGAATGACAACCGAACCAACTGAACAAAGAGAATGGAAGAAAGAAAAAGAGATTTGTTTTAATTGCGAACATACAATAAGATGGCATAAAAATGGGGGTGGTTGTTCTCAACCAACTTGCTCGTGTAATTGTTTTGTGGAAAGTGGGTGTTTTTATGGAATGAATTTATTTGATGCTTATAATCAAGGTCAGCAGAAAGCTCAAGAACGAGCAGAAAAAGATAAACTTCCAAGTGTAGCTTTTAAAGAAGGACAAATCAAAGCACGAGAAGAACTTTTAAAAGAGATTGATAAGCCAACAACAACAGTAGACGAAGATAATTACCGATTGCGATTAAAACAATTAATCCAAAATCAAGGAGAAAAGTTAAATAAAAAGAAAAAAGAAATATTGAGAGAATTTGTGGAATTTAATTGTGAATCATGTGGAAAGAATGAAGCCGAAGTCGGAACTTTAGAAATTCACAGAATAACACAAAGTGGGGATTATTCTCTCAGAAATATAAAATTAGTTTGTAAAAAATGCCATTCATACTTTTCTTCAGCACAAAACATAGCTAGAGGTATAACTTCATGAAAACTCGCACAATAGTCGTCTTAATCTTGGTATGGTTGTTAATTAGTTTTAGTTACTACTTGTATTATGTAAACAAAAAAGTATTAGAAGATTATCCGAATCTAGTTAAAAATAATTGTGGGTTTGATACTTTGAATCTTTCTTTGCTAAATATTTCTCTCCCTGAATTAAATTTATCAACTGAATATGAACCTTAATCTATTCGAGAAATCTGAAGAACCTAGCCCTTCAGAGTGGATGGCGATTGGAACATTTATACTTTTCATGCTGGTAACTCTGCAATTTACTTTAAGTGTAGTCTTTGCTATGATTATGCTTGGAACATTCAGCTTATTATCGAGGGAAAAAAAATGATTTGTGAAAACTGTTTAAAGAAAATAGAAGGGGAAAAATATCCTATTCGGGATAGTTGCAGAAAAACCACTATTTTTTGCAGTAAATCATGTGCAATAGAATATTATCTGAGGAAAGATGGCAAAAAAAACAAATGAACAAAAAATCTTAATTACTGCTGTTCTAGTTGTCACATTTATTTTAGGTGCATTGTCTACCAGACTTTTATTAGAATATTATCAAGCTCAGGCATTTGTTACTCCTATTTTGAATAACCAAATCATAATCTCCACGCCAAGCCCAATAAACATGACGGAAGCATTATTAGAAAATATTTCCGATATTGCTTTCGCCAATTCTCTTAATAAAACTTACAAACTTCATGTATATGATTGCACAGATTTTTCGAGAGATTTAGTAATCGAGCTAAATAAATCGGGAATAAATGCCTACTGTATATTTGGGAGAATAAAAAAAGATAGATGGCATTACACTTTACACAGCTGGACAGGTGTTGTTATTGAGGAAAAAGAGTATTATTTTGATGCAATAGGCGGATTCAGAATATCTCCTGAAATTTGGGAATACTGGGATTATCGAATTATTAGCAGGGGTAAGTGCCTTTGAAAACATTCTCTGGTGCATTAAGTGGTCTTTTTGGTAGGGTTTAAAAAGTTCTAAAACTTGCTTTTTTTATGGCAGTAATGGGTAGAAAGAAACAGATGGTTAAACAGATGATTGAATTTAATAAAGGTAAGTATAGAGATATAAATCAAAAGCAACAAGAAAAAAATAAGGAATCAGATAAACATAAGATGGTTGCAGATGAAGAACATAAAAAAAGGATAGAATTACTCAAAAACCAATTTTAATGGAATATAAAGTTAAAAACAATAATTTAGAATTTAAGAGAGTTCTTTAGAATCACCATTCTTTTCTATCTTCTCAATTAATTTCTTTCTATACCTAACTTCCCTATTTGATTTATTCAATACTTCACCATTGGGCTTATGAAAGACTAAGATATATGTATGGATATTCATTGCTTGGAATGGTCTCTTTCCAAATGGTCTAAATCCACCACTTCGATAATAACGCCATATGTATGTATCAAATAATGTTAGACCAAGTTCTCGCATAATATTTATAACATCTACATGAACAGGTAATATTTTTCTTGAAGCGGCGATTCTATAATCTGCAACAAAGATAGTGCAATAACCATCTTTTTTTAGTATATTTATCATATTTTTAAAAGATTTAGTAATCTCATCTAAGAAACTATCATAATCTTCTATTGTGCTTAAATCTTCTTTTAACTCGGAGTATTTTATCATACTTGCATAAGGAATATCAGTTATTATAGAATCTACAAATTCTTTAGAAGAATCTATCTTTTTTATACTTTCTAAATAATCTACAAATCTTGAATCTTTAATTTCTGCGATATGTTTAGTTTTATGATATATTGAATCATCTTGCTTTATTTTATCTAATTTCTCTTTCAACTTTTTAATTTCCTTTTGTGATTGGACTTGTTTTAAATCGCTTTTATATTTTAAATCCCCATTACCTAAGATGGTTTGAGAATCTTTTTGTAAATCTCCTATTAATTCATTATAAGCATTTATCATTTCAGACTTGGTTAATGCTTTTAATTTATTATTTGTTAATTCTATTGCATTTGGATTTATATCATAATTTATAGAATGTCTGCCCTGTAACTTAGCTTCAACCGCAAGGGTTCCACAACCACAAAATGGGTCGAGTATAATATCTCCCTCTTTAGAGAATCTTTCAACAACATTAGCAAAAGCTATTGGTCTAATTTTACTTGGATACTCTCCTATTTTATGAACACTATAATTTGCTTTACCCTCTCTTCCAAAATCCCATACTGATTTATAACTCATTTTTGTTTTCCTCTTTTATATTCTGTACCATAAAAGTAAGTATAAAATGCCCTTTATATACTTTTCGGTATCCGAACAACTAATAGATAGATTTATATATGTATTAGATGGTTAATATATTAAGGAGTTAATACACACAATGGTTTTAGGCGACCCAGTATCTGGAAAGGACTTTTTTGATAGAAATACCGAAAGGGGTATATTGTATTCTTCCCTTGAAGATTTTGAAAAGGGTCAAAAAAGAAATGTGGCAATTATTGGGCTTAGAAAAATTGGTAAAACTTCTCTAACTTAACAATATATTGAAAACAAAACATTTATAAATAAGCAATTTGTTAATATATTACGAAAAAAGTGGTAAAAATGCAAATCAAAAATCCTTTAATTTTTATTTTAATGTTTCTAGTTAGTTTATCATTTGTTGTTGGTCAGGATTGGCAAACTTATGGAAATATTTATACTCCTTTTACAAATGCACAATTCAAAAATGATATAGGAAGATTCGACTTAAACTACTCCTCTGTTTCCAATGCAAATGCTCTAGCTAGATACCCTTATGTATCTGATTCAACAAATAACTATCAACCGATTGTTTCTACTTTAGGAGAACGAGTAGACAGGTATTATATAATCATAGCAAATCATACAGCAATCTCAGTTTATGATTCTAGTCTAACTGCAAAAGGAGTTCAGCAGACAGGGATAGTAAGAAGCAATCTTGTCGCAACAGATTTCAACAATGACGGAAAACGAGAAATCGCAGGATGGTTCAATTCTACTTCTAATCTTTTACAATATCAAGTTTATCAATACAACACTACTCTCGAAACATTTATCGGGAAAATATACGAAGCTAACTTTTCTTATAATCCAACTTCAGTTCAGGGGATTAGGTGCGGTTCTAATGCCTGTTATTCTGTAATCTCTGTAAAATCAGGAAGTGTCTTTAACAATACATTCATAATCATAAATGATTCTAGTGCAGGATATTCTGAAATTCCATTAAGACCGACTACATCAACTATACAAGAACCTGTTTCATTCGCAGATTTTAATGGCGATGGGATTATTGAATTTTTTGTCTATTCGAGAGATAAATTACTTTGGTTCTTTGCGAATGGTTCTATTTGGAGAGATGTAAATGTTACGAGTGGAGATTATACGCAGAATGGATTAATGAACGCAAAAATGTATCGTGACAGCTCAAACTTTTATAAGGTTGCCTATCAGCTTCAATATTATGGATTATATGGCGGTCTATATACCAATCCATTGATTGTTGCCAGTTATAATCCTCAAACTTCTACTGGTGTATGGACAGATATTATTCAGCGAATAGGAACAGGTTGGGTTACTGCTGGTGGAATCGCAATATCAGACTATAATAATGATAATATAGATGATGTTTTCACTTTCTATTTAAATCACAATGTAATAACAACATCTCAGAACATAAAGATTTACAGAGGAACTGATGGTGCAGTTCTGAAAAATAAATTAGTTTCTCCTCTATTTAACTCAGACATTTCTACAATTAACACTAGGCAGGTTGTAACTGCTTATTTAAATAATACAGATGATGTTCCAATGATGCTAGTGAATGATGGACAGGATTTTGCATTGATAAATCCATTAACTCCTGCTAATGCTTTCTCCAATTATACAATCTACTCAAATACAGCAGGAGTTCTTTCTTGTGTTCCTGCCGATATTAATCTTGATAATTACCAAGAAATAATCTGTTCAGGAACTTCGGGTTCTCAGGGATTAACTATTTATTCTAATCCTGACGCAAATCAAAGGCCTGTAATAAATTCAGTAAGTTTTTCTCCTTCACAGGTTGTAATGCCTAACCAAACTATAACTGCGACAATATCTGCGAGTGATTTCGAGGGAAATACGATATTCTATTCTCAAAGATGCTTTGTTGATGATACATGGAGTGTTGAATCCTTAAACCCTATTCAAACTCCATGTCCATACTTTTTTAACGGAATCTACAACTATACTGCAAAAGTTCGAGATGCACAGCATTTAACTTATAATTTTCTTTCATACGATATTTATGTAAATTCTCAAGGATATATCTGCAATTCTAACTTAACTTGTGATACTAACTTTGGAGAAAACAATGGAAACTGCCCTCAAGATTGCCCGAATATTCCAGCTAATCAAACTACTTCAAACAATACTCAAGCAGAGGGTGGAATGTTAATACCAACACAGTTAGTAGATGTAAACAATGAGAATCAAGGTTTACTGCCTTCTATCTATTTTGGATTTCTAGGATTTTTAAGCTATTCACTTGCACCGATTATGACTTTAGTATTCACAATATTTTTAGTATTATTTATCTTGCTAATCGCAACATTAATTAAAAGGGTGGCTGAGAGAGTTGTATCTTAACTGAAAAATGCAAAATGCTAAAACAAAATCTATCTATCTCGCTGAATTTTTCTTATTCGCAATTCTATTAACCAGCTTTTGTTCTGCAATATCTCAACCAACACAACAATTCTCTAAAATATTCTTGAATCCTTTTTATGTGTCCAGCTCAACTCAAAATATTCCAACAAATTTCACTCTTTCACTTTATCCACCTGATAAAATAAATTCGGTATTATCTGCAATCGTAATTATTGATGTATGGCTTAATCCTTCTATAAATTTTACATTACTTGTTAATGGTATGCCCTGCAACAACCCCTCTTATTATATTTCTACGACTTACGCAAGTGCTGGGAAAAATACGATAGGATTCGATTGTTCAAATGTCATAACTCATTCAGGAATATATACTTTCTCACTTCTAGCTACAAAAGACACAGGTGCATTGACAGGATGGCTTGATTTTACTTACACTAATAATCCTTTAGGAGAATTAGCTTTATCAGGAACAGAATATTCTCCAAATGATTTAGCTACAATATTCACTCAAGTCATAGATAATCAGGGTGTTCCTGTAAGCAACGCTTCATGTTATCTTAACATCTGGAATCCTTTGATAAATGGAACTCATACATATTATGCACAGGATATAGCTATGATTTTCAATGGAAATAGTGACGGACTTTATTATTATGATTTAACTGCACCATCAACATTAGGAGTTTATATGCTTTCTGCCAAATGTTATGTTCCATCAGACATAAACACTAAAATAACTGATAATTTTGAATGTGATAGCTTCAGTTGTGGAACTACAAATTGGAATAGTAGTTGGATTACTTATGGTGGAAGTGTAGATGTAACAGGAACTAGAGCAATCGAAAATTATGCTTTGGAAGTAAAAGATACTGTTGGAGAAGCCGACAGAAATTTTACAATCGCAAATTGTTCAACAGGAGATTCAGCATATATAAATTTTTGGGCTACGACAGAAGGTTTAGAAAACGGAAAAGGTTGTGAATATAGATATTATAATGGAACAGGATATATAACTTTATTGAATTTGACAAATTTAAATTCCAATCCTAATGATTATAGATATTATTCTTTTAGCGTTTGCCAATATACAGGAACTTCAGGGATAAAAAGATTTTGTGTCAGAAAATCAGGTGGTGGTGGAAAAAGATGTTATCTAGATAATGTAGAAATCTCTCTGACAACCCCAATAACACAAACTCAATATCAAACAATAAGTGGAAGCTCTGAAATGCACATTGTAAATGTTCCTCAATCAGTTATAGATTTGATTGGAAATATAACTGTAAATGTAAATTTGACAATAAATTATTCTCAGATAGCCAGTTCAGTATGGAGTTTTGTTTCTAGAAATCTCACTTATGCACCTGACTTGACAAATTATAACATGATTCAAACTCTAGTCTGGAACGCAACAAACAGAAATCTCACATTCTACGAGGATAAAACTAATTATTCTTTAGTAGCAAACTATGTCTGGAACTATACAGATAGGAATTTGACTTATTATCAGGTAAATAATCTGACAGCAGATGATGTTTGGAATTATGTAAATCGTAACTTAACATTCTATCAAGACATTGTGAACTATTCTCAGATAACATTAAATGTTTGGAATTATGCAGACAGGAATCTTACTTATTATCAGTTGAATAATATAACTCCTTTTGATATATGGAATTTTCAAAACAGAACTCTGACACAAAATATATCTCAAGAAGTTTGGCTTTTCAGCAATAGAACACTATCTTATTATCCTACAAACAATATTTCAGTTCAGGACATTTGGGATTATGTAAATAGAAGTTTAACTACTGATATTCCTTTTGAAGTTTGGAATTATAACAACAGGACATTAACTCAGAATATCTCCTTCGAAGTCTGGACTTACAACAATCGTTCCCTAACTTATTATCCGATTGTAGATTTAAGCCAAATTCCTTTTGAAGTTTGGAATTATACAATCAGAAATCTTACATATTATATGGACACAACTAACTATACTCAATCTGCACAAAGTGTTTGGAGTTGGAGTGGAAGTATATTTTCAGGGATATTAAGTTATTTCTCTCAAGCAATATGGAACAGCACAGACAGAAACTTGACTTATTATCCATTTTCAAACATAAATTATTCTCAGATAGCTGAATATGTCTGGACTTACAACAATCGTTCCCTGACATTCTATGAGATAAATAATATCACAGCAAGTGACATCTGGAATTTTATGAACAGGAATCTCACATTTTATGAAGTGAATAATCTCAGTTCTGAAGATATTTGGACTTTCTATAATCGAACTCTAACAGAAAATATATCTCAACAGGTATGGAACTACATGGACAGAAACTTAACATTCTATCCAATAAACAATATGACAATCGAGGACATTTGGAATTATGTAAATCGTTCACTCACTCAAGATATACCATTTGAAGTATGGGGTTATCCGAACAGAAATGTTACAAACGATTTTGCATTTGAAGTATGGCAATATTATAATCGAACCTTGACTTTCTATCCCGAAATAAATTTTACTGCACTAGGAGATTTCTTAACTTCCTTCTCTCTTATTGAAGAACCAGCACAAATATTATATGGAAATTTATCATTCTCATTATTAAGTTTTGTAGAAAGCCCATTATTTAACATGACAATGTATGCACCTAGCTATCCTTATGTGGATTTTAACAATACTTATTTAATAACCTTAAACCCATTAATCAATGCAACTATCTTTATCACAAATTCGTCTAATTCGACAAATGAATTTAATTTTACAAACGGACTTTTAAGTTTAATATTCACTCAAACAGGGAATTACCCTTTTAAAATAAATGATTCTTCAGTAAATGGAGATATTCGAGGGATATTTTTAGTAAGAGTAGGGTTTAATGTTACAATTTGCGGATATAAGGAAAAGACAGCAACAAAATACCGAAATGAGTTTGCTTATCTTATTGCAGAATTTCCTACATCAAAACAATATTATGATTCAACACTTGAACAATTCATAACCCCTTTATTATTTTCACAAACTTTCAAAACTCCTGTATTTCAGACTAGGTATTCTAATGGTTGCGGAACATTACACCTTTGGGAGAACGATACTTATGTTGTAAGATTATTTGATGGACAGGCAACTTTTGATACAAGTCTTTCAGTTCCAAACATAACTCAATCATACGGAACAAATATTTATCTAGGAAAAATAAGAATGACATCAAATTCTACTTTATTTAATGTATTTTTATCCAATAGAGATATTAAACCTTATGGATGGCTTTTTAATTGGATGCTAGTAATTGTAATCGCATTAGCTTTAGTATCATCTATATTTATCTTCTTCATTAATAGCGATAATCCTAGTTCGGCTTTGATATTTCCGTTAATTATAATAATAGGTGCAATCTTGTTAAGAGGTATCTCATGGTGGTTTTTCCAATGATTCGACATAAAACAACACACTACGGACTTATTACAGCAACTTTAATAGTCTTTACACTATTATCTATGACCTTAGTTTCAGCTAGAACCGAGTTTTTCCAGTTCAAGCAAGACAGAGGAAATGGAACTATCAGGAATTATATGTTTGTTTTATATGATAAATTAAGCGATGACTTTATCGGCGGAGATTCAGCATACGAATTATATCTATGGTATAATGCTTATCCGAAACAATGGAACTCGGCTAATCCTAATTTTTCAGTTTATAACTGCACAATGATAGTAGAACAATTAATCCAACCAAACAATCAAACCTCTACAATATTCAATAAAACTTATTTGCCAACAGACGAAGATACTTTCAATGCACAATTCTTTATCACAATGCACGATGGAGAGTTTTTCACAGCAAAACAGGATTGTAACTTTGTAGATAGAAATTATACTCAATTAAAACTTCCTATGGAAATGCAGATAGTAACTCCGACAACTGAATGTAAGGCGTGTCAATTATATGAATGGAGTTTGCGAGAAAAAGATATTTTATCAGCGATAACACTAGACACAAATCGAGTTACTATCTCAAATTACATTCAAAGATTAGTCTTATTGAACCTAGACAATATCTTTGCTTTCTTTTGGATATTTTTAATCTTAATGATATTCGTAGCTGTCGGCTTAATCTTTGTTGTGGTTTATTATTTATATTTATACTTAAAAGGAGTGGTGCATAGGATATAACAATGAGCAGAAAACAATATATAGAAAATGCAGTAATCGAACTCGGAGAAATACAATGTTATTGCGGTTGTAAAAATTTAGCCACGCAATTTGTAACAGGTCAGTTACCTAGAGCAGTTCCAATCGCTGAACCAAGCTGTTATATCAGAATATTACGAGCATACCGAGAACAAAGACCAAAGGTCTTAGAGCATTTTAGAAATAAAAACCAATTTGAATTAACAAGGAGATTATTATGAAACTCTGTAAATTATTCATAATGTTATTAGTATTCGGATTAATGATAAATATAGCTAGTGCAGAACTCTATCTTTGGGAAACAACAATCAAAGATACCTCGTTAAACAATACTGCCAACATAGTGAAAGACCATCTATATTATTATTTCCAAGACACCTCATTAACAGGGAGAGGTGCAGATGTAGACAGCCCAATTACATTAACAGCAGTTATCCTAGCTTTGCCTTTTAATTTCACTCAATATAATCCCAGCTATAATGGTTCTGTGGATTGGTGCAATTTCAGTTATCTTCATGTAAAAAATACTTTTGATAATTCAGTAAATCCACCTCGAATATCAAGCACTACAAACGAACAAGGAAGTTTCTTTTATGAAAATACTGGAACTCTATCTACTCAAGATGTAATAATAAATATGAGAAGTGTAGATAGTCTTTTTGCAGACATAAAGTGCCATTACACAGATTCAACTACTCTTTATGTAGAAAATGTTTTAGTGGGCAGATTCACAACTTATTTACCGAGTTATACTTGTGCGACCTGCACTCAATATTCTCTAGAAGAACTATCTCACTTACAAGAAAAGAACGAACAAATTACCGATAGTGCGATTGGTTCATATCAAGCAGTTCAAAAGGTCATAGATTACAATTTTAGAATTTGGGTTATAATAAATTATGTATTCAAAATTGCACTTATTTTAGTAGCTCTAGGGTTAATCTTTGCAGGAATATTTTACTTTTATAATTACATGAAAAAATTAATCGAGGAGATATAGACATGAACAAAAAGGGATTTACGCTAATGATTGTATTTTATCTAGCTATTGCTTTGATAGTTGTATATTTATTTTTATTCCTGCCTTTCCCTGCTTTCACTAGACTTCGTATGCAAATCAATTATTTTATCTTCTTATTTATTTGGATTCTTCTGCAAATAGGATTAATTTTAGCTTATGTAAAAGTTGGGCAGTTTTTCGTTAAGAATTATAAATTCCTAAAAAATAAATTCCTGAAAACAACCTTAAAGATTCAGAACTATATACACATTCATTCATAACCATGACACCTTCATTTAAATCTTATACTCGAACCTGCAAACATTGTAGAAATGATTTTGAAACAAAAAGGTATAATTCTGAAGTCTGTGATAAATGCAAAGAAAAATACAATAAAAATAGATTACTCAAGACTTTACACTTGCTTTAGATTTTCTAGCTTTTCTCGGAACTGTATATACAAAAAAGAGTATTTACTTTGATTTTTTAGCTAGATTTTTTCTTCTATTAGCTTGATATTCTCGTTGGTATTTTCTAAATTCGTCTGTATCTTTATACTTTTTCTCATACTCCCTGTGATATTCCTTATACTTATCAGTTTTAGCATACTCTTTTTTATACGCTTTTCTTTTAGGAATTTTTGAATACTCTCTCTGATACTCTAGCTGTTGAGGGGTTTTGCGAAACTTTTTTCTATATGCTACTCTTTTAGGCGTCTTTTCGTAAGCTCTCTTA
>Ga0315294_10001892_pt1 | contig 22998 bp, 16 predicted proteins | sample YL17G13_40_MG_FD_203626 | JGI IMG/M metagenome (GOLD analysis project Ga0315294, IMG submission 203626) | Sediment microbial communities from Yellowstone Lake, YNP, Wyoming, USA - YL17G13_40 | ecosystem: Environmental > Aquatic > Freshwater > Lake > Sediment | place: USA: Wyoming | collected...
CCGAACGCCTTCGCGAAGTTCCTCGACACCTCCTCGATCACGCCGAGGCTCCGCAGGCACGCGTCGTGGATCATCCACCGCCCTTCCATGCACTTATCGGGCTCGGTGAAGCAGCCGAACGAGGCAGGGTTGGCGGGGTCGAGTTTCACGAGCGCTTCATACTTCCCGAGGAACGCGTCGGTCAGGGCCTGGTCCGGCAGTTCCGTGGGCTCGAAAACGTGCGTCAGGATGAAGCCGTCGAGGTTGACCATGACGGGCAAGAGGACCCGCCGGTCCTCGGCCACCTTGAAGGCGATGACGTGCATGTCGCACGCTTCCTGGGAGTCCTCGGCGTACAACTGGATGATGCCGCAGTCGCGGATGGACTCGGCGTCCTGGTGGTCGCACCAGATGGAGAGCGGCGCCGAGACGCTCCGGTTCGCGCACCCGAGGACCACGGGCAGCCGCATCCCGGCCATGTTCCAGAGGACCTCGGCCATGAGCATGAGGCCCTGGCTCGAGGTGGCCGTGTAGGCGCGGGCGCCGGCGGCGCTCGCGCCCAGGACGACGCTCGCCGCGCCGAACTCGCTCTCGACCTTGACAAACTCCGCGTCGAGTTCGCCGTCGGCCACGATCTGGCTCAGTTCCTCCGAGATGTGCGTCTGCGGCGTGATGGGGTAGGCGGCCACGACCTCGGGCCGGCACCGCGCGACCGTGTGGGCCACCGCCATGGCCCCCTCGAGGATCTCTTGCTTGCCCATCACTTCTCCTCCATGATCATGTCGATATCGTCGACGGGGCACTCGGCCGCGCACATCCCGCACCCCTTGCAGTAGTCGGGGTCGAAATCGAAGTTCGCAACCTCGCGCTTGAGTTTCTCGCAGAGGTGCTTCTTCGTGGGGTCCTGAAAGACGCACCCCTCGGGGCAGACGAGTTCGCAGGCACGGCATCCGATGCAGGCGGCGTGCTTGAACACCGGCCGCATCGACCGCCACGCGCCGGTCTTGTTGGCCAGGCTGCCGCCGGGCGGCGCCACGCATCCGATCGTGAGTTTCTCGACCGCGCTCATTTCTGCTCCTTGGCCGCCAGGTACGCCTTCTCGACCGCCGCGGCGTTCAGGTCGCCCACCTTGCCGCCGAAACGTTCCTTGATCGCCGCCTTCAGGGACTCCAGGCTGACGACGCCCGTCGAGCCGGCGAACGCGCCGATCATCACCATGTTCGGGATCGGCCGCCCGATCACCTCCATCGCGATCCGCGTCCCCGGCACGGCCTTCAGGATCACGCCGGGCGGCACGGGGATCGTCTCGGGCTTCTCCGTGTTGATGACGACCACGCCGCCCGCCTTCATCCCCTCGAAGACGTTGACCGTCTCCAGCAGGGTCGGGTCCTGGACGATGCAGTAGTCGGGCTCATGGATCTCGCTGCGGGTCCGGATGGGCTTGTCCGAGACGCGGCAGAACGCCCGGACCGGGGCGCCCATGCGCTCCGAACCGAAGGAGGGAAGCGCCTGGCTCACGAGGCCGTCCTTGAAGGCGGCCTTGGCGAGGACCTCGGCGGCGGTCACGCTCCCCTGGCCGCCGCGACCGTGGACGCGGATCTTCTTCAGCATGCCGGATGACTCCTCCCTTCAGGGACGCCGCCGGCCGTCGCGAGGCGGGGCCGTCGAAAGTCCGATGATTTTAGGAACCCCGTCCGCCCGCGTCAAGAAAAACCGCCCCCAACGCCGCCGCCCGTCACCGCCGGTGGCCCGCCCGGCCCCGGCATGGCCAGAACATTGACTTCGCGGCCATCGGCCGATAGAGTGACCCGTCGAGGGGGCGGCGCTCGCCACCACGCACGGAGGAGACGGACGGTTGGACCTCGGCCCGGAAATGGTCATCGGGTTACTGATCCGCGCCCCCGTTGTCCTCTTCTCCCTGACGATCCACGAGTTCATGCACGGCTGGGTCGCCTACCGGTGCGGCGACGACACGGCCTACGAGGCGGGGCGGCTGACCCTGAACCCGCTGCCCCACCTGGACGTGCTGGGGACGATCTGCCTCTTCTTCGGCCCGATCGGGTGGGCCAAGCCCGTGCCCGTGAACCCGGCCAACTTCAACTATGAGACCCGCCGGCGCGACGAGATCCTCGTGAGCGGGGCCGGCGTGGCGGCCAACTTCGCGATCGCCGTGGTCCTCGCCCTGGCGGCCCGCGCCCTGGTGGCCCGGGGCCTCGCGCCCGACCCGGAGGTTCGCAGCGCCCAGACCATCGCCTGGGCGATGATGGGCACCGCCGTTCTGATCAACTTCGGCTTGGCCGTCTTCAACCTGATCCCCCTGTTCCCCCTGGACGGCTCGCACATTCTCGAGAACCTGCTGCCCCTGAACGCGGCCATCCGATATGCAGCCTTCCGGCGATATGCCCCGTTCCTCTTGCTGGGCCTGGTCCTCGTGAACCGCAGCGCGGGCTTCCTCGCGTGGCCCATCTTCAAACTGACCGAGGTTTTCGCGGGACTGGACGGCGCCTATGCCCTCTTCAGCAGCCTGTTTCGTTTCGGGTAGGACAGGAAGGAAGGCGACATGGCCGAAACGTCGAAGCGCCGTAAGCGAATCCTGAGCGGGATGCGCCCCACGGGGCGGCTCCACCTGGGGAACCTGGTGGGGGCGCTCTGGAACTGGCGCGCGCTCATGGACGACTACGAGTGCTTCTTCATGATCGCCGACTACCACGCCCTGATGAGCGAGTACGAGAAGCCCGCCGGCATCGCCGCCGCCTCGCGCGAGGTCCTCCTGGACTTCGTCGCCTGCGGCCTCGACCCGGCCCGCAGCGCCCTCTTCCGCCAGAGCGAGGTGCCCGAGCACGCGGAACTGCACCTCATCCTCTCGGCCTACACGCCCATCGCCTGGCTCGAACGGAACCCGACTTACAAGGAGCAGATGCAGCAACTCACAGCACGGGATATCCACAACTACGCGTTCCTCGGCTACCCCGTCCTCCAGGCCGCCGACATCGTCATCTACAAGGCCGACCTCGTGCCCGTGGGCGAGGACCAGTTGCCCCACCTGGAACTCACCCGGGAGGTCGTCCGCCGCTTCAATGCCCTCCTGGGCCGCGACGTCCTGGTTGAGCCCCAGGCCAAACTGACCTCGAGCCCGCGCCTACTGGGCCTCGACCGCCGCAAGATGTCCAAGAGTTACTCCAACCAGATCGACGTCGCCGACCCGCCCGACGTCGTCCGCCAAAAGGTCATGTCGATGATCACCGACCCGAAGCGGATCAGACTGGCCGACCCCGGCCATCCCGACGAGTGCAACGTGTGCGATTACTACAAGACGTTCGCCCCCGCCGAGTGCGACGACGTGGCGGACAAGTGCCGCCATTCGAAGTGGGGGTGCACAGACTGCAAGCGCCGCTTGGCCGAGATCCTGGTCGAACTCCTGGCCGAGCCGCGCGCCCGGCGCGCAGACCTCGAGGCCCATCCCGGGCGCGTCCTGGAGATCCTCGAAGCGGGGGCCGCGCGCGCCCGGCCCGTCGCGCGCGCCACGCTCCAGGAGGTCAAGGAACTCACGGGCCTCGGCCGGCTCGGATAGCCCTGCGGCTCCAGATGCCATGACCTACAAAGTTGATCTCGACATCTACAACGGTCCGATGGATCTCCTCCTCTACCTTATCAAGCGAGAGGAGGTGGACATCTGCGACATCCCCATCGCGCGGATCGCCGACCAGTACGTCGTTTACCTCGACCTGCTGAAGGGGCTGGACATCGAACTGGCGGGCGACTTCATCGTGATGGCGGCGACGCTGCTGGAACTCAAGAGCCGGGCCCTGCTGCCCCGCGCCCCGGAGCCCGGGGACGAGGAGGGCGCCCCGGAGGAGGACCCGCGAGAGACCCTCATCCGGCAACTCATCGAGTACCGGCGGTTCAAGGAGGCGGCAGGGCTCCTGAGCGACCGCGGCCGCGAGATGGCCCGCCGGTTTCCACACCTTGTCGACGACGAGGGCCTGCGCGGCCTCGAAGCCGGCGAGGCCGACGCCGTCCCCGACGAACTCTTCAAGGGCATCGAGGTCTGGGACCTCTTCGGCGCGTTCACGGAGATCATCAAGACGCTCGGCTACTCCGAGCCGCGCGAGGTCGTCTACGACGACACGCCCGTCGAGGAGGCGGCGCGCCAACTGATGGAACGCCTTGAAACCGCCAGGTCGCTCCTCTTTACCGAGGTCTTCCCCCGCGACCGGAGCGCGAGTTACCTGGTCACGCTGTTCCTGGCGATCCTGGAACTCATGCGCCAGCGCCGCATCGGGGTCGAGCAGAAGGACGACTTCAAGGACATCCGCATCTACCTGCGGGACCCCGCCACGGAGGAGTACGCCCCGCGGAAGCCCAAGGGCGCCCGCGAGTCGGCCGACGCGCTGGCGCGGCGGCGTCCGCGCCGGCCCACGTTCCGCCAGCGGCAGCGCGTCGAGGAGATGATGGAGGACGTGGACCTCGAGAAGACCGAGTTCGACGAGATCCTCGACGCGATCCAGGTCCCCGAGGTCGAGGCCTTCCGGCCCCTCTACTCCGACGAGGAACTCAAGGGCGAGGCGCCGCCGTTGACAAGCGCCGACACGGCAACGCAAGAGGCGCCGGCCGCCGATGCGCTGCAGGATGAGGCGCCCCCGGCCGAGGACGCCGACGCGCCGGACGCCGATGCGCCTCCGCCCGAGGACGAAGAGGCGCCGCGCGGCTAGGCCGACGGCACCGCGCCGCCAGGCCCCTCCCCCGGTGTCTGCGGGCCGCTATAATACAGGATGTTGCGGAGGCGGGAGCCCAGATCGAGCCATGCCTTTCCCAACCATCGACGCCGACATCCCGGAGAAGGTCGCCCTGTCGGAGAACGCGCGGCTGGTCCTGGCCCGGCGCTACCTCAAGAAGGACGACCGGGGCGACCCGATCGAGACGCCCGAGGAGATGCTCCGCCGCGTGGCGGCCAACATCGCCCAGGCCGAACTGGCGTGGGGCACCGCGCGCGACGCCCATGAGGCCGAGGAGCAGTTCTACGGCATGATGGCGCGGCTGGAGTTCCTGCCGAATTCGCCCACGCTGATGAACGCGGGCCGGCGGCTCCAGCAACTGGCGGCCTGCTTCGTCCTGCCCGTGCCGGACGACATCGAGAAGATCTTCGACGCGATCAAGTACGCCGCCATCATCCACAAGTCCGGCGGCGGGACCGGCTTCTCCTTCAGCCGCATCAGGCCCGGTGGCGACCTTGTCGAGTCCAGCCGCGGACGCGCCTCCGGGCCCATCAGTTTCATGAAGGTCTTCAACTACGCCACGGGCGCGATCAACCAGGGCGGCTTCCGCCGAGGCGCCAACATGGGCGTTCTGCGGTGCGATCATCCGGACGTCGAACTCTTCTCGCGGGCCAAGGCCGTCGAGGGCGAACTCGAGAACTTCAACATCAGCGTCGCCTGCACCCGCCGCTTCATGGGGGCCGTCCGCGCGGGCGAGCCCTACGACCTGGTGAACCCGCACGGCGAGCGCGTCGTCCGGCGCGTCCCCGCGCGTCAGGTCTGGGAGGTCATGGCGACCCAGGCCCACGCCGGCGGCGACCCGGGCGCCATCTTCCTCGACCGCATCAACGAGGACAACCCGACGCCCCAACTCGGGCCCATCGAGTGCACGAACCCCTGCGGCGAGCAGCCCCTCCTGCCCTACGAGGCCTGCAACCTCGGGTCGATCGACCTCAACAAGGTCGCGCGGGGCGGCTCGGTCGACTACGACTACCTCGGCCGCATCGTCCGCCTGGCCGTCCGCTTCCTCGACAATTGCATCGAGATGAGCCACTATCCCCTGCCCCAGATCACAGAGATGGTGCACGGGAACCGCAAGATCGGCCTGGGCGTCATGGGGTTCGCCGACCTCCTGGTGCGCCTGGGCGTGCCTTACGGCTCCGCGAAGGCCCTCGAGGTCGCCCGCGAGGTCATGGGCTTCGTCCGCCGCGAGGCCGACCGCGCGAGCGCCGACCTCGGCCGCGAGCGCGGCGCGTTCCCGAACCGGCCCGGGAGCCGGTACGACCGGCCCGACGCGCCCCCCTACCGCAACGCCTGCCGCACCACCGTTGCCCCCACGGGGACGCTCTCGATCCTGGCAGGCTGTTCCTCGGGCATCGAGCCCATCTTCGCCCTGGCGATGGAGCGGCACATTCTGGACGGCGAGCGCCTGCGCGAGGTCCACCCGCTGTTCGAGGAGACCGCCCGCCGCCGCGGCTTTTGGGGCGAGGACCTGGTGGAGCGCGTCGGCGCCGCCGCGTCCCTCGCCCAGGTCCCGGGCGTCCCGGAGGACGTGGCGCCCCTGTTCGTCACCGCCCACCAGGTCGACCCGGCGTGGCACGTCCGCGTCCAGGCCGCCTTCCAGGAGGAGGTCGACAACGCGGTCTCCAAGACGGTGAACCTCCCCCGCGACGCGACGCCCGAGGACGTGGCCGAGATCTACCGGATGGCCTACGAGATGGGGTGCAAGGGGATCACGGTGTTCCGCGACCAGAGCCGGCGCGAGCAGGTGCTCGTGCGGCAGATCGAGGCGGGCGAGGAACTGGAGCCGGCCCCGCTGGCGTGCAGCCGCCCGGACGCCTGCGCGCCAGCGTGACCGTCACTTCTTTGCCGCCGGCGCCGAGGACTTCGCGGGCGTCGCTGCCGACGCCTTCGCGGGGGTCTCCGCCGGTTCCTTCTTCTTCGGCAGTTTCTTCCGCGGTTTGCCGAGGCTGCCCTTGAGTTCCTTGCAGTGCTTGGCGGCCAGGGCCCGCAGCCGCTCGACGACGTGCGGGTAGTCGAGGGCGAGGTCCATCGTCTCGCCGATGTCGTACTTGAGGTCGTACAACTCGTCCCGCCGCGACGGTTCCTCGTCCTCCTTCGCGGGGCCCTGGGCGTGGAGGATGACCTTCCACCGGCCGCTGCGGACGGCCTGGAGGTTCGAGTCGTTCCAGTAGAAGAACGCCTCGTGGGATGTCTTCGCGCCCGCCACACCGGCCATGAGGGGCCAGACGTCGCGTCCGTCGACGGCGGCGCCCGCGGGCAGTTCCGCGCCGGCCAGCCGCGCGAAGGTGGGCATCAGGTCCATGGAGAGGGCCATCTCGCGGCAGACGGCGCCCACGGGGACATGGCCCGGCCACCGCACGATGCAGGGCTCGCGCATGCCGCCCTCCCAGGTGGTGCCCTTGCCGCTGCGCAGGGGCAGGGCGCAGCCGCCGTCCTTCTTCTTCTCGAGCCACGGCCCGTTGTCGGAGGTGAAGACGACGAGCGTCCGCTCGTCAATGCCGAGCCGCCCGAGCGTGTCGAGGATCTCGCCCGTGCTCCAGTCGATCGCCTCGATCACGTCGCCGTACAGGCCGCGCGGCGACTTGCCCTTGAACTTCTCGCTCGCTGACAGGGGAATGTGCGGCATCGTGTGCGGCAGGTAGAGGAAGAACGGCCGGTCCTTGTTCTCGGTGATGAACCGCACGGCTTCCTCGGTATAGCGCTCGGTGAGGGTCTCCTGGACGGCGGGGTTCTCGATCACCTCGTCGCCGCGCATCAGCAGTTCGGGCTTCATGTCGTTCGAGTAGGGAAGGCCGAAGAACGCGTCGAACCCCTGCCGCAGGGGCATGGACTCCGGCTGGTCGCCCAGGTGCCACTTGCCGATGCACATCGTCGCGTAGCCGCGCGACTTCAGGACCTCCGCCACCGTCACGTGCTCCGGCTTGAGGCCCCCCTTCTCTTTGGGGAACAGCACGCGCGTCAGGCCGACGCGCTTCGGATAGCACCCCGTCAGCAGGGCCGCGCGCGACGGCGTGCAGACGGGGCCGGCAACGTAGAAGTCGGTGAACTTCATCCCCTCGGCGGCCATGCGGTCGAGGCGCGGCGTGCGGATCAGCGGCGACCCGAAGCAACCGACGTCCTGGTAGCCCTGGTCGTCGGTGAAGAGGATGATGAAGTTCGGCCGCTCGGCGGCCGGCGCGGCGTCCGCGCCGCGGACCAGCCGCGCCAGCGCCAGTGCCGCCCCGCCTCCCGCCACGAGGCGCAGGAAGTCCCGCCGGCTCCGCGACCCGGTCCCGCTCGGCATCCGTCGCTCCTTTCGGATCCGCCCCCTGCCTCCTATACGAGCCCCGCCGCCCGCGCCCGCCGCAAAAAAAGGACCCCCTCCACAGGGAGGGGGTCCGGGATCGTTCGACTCGGCAGTCGCACTACCGCGGATACCACCACGTCAAGTGCGTCGGCCGCTCTGAGACAAGCCATCCTGCCTCGAAATCATCAGCCACGCCGATCACGTCGGCGTCGACGACGCGCCGCAGGTTCATCTGGCGATAGCGGCTGTGGGCCTTGTCCTCGCACCCGCACGCCGCCACCGAAAGGGCCACCGCGACAGCCAAAGCCACGCACAGACGCTTCATCGTTCGCCTCCTTCAGCCCGCACACCGATCTCGCACCGCCCCGAGTCGGGTGCCATCCTAGGCCGCGCCGTGAGCCCTGTCAACAACAAAAAAACGCCGTCCGCGATTCCGTAAAGGCCACCCCGTACAGGCTATACGGCCAAGGCGGCCAGGTAATCCCGGGCCGGGCCGTACCACTCCGCCCCGGGACCGCCGACCTCCCGGATCTGGCCGAGGGCATCCGCGTGGAGCCGCTCGCCCGCTTCCCGCGCAGCCGGGTCGCAGAAGTACGTCCGGCACCCCAGCGGTCGCGCCTCGCGCGCCGCGCACAGCCCCCCGACGCTGGCGTCGTTCTGCGGCGCCTGGTACAGGCACCGCCAGGCGTCATCGCCCTCCCCCGGCGGGACGCGCCCGTCCGCCCCGGGCGGCCCCGCCTCGGTCACCAGGAAGGCCATCTCCAGCGCGCTCGCGAAGAGGACGGGCCCGCCCGGGCGGAACGCGCAGCACCGGCCGCACGCCTGGCACGTGGCCGACCGGCCGGCCAGGGCCTCGTCCACCCGCGCGTAGATGCGGCGAAGGGCGGCCGCCTCCGCGCCCGACAGCGCCTGGAAGGCCGGCGGGGGGCCCCACGGCCCCGCGCCGCCCGAGCGGCCCGCCTCCAGCCCCGCCGGTACAGGTCCGCGCGCCATCTAGCCCCCCGTCTCCAGCCGCATGGCCTCGATCATCTCGAGCGGCCAGACCGGCCCCTGGCCGATGCCGGGGCACCGCCGCGCCAACGCCTCCCACGCCTTGGGGCTCGCGAGGTTGCTCGGCCAGAACGGCCACGTGCGGCACTGGGCCGGCCGCACCTCGTAGGCCGTGCACCGGCCGCGATCGTCCAGAAGGACGCAGTCGTAGTTATACTTCTCTTTCAGGCTCGCGCCGCGCCACAGCCGCCGCACGTACCGCCGCCGGAACTCCGCCGGCGAGAGGTTCAGACACGCCGCCAGAGCGGCCACCTCCTCGTCGTCCACCCACACGTACCCCGGCGCCCCGCCGCAGCACTGGCCGCACGCCTGGCACGCGAAGCGCAGACCCTCGGCGTACCACGCCACCGCCGCCGTCCTGTCGGTCCTGCCGCGACTCACCGCACATCTCCCCAGCGGCCGCCGCCCATTGTACGCCCCCGGGCCCCGGGCCTCAAGGCTGCCCCTTGCCGGTCGGCGACGGCGGGGGCTATAATAGCGGCGATTCGGGCAGCAGGGATCCCGTCGGCCATGGCCGCGATCTGCATCCTTCCGCAACAACTCGTCAACCAGATCGCCGCCGGCGAGGTGATCGAGCGCCCGGCCAGCGTCGTCAAGGAACTTCTCGAGAACGCCATCGACGCCCAGGCCTCGCGCATCACCGTCGAACTCGAGGAGGCTGGCAAGCGGCTCATCCGCGTCAGCGACAACGGCCGCGGCATCCCGGCGGCCGAGGCGCCCCTGGCCCTGGCGAGCCACGCCACCAGCAAGATCGCCGCCCTCGAGGACCTCGAGGCGATCGCCACGCTCGGCTTTCGCGGCGAGGCCATGGCCTCCATCGCCTCGGTCGCCGACGTCCGGCTCGTGACGCGGACGGCCGACGCGCCGGAGGCGACCGAGGTCTGCGTCTCCGGCGGCCAAGCCGAGAGCGCTCGCCCCGCGAGTGGGCCCGTCGGCACGAGCGTCGAGGTCCGGAACCTCTTCCGCTATGTCCCCGCGCGTCGCAAGTTCCTCAAGACCGACGCCACCGAGATGGGCCACGTCAGCGAGCAGGTTACGCGCATCGCGCTCGCCTACCCGGCCGTCCACCTGTCGGTCACGCACGGGGGGCGGACAGTCTACGAGTTGCCGCCCACGGACTCCTTGCGCGATCGGATCGCCGTCTTCTTCGGGTCCGACTTGGCCCAGGGGCTCGTCGAGGTCGCCTCCGACGAACCCGCCGGCCGCCTGTGGGGCTTTGCCGGCCTGCCCCAGGTCGCCCGCGCGACCGCCGCCGCCCAGTACCTCTACGTCAACGGCCGGTACGTCCGCGACCGGGGACTCCTCCACGCCCTGCGCGAGGCGTACCGGGGCCTCCTGGAGGGCCGCCGCCAGCCCGTGGCGTTCCTCTTCCTCGCCGTGCCACACGACCGCGTCGACGTCAACGTGCATCCGACGAAGATCGAGGTTCGCCTCCGCGACGCGCACCTCCTCTACGGCCAGGTGCTCGCAGGCGTGCGCGAGCGCCTGCTGGGGCCGGGCATCACGCCGCTGCTCGCGCCGCCGGAAGCCGCCGCCCATGGCGCACCGGCGGCCCCCGATGAGGAGACCGCGCCCGGGATATCCGACGAGGGCCCTGCGCCCGCGGCCGACCGCGACGCCCGCGTCCGCCAGGCGGTCGCGGACTTCCTCCGCAGTCCCCAGGCCGGGGCGCAGGGGCGGCTCGACCTCGGCCGCCCCGCCGCCACGCCGAGGACCGGGTCGCCTGCGGCCTCCGTGCACCCGCCCGCACCTGCGGCCGCGCCGCCCGCCCGCGGCGCCAGGGCGGGCGCCGCGGGGACGCGCGCCGAAGACGGCGGCGCGCCGCCGCCCGCGCTTCGCGCCATCCAGGTCCACAACACGTACATCGTGGCCGAGACGCCCGACGGCCTCATCATCGTCGACCAGCACGCCCTGCACGAGCGGGTCCTCTTCGAGGAGATCTTGCGGCGGCTGGAGGCCGGCCCACTCGAAGGCCAGCGGCTGCTCGTGCCCGTGACAGTCGACCTGACCGACCGCGAGATGGCCGCGGTCGAGCAGCACGCGGAGCCCCTGCGCCGCCTCGGCATCGCGGTCGAGCCGCTCGGGCCCCGCACGGTGGGCATCCACGCGTTCCCAGTCTTGCTGGAGAAGGCCGACCCGGCGGCGACGCTCCGCGACTTCCTGGCTTGGGCCCTTGCGTGCGACCGGGCGCCGACCGCGCGGCAAGTCCTCGAAGGGCTCGCCCACGTGGCCGCGTGCCGCGGCGCCGTCAAGGCCGGCGACCCCCTCCAGGCCGAGGAGATGGCGGCGATCCTCGAGCACCGCGAGGCGGCCCGCATGGCGGCCACGTGCCCGCACGGCCGCCCGACCGCCCTCCTGCTCCGCAAGGCCGACCTCGAGCGGCAGTTCGGCCGCGACTATGCCGCGTCGTCTGGCCGCGCCGAGGAGGATGCCCTGCCCTTCTAGGGGGGCCCGGGTCTCGCCATGACATCGACGCATCACGATAATGAGACCCACGCCGGCCCCCCGAGGCACTGGCGGCGGGCGCTCGTGCTGGCGGCGGCGGGCACGATCGCCCTCGCCCTCGGGACGGGCGCGCTCACGCATCTGGGTGGCGTCCCCTACAACGTCCACGAACTCTTTGGCGAGGGGGGCGGAGTCGCCTCGCTGGCGGCGTTTGCCTTGGTCCTTCTTCTCACGGGGTTCGCACCGGCCTGCGTGGCGATGGTGGCCCTGCGCCGCCCGCGCCACGCGCTCGCGGCACCGGCCTGGGCCGCGCTTGCGGCCGTCGTTGCCTGGGCCCTCCTGCGCGCCGCCGTCACGACCGAGAGCCTGCACGACATCCTCGGGGCCCCCGTCCTCAAGTGGGGATGGGACTGGGAACTCCTGGGCCGCTTCCTGGCGCTCTACGGCGGCGTGGTCCTCATCCTGATCGTCGCGGGCGCCATCGCCGGCGCCAGGCGGGGCGCGGGCGACAGGTCCAGAACGGAAGTGGCGGTGGGCCTCGCGCTCTGGAGCGTCCCGTGGCTGATCCTGGCGCGGCTCGTCGTCATCAACTGGGCCTCGACGGACACCCTGACGGAACTCATCCGCTCGGAGCCGTACCCCGGCGACGCGCTGCTGGCGGCCCTGGTGATGCTCATCGGCCTGAATGCAGCCGGGCTCGCGCACGTCCTGCGGCAGCCGACAAGCCTGCGGGTACTCTCGGGTCTGTGCGTGACGATCGCGCTCGTGATCCCAGGCTGGTTCCTGCTGGATCTCGGGCCGGTGCCGGCGCTTACGAAGTACGGCGTCACGTTCCCCGCGGCCCGGTTCCTGCTCGGCCCCGACCGCCGGGCGGCCCTGTCGGGCGGCGACCTCTTCCTTCGGTGGAGCGGCGTGCAGGTAAGCGCGGTGCTCCTCCTAGCCTACGGCCAGTGGATCGCGCTCCTGCTGTTCCCGGCGGCACGGCGCGCGCCGGCGCGCGGCGGCCGGCGGCGGGACGCCCGCGTCCTCGCGGCGCGGCCGATCCCAACGGCGGCCGCGGCGACCGCTCCCGCGACGGCCCCGGCCGGGCGGACCTGCCTGGTCCTTGCGGCCGCCTACACCGCATTCGTCATCTACGGCAGCCTGGTCCCCTTCGACTACCACCCGCGGCCGTGGGACGAGGCGGTCGAGCACTTCAGAAACGCGCCGTACCTGTCGATCCTGATCGGCGGCCGCGCGGACCTCGTGGCGAACCTGCTCCTGTTCATCCCGCTCACGTTCTTCGTCATGGGTGCGCTCGGGCGCGGGCGGGCGGCCTGCTGGCCGGCGGCGCTCGTGGTCGTCCCGGCCGCGGGGGCCCTGAGCGCCGCCATCGAGTTCACGCAGGTCTACTTTCCCCCGCGGACAGTCTCCCTGAACGACATGGTGGCCGAGACGGCGGGCGGGGCGATCGGCACAGCGCTCTGGATCGCGGGGGGCGTGCGCCTGACGCGATGGGTCCGCGACCTCTGGCAGGAGCGGGTCCGCCACGCGCTGGTCGTCAAGGCGCTCCTCGCCTACGCCGCGGTGATGCTGGTCTACCAACTGCTTCCCTTCGACCTCACGATACGTCCAGTCGAGATCTATCGCAAACTCTATTCTACGAAGGTGACCCTCATCCCCTTCACCGACTCGGTGGGGCTGGACCTCTACATGATGGGGGTCAAGGTCGCCATCATGCTACCGGTGGGGTACCTCCTGGCCCTCGTCGTGCGGCCCGGATCCGGATTCCGGGCGGCCCTGGGTTGGGGGGCGCTCGCCGCCGCCGGCATCGAGGCGATGCAACTCTTCGTCTACTCCCGCTACACAAGCACGACGGACGTGATTCTCGGCACGGCCGGCGCGGCCGCGGGCGGATGGCTCGCCGCCCGCGTCGGGCCCGCCGCCCGTGCGCCGCTCGTGGAGACGCCGTTCTGGCGGCGGTACGGCCGGTGGCTGCGGCTCGGGGCCGCCGGCGCCTGGCTCGCGGTGCTCGTCGCGTACAAGTGGGGGCCGTTGCACTTCGTGTGGCCCGCCAGAGGGCTCGCCGCCCAGATGCGTGCCTCGTTCCAGGTCCCGCTCTACTACCAGTACTGGAACTCGGAACTCGGGGCGACGACCCAACTCGTGCGCGACCTGGGCGGCCCGCTCATCCTGGGAATGCTCCTGGCAAGCCTGACGGCGGGAGGGCGTCGCGGACGCGCGGTCGCCGCCGTCCTGGCCGCCGTTGTGGCAGTCGTGGGCGAGGCAGGCCAGTGGTTCTTCCCGCCGCACACGGCGGACGTGACGACGATGGTCCTCGCAGCCGGCGCCGGCGTGGCCGGCGTCCTCCTCTACGAGCCGTTCGTCCGAGTCTTCATCCGAACGCCGGCGCCGGAGGACGAGGCGCGGGGCGGCGTCCTGTCGACGTGACCGGCCGGCTGCCACAGGGAGATGCCATGCAGGGCCGAGGACCTGCACTGACAACCGGGGCGGCCATCGCGGCATGCATGCTGGCGCTGGCGGGCGCGTGCGCCGGGGCCAAGCCGACGGACTTGGCGACCGAGGCCCGGAGCCTCGCCCAAGCCGCGAGGCAGCAGTTCGACGACGCCTACACCACGCGGATCGACGACGGGCGACACCTCGTCTACGTCGCCGCCGTGGACGCGAAGACCCTAGAGCACGCCGTCCGCGTTTTGAGCGAGCACATGGACGCCGAGCAGCGGTTCCTCTTCCCGCGGCCGCTCGCGTGGAACGTGACGATCATCCTGCCGACGGTGACGGACTACCGTCGCCTGGTCCCGGCCGAAACCCAGGCGTACGGCCAATACAGGCCGGCGGCGCGGACGCTCGTGAGCCTGTCGCTGAGCGACGTGCTGTTCCACGAGTTCACGCACGCCCTCCACCACAACGACCAGGCGCTGGCCGGCCAGGCGCACGCCATCTGGATCGCAGAGGGGCTGGCCACTCTGTTCCAGCGCGCCCCGGTGCGGAAGGGCCGCCTGGAGCCCGAGGTCTGCAATCGGCTGGAGACGCTCCAGCAGGCCGTCCGCGACGGCAAGACGAGCCCGCTGGCGGACCTCTGCTCGATGGACCAGGCCGCGTTCCTCAGGCGCCGCGAGGTCCACTACCTCCAGGCACGGTACGTCATGCTCTACCTCCACCGCGCGGGCCGGCTCAAGGAGTTCTACGAGTCGTACAAGGCGGGCTACGCGGCGGACCCGAGCGGACGCGCCGCGCTCGAGAAGACGCTCGGCAAGCCGGCACCCGAGATCGACGCCGACTGGCGTGCGTGGGTCCTCGCGCAGGAGGCGCCGTGGAAGCCGACGCGGCCGTCCCGGGCCCATTTGGGCGTCCGGATGGCGGAGGCCGAGCAGGGCGTGAAGGTGACGGGCTTCGTCCGCGGGTCGGCGGCTGAACGGGAGGCGCGCCTCAAGGTGGGAGACGTCATCACGGCCCTGGCGGGCCGCGCGACGCCCACGCCACAGGACCTCACGCAGGCCGTCCAGGCGTGCGACCCGGGGCAGATCGTGGACGTCGAGGTCCTCCGGGACGGCGTGCCGACGATCGTGAGCCAACTGCTGGGCGTGATGCCGCCGTGACCGGGGCGTCTCACGCCGGGCGGCCGTAGGTGTAGCGCGCGTCGCCGGCGGACGCCTCGAGCGCGTCGAGGCGTTCGCGGACGGCGCTGAACCGGAAGCGCTCCAGGAGCCACCGCAACTTGGCCTGGGTGCGGCCAAGGCCGACGCGGTGCCGCCAGCGTGCCAGGCGGCCCATGGGCAGGACCGGCTGGTCGGGGTCGAGTTCCCAGGGATGTAGATAGAGCATTCCCGCATGCCTGCGCCGCGCGGCGCGGCGCAGGGCGGCGCCGACCACGCGGATCGGCAGCAGGCGCAGGTACCCTCCCCCGCCGACGGGCCAGTTGGCGCCGGCCAGGCGGAGCGTGAGCGGCGGAATCTCCAGGACGCTCCCCCCCGCCGGCCCGACACCGCGATGTACCTCTGCTGGCGCGCCGGGCACGCCATATCGATCGTGCCGCACCGGGAAGATCGAGGAGTCGTATCGGAAGCCCGCCTCCGCAAGGACGTCCAGGGCCCAGGCCGTCTCGTGGGTGATGGAGAACGTCGGGGCCCGGTAGCCGATCACGGGCCGGCCGCCGATATCCTCGAGGACCTCGCGGCTTTCGCGGAGGTCCTGGCGGAAGGCGTCGGGCCCGAGGCGGCCGAGCATCCGGTGACCCATGCCGTGCGAGGCGAGTTCGTGGCCGGCCTCGGCGATGCGGCGGACGACCTGGCGCTCGTGCCGCGCGACCCATCCGAGGACGAAGAAGGTGGCCGTCGCCCGCCGTGCGGCCAGAAGTTCGAGGGCCCGCTCCACGCAAGGGCCGAGGCGTTGCGGCATCCCGTCCCAGTCGTCCGGGGGGACGGCGCCCGCCGCCGCCTCCACCTGGAAGTACTCCTCCACGTCGAGGCTCAACAGGTGCACGACGTCCTGGTGCGGCGACGGGTCGTGCGATTCGGTCACGGCGCGGGCGGCTCCAACCTGGCCAGGGCCTGTCGAGCGGACGCGATGATCTTGGCGGTGGCCGGCGGGATCTCCTTACCCGCCGCCTTCCAGTTGTCACCGATCGTGGCCACTTCCTGCAGGTGCCATCGGGCCAGGTCCTGGTTGCCGGCGGCGGCTTCCGCCAAGCCGAGGTGGTAGTGGACGTCGGGCGACTCGGGCAGGCCCTTGACGGCACGGCGAAGAATGCGGCAGGCCTCGTCCTTGCGGCCCTGGAGGTGGGCGATCCAGCCCTGCGTGTCCAGGAAGGACGCGACGTTCGGCGCAGCCTCGACGGCGGCAGCGGTCCACTTGGCGGCCTCGGCCAGGGCGTCCTTGTCGTCAGGAGACAAGAGGCTGACGAGATAGGCGGCGTTGTTGGCGGCGACAGGGCTCTTCAACCGGTCCCAGACCTGACGATAGAGGGCCAGGGCCTCGGCCATCATGCCGGCCTGCTCCGTGGCAATCGCCTGCTCGAGGATGAGGTCGGGGTCCTTCTCATCTGCAGCAACCTTGCGGTAGACCTCGGCGGCCTCCTTGTACTTGCCGTCGCGCCCGAGTTGCCGCGCCTGCGCCAGCCGGGCCAGCGGACAGTCCTTGGGCGTGAGGACCTCCAGGGCCTGCCGTTCGAGGGCGGGCTCTTGCTCGCCGCGGAGCACGATCGAGGCCGCCCACTGCGACGCGGGCCTCGCCTTCAGAAGGTCCAGCGCCCACGTGCGTCCGAGGCTGGGGATGCCCATGTCCACGGCAACGGTGGCGGCCAGGAGGGAGGCGGCCTCGGCCGCGACGGCCGGGTTCCCCTTAGCCGCGCCGACGAGTTCCGCGGCGGCGTCCGAACCGATGCCGGCCCAGCGTGTGAAGGCCTTCGCCAGGCGCTCGGCCTCTGCGGCACGGCCGCTCGCCACGGCCATCAGAAGGTCATAGGTGGGCGGGACGGGCTGCTTCATGCCCCGCTTGACGGCCGCGTCGGCGAGTTCCTGGATCCGGGCGCGCCAGACGTCGACGCCCGCCCCGGAGCGCAGCGCGACGATGAAGCCGAGGACGGCGTCCGTCATCCCGGCCTTGGACACCTCGGGGAGGACGGCCTTGACGGCGCCCGGCTGGGTCCGCAGGGCCATGAGGGTGGACAGCTGCGCCCAACGTCCGCTGGGTGCCGTCTTGGCCACCCGCACGGCCCAGTCGGCGGCCTTCTGGTTCTCGCCCGCGCGGATCATCGCTACCAGGACCGTCTCAGCCGCCGACCACGACAAGGCCCCCACGTCGGGCTCCTTCGTCAGGTACGGCTCAAGCAGGCTGACGGCCTCGGCCGGCCGGTCGTCCTCCACGAGGATGCGCATCTGCTGGGCGAGGACGCCGCCCCGGGCCGACTCGGTCTCCTGAAGCGCGCGCAGGATCTCGAGTTTCTCCCCCGGCTTGTCGGCCAGCGCCGCCAGCATCTGCTGGGCCGGGACGTACTGGGCGGCATATCGCGGGATCTCCTTCAACTGGCTGCGGGCGCGGTCCTTCTCCCCAAGCCGCGAGAACGCTTGGCCGAGGCCCAACTTGACGCGCGGGTCGCCCGCGTAGCCCATCTTCGCCAGTTCCTCAAAACACGCGACGGCCTTGTGGCTCAACCCCCAGCGGATGAACAGGGCCCCCTGCTCGAAGAGGGAGATGGCGCGGGGGGCCTCGCCGACATCGGCGAGTTTCTTGAGGGTGGCGAGGGCGCCGGCGGGATCCAGTTGGGCGTCGTACACGTTCGCGAGCATCTGGTACGTGTCGAGGTTCGCGGGCTGTAACTCGATCGCTTTGCGATAACACGGGATGCTGTCGGCCAGGCGGTTGGAGGCGGCAAAGACGCTTCCCCGCAGCAGGTAAGACCGCGCGTCCTCCGGCAAGGCGTCCTGCAAGGCGTCGCAGATGGCGAGCGCCTTGTTGTCCGGATCCTTGATGCGGACGTAGATCTCGGCGATGCGGCCGAGCAGGTCGATATCCGGTGGTTTCTGCTGGCGGGCCGTGTCCTCCAGCGGCTTGAGGACGGCGCCCGCTTCCGCCGGTCGGCCCGCCGACGCCAGGAGTTGCGCCTTAGCGTAGGTGGCGTACCGGTACCACTCCTTCGCCTGGATCAACCGGTCCAACTCGGCGAGGGCCTGGTCCACCTGGCCGCCGTGGGCGAGTGCCTCGGCTCGAAGCATCCGCGCACGTCCCTGGAGGTCCTCCGGCGTCCCGGGCCGGTCCAGCAGCCGCTTGTAGGCCTCGGCGGCCACGTCGAACCGGCCCTGACGCTTGTAGAGCCAGCCCATCGCCAGGTCGACCATAGGCGGCCGCGCGCCCGGAAGTTCCTGCAGGGCGGTCTCCACCGCCTCCGGCTTCGAGTCCGCGCTGAGGACCGAAGCGATCCGAATGTAGTTCGTCAGGTCGTCGGGCCGGCTCTTCAGGAGCGGCTTCCATTGCTCGAGGCACTTCTCCTTCTGCCCGAGGGCCAGGTAGGCCTGGCCGAGGATCGATTGCACCTCAGCGCTGGCGGGCGCCTTCTCCAGGATCTTGACGGCGAGATCGGGCTGCCCGTTCCTCAGGTACAACATGGCCATCGGCAGCCCGGCGCGGGCGTCGGCCTTCTCGAGCACCTGGGCCGCATCCACCGGCTCGCCGCGGATGATCTGAATCTGGCTCAGGAGCAGCATGGCCTGCGTGTTGGACCGGTCCTGCTGCTGGATCGCCTTGCACTCTGCGACGGCCTCATCCAGCAGGCCGCATCTCAGGAGGGCCTGGGCCAGCGCAAGCCGGTACACCTGCTGGCTCGGGGCCCCCTCGACGGCGGCGCGGTAGTGTTCGAGGGCCTGCATGGCACGGCCGGTCTCGGTGTAGAGGCGCCCCATGTCGTAGCGGGCCCGAGCCGACTCCGGATCGGCCGCGACGGCCTTGTTGAGCATCGTCTCCGCTTCCGCCCCGCGGCCCAGCAGGAGGAGGCCCCGCGCCACGGCGAGCAGGTCGGCCGTCGACTTCGGCTTGCTGTCGTCGGCCAAGGGCGAGAGCACCTTCCGCGCGTCGGCGTTGCGGCCCAGGGCGGCGTAGCCCTCCGCGACCGCGAGCATCATGGGCAGGTCTGTGCCATAGCCTTCCTTCTGGACCTTCTCGGCAAACTGGAGCAGCCGCTTGGTCCACGTGTCGGACGAGTCCTTCTCGAGCCTCTTCTTGCACTCCTCGGCGCACTCCTTGGCCGCGCGCACCATGGGCGGGTCCGTGCCATAGCCTAGCTTCTCGACCTTCTCGGCAAACTCGCGCAGCAGTTCGCTCCACTTGTCAGACGGGTCCTTATCGAGTATCTCCTCGCGGTCCTTGGCGCACTTGCCCGGCATGCCACACGACAGAAGGCCAAGGGCAATCGCCCGGGCGGCCTCGACGGGCTGGTTTGTCCGCACGGCCCAGGCAACATACAGGCTCAGGGCGTCCGGGTTGCCCGGCAGCGTCTCGTAGAGCATCTGCACGTCGGCCGCCGCCTGGTCCTGGAACCCTTCGTCGAGCAGGGCCGCGGCAAGGAACTGGCGCGCCCCGCCGTGGTTCGGGTCGAGTTTCGTCACGGTCCGCATGGCGTCGCGGGCCAGTTCCTTCTTGCCGGTGGCAAGGGCGGCCCGCGCGTACAGGTAGTGGACATCCACCCACGTCCGGAACTCCGTCTTCAGCGAGAACAGTTCGGTCTCCGCCTCGGCCGCCTTGCCGGCCTGGTAAAGGCCCTTGGCCCGCACGAAGCGGGCGCCGCCGTTGTGCGGGTCGGACTTCAGGACGGCGGCGACGAGCCGGTCCGCCGTGGCCCGGTCCGACAGCGCGAGCGCGACGTCCGCGCGCGCGACCATGACCTGCGGCTCATCGGGGTGCTTCGCCAGGATGGCGTCCAGCGACTCGGCCATTTGGCTCAGTTTGGCGCGGCGTTCGGGGGCCGGCAACTCCTCGCCGTCCGCTTGGTACTCCCTCCTGGCAAGCATCAGGGCGGGGACCGGCGGCGGGTCGTCCAGCGCGAGGATGGCGCGGCGTGCGGCCTCAAGCGACGCCGCATCGTTCCGCTCGATGCACAACTGGACGAGCAGTTCGCCGGCGCGGCTGTGGGTGGGGTCGCGCTGGACCACGGGCAGCAGCGTCTGGATCGCCTCCCGATAGGCCGCGTCGGAGGCGGTCTGAGCCTCCTCGCTTTCCCGGCGTTTGGCGGCGGCCGCCGCGGCGGCACCGCCCAGTTCGGCCGTTTCGGCTTCCTTGCCGAGGCGGCCGCTCAGCCGCCGCTGCGCTTTCGCCAGCCGGATCTCGTTCAGGCCGACCGCGTAGCCCAGGTCCACCGCGTTCCGCACGTCGGCCGCCTTGGGCTCCGTCTCAGGCGCGAGCGCCTCTTCCGCCTTCTTGAGCGCCGGCGTCAGGATCCCCAGGGCCTCGCGCAACTGCGCCGACGCCGTCCGCAGGGCGTCCGGCTGTTCGCCGACGTCCTCCGGGCCGAGGGCCCGCATCGCGCGCAAGGCCGACGTGTCCGCCATCGCCAGCACCAGGTCCACGTCGTCGGGCGTTTCCTGGAGCGCCTTCTGGAGCGGCACAATCGCCTCGTCGAACCGCCCCAGCCGTGTGTAGCACACGCCCAGCACGTACAGGCCGCGCACCGGCCGCTCGGGGCTCTTCGCCAGGTACGTCTTCGCCAGATCAATGGCGCGTTCATACTTACCTGCCTGCATAGCAAGATGGGCCCGCGCCAGCAGCCTTGGGCCGCTGTTCTGCCTCACGTACCACGCGATGCCGCCCGCCACCAGGCCCAGGACCGCCAACACGATCACTGCCAGGATGATCCGACGTTTCATATCCATGCCCCCTGTGGTCACGGCAGCGAGCGATCCAGGTACGGGATCGCGACCGCGAGCAGCCGCTTCGCTCGCTCCCGTGCGGCCCCTGGGTCGTCGCCCATGGGCGTTGACACGCGCACGAGCGCACCGCTCGCATTCCGATGCAGCAGACCGTTGGCGAAAATGACCAACTGCTGGTGCCAGAAACTGCTCGAATAGCCCGAGCCGCACTTATACGTGTAGAGGAAGTAGTCCCGCTGCCCGCCGGCCTGGACGAGCAGGCCGCGGCACGGCACGTTGCCCCGCCCCGGGACGCCCGCGATTACCACGTCTTCCTTGGCGGTGATGTCCTGGCCGCCCCCTTCCAGGCACAGGTCGGGCGGGTGCGTCCCTTTCCGGTTGTCCTGGCTGAAGACAATGCAGAAATCGATCGGCGGCGCCCCCGCCGCCATGTACCGCCGGTACAGATAGTCTCGCGTCTCCAGGACCGTCAGGGTCGCCTCGTCCATCTCCAGGTCGTAACTGTGCAGACGCACGCCGTCCACCTCGAGATCCGCCGGCACTGCTTCCCGCGCCATCTGCTGGTTCCACACGGACGGGATCTTCTGGTTGAGCCACAGCGCCCCGGCCGCCGACACAACCATCAGCCCCGCCGCCAGCCACACCGACCGCGCGCCAGCCGCCTCGACCAGGCGAGCCCACTGCGCCTCGTCGTCCGGTCCCCGCACAACGCCGTGGAAGAGCGGCACCACTTCGGCCGGCCGGCCCACCGCCTGGCGAAGGCCCAGCACCGCACGCTCCAGGCCGAACATCAACAGGAACGCCAGCACGAAGATCAGGATGCCCGACAGGTCGTGGTAGGCCCCCGTCGCCACCCGCTCGTTCCAGACGTCCGCCACCAGGATCAGGCTGACGATCCGCACGCTGTTGCTTACGACCGCCACGGGCACCGTCATGGCGAACAGGCCCAGCCGCCACGCGCCGCGCAGTTTGCACACGTACACGTACAGGGCCCCGAAGGCCAGCAGGCTGATCAGCGTCCGCAGCCCGTTGCACACGTTCGCGATGACGAGGCTCTTGCCTCCTTCCAGGAAGACCTGGTTGCCCGAACGTTCCACGAGCATGCCCGCGAGGTTCGCCACGCGGACGCCCCAGTCGGCCGCCAGCATCTTCAGGTGGAAGTTCAACTGGGCGACGCTCACCTCCGGCAGCGGCACCATGAACACGAGGAACGCCACCGGGAACCACAGGCGCCGAAGCGCCGTCCCGCCCCAGACGAGCAGGATCAGCCCCGCCACCACGCCGATGAGCGTGAACCCACTCACGAAGTTCACCCGCGCCAGACACGCCAGCAGGTGCACCGCCAGGCTCCCGCCCAGCACCGCGACCCCCATCGTCCGCCGCGGACGCGCGGGAATCCGGACGTGCCGCACCAGCAGGACGAAGATCACCAGCGAGACGATCGGCACCAGCGGACCGTGGGTGTAGTAACTCTCGCCCGCCACAAACCGGTCGTAGAGGCCCAGATTCGTCCTGCGCCACGCCGGGAACCAGCGGCGCCACATTTCGACGAACGTCTGCGAGTAGGCCGTCGCCAGGCCGGCCGCCACCAGCAGCCAGCCCACCGCCGCCGCCCAGCCCTTCGAACGCGTCTCCCCGGGAGTTCCCATGGCACCTCGCTGAGCGTGCAACCTCACCCTGGGCCCCGGACAGACGGCGCTGGAAGCCCTCGCTTGGCCGCGCGGAGGCCGACGCGGACCCGTCTCGCTCTAGCCCCCCCTAGTATCGGCCGATTCACCCCACCGGTCAAATCCCTTTTGTGCGGGGCGCGCAGCGCCGTCCGGCCCCCGCCTGCCGCGGGAACGCCCGCCCAAGGAGCAGCCTCAGGTTGTGGATTCCGGCTACGAACGACGCAAGATGCCGGGCTGTGGGCCCCCTACAGAAGGGCCGTGCTGAAGTACCGCTCCGCCCGGTCGGGAAGCACGGTGACCACGTTGCCCGGCGTGGTCTTCGCCAGTCTCCGGGCCGCCCAGACGTTGGCACCGGACGAGATGCCGACCAGCAGGCCGTAGTCCCTCCCCAGTTGCCGGGTCGTCTCGATCGCGTCGTCGTCGGTGACCTCGAT
>Ga0315294_10001894_pt1 | contig 22972 bp, 30 predicted proteins | sample YL17G13_40_MG_FD_203626 | JGI IMG/M metagenome (GOLD analysis project Ga0315294, IMG submission 203626) | Sediment microbial communities from Yellowstone Lake, YNP, Wyoming, USA - YL17G13_40 | ecosystem: Environmental > Aquatic > Freshwater > Lake > Sediment | place: USA: Wyoming | collected...
AGGCTGCTGGGGTTGGTGGGGGCGATTCTCGGGGGGGCGGCGGTGGCTTTCAGCGTGGCCTTCTGGGTGACGTGGTGTTTGAGAAGGGTGATGCACCGAGGGCCGTGGGAGGCCTGAGAGTCTAGGCGTCTGAGCGTCTAGGAGTCTGGGAGTCTATGAGAGAAAGAGGGTTGCGAGTTTCGAGATGGAAGGGGCGGGCTTATTGGGGAAGTTGCGGGGATGCAACCTATCGGCTAAGTTCTATGGGAGAGGTGAGAAGATGGAGAAAGAAAAGGGGAAAGGGAGCTGGGTGAGTTGGCTGGCGGTTTTGTTTGCGCTGGGGGCGCTTGCACCGGTGGCAGCGGTGTGGATCAAGGTGCAGGGGGAGTTTGCCAGTCTGACAAAGGCTTTAGCGAACTCAACGTTGGCACCGGGCACAGCCGGTTGTGCTTGCTTAGTACCCCCCCAGGGCGGGGATCCGGTGGCGCTCTTCTTGGTGCGGGTCGGCGAGATGCCTCCGATCGCGGCGCTGTTGGGGGTTGGGAGCATAATCATATCAGCGATTGCCTATGGGTTGAACCAGCGGAGGAAGCGGGTGGGGCTGCTGGGGGCGATGGTGGGTGCGTGCGTGGTCGCGTTCTACCTCTTGGCGCGGCTGGCGTTCGGGGGGACGTGAGAAGGGAGTTTCAAGTTACAAGTTTCAGGGAAGAGCGAGGGAAGTTTCGAGGAGGAGAGTTTCGAGTTGCGAGTTCCGAGATGGAAGGGGCGGGCTCATTGGTGGTAGTTGCGGGGATGAAACATATCGGCTAAGTTCTAGGGGAGAGGTGAGAAGATGGCGAAAGAAAAGGGAAAAGGGAGTTGGGTAAGTTGGCTGGCGGTTTTGTTTGCGCTGGGGGCGCTTGCGCCTTTGGTGTTGGTGTGGATCAAGGTGCAGAGGGAGGTGGATCCGGCGGCGCTCTTTTTGCTGCGGGTTAGCGAGATGCCTCCGATCGCGGCGCTGTTGGGGGTTGGGAGCATAATCATATCAGCGATTGCCTATGGGTTGAACCAGCGGAGGAAGCGGGTTGGGCTATTGGGGGCGATGGTGGGTGCGTGCGTGGTCGCGTTCTACCTCTTGGCGCGGCTGGCGTTCGGGGGGACGTGAGAAGGGAGTTTCAAGTTACAAGTTTCAGGGAAGAGCGAGGGAAGTCTCGAGAAGGAGAGTTACGGGTTTCGGTAAAGAGAACAGCCAAAAAAACCACTGATTACACGGATTTCACCGATTATGGGAGCAAGAATGGAGGACCGACAGGGCAGTCGATTCGGCAGGTGGGCGGTGAGATTGGGTGCGGTGCCGCTGGCCTTTTTCGGGCTGATGATGGGATTCATGGAGCTTTGGCTTGTGATGGGCAAGGATCCAAACGTGAGTCCGGGTCTGATCTTCGCGATAGGGCTAGTGCAACTGGGGCTGCCTTGTGGGCTTGTGGCTCTGGTGCTGGCGGGGATGGCTTTTCGGCGGAAGGAGAAGGGGAGGTGGGTGGCGTTGGTTGTGGCGTTGGCGGGGATTGGTGCGGTGATCTGCTTTTGGGGGATGCTCAAGGCGAGGGGGGTGCTGTAGAGCAAGAGCGCGGGAGAGTTGTGAGTGGTGAGGAAGGCCAACAGGAAGATAATGCTATCCGCAGACTTGTCCGCCGCAGCCTCGGCGAAGGCGGATTTCGCAGATTACGCAGATGAGGTGAGGGAATGATGGAGGAAGGCAGGAAGAGGGGAAGTCCACATAGCCTGGCGGGGTTTGGGTGTGGGTTGGTAGTTTTTTTGGGTTTGATGGTTATCCCCTTCCCCTACCTTGTACTTATTGCGGGGGGAGCCGCGGTGTTTTGTGTGCTCGCGTTCAAGAGGAGGGAGCGAGCGAGGTTCTTGGGGATGATCGGGGTGATCCTTGCTGGTCTTGGTCTTGCTGCGTTAGTGAAGCTTTCCGGCTCAATAGGGTGAAGCGGAGTCAGAAGGCAAGTCTTTGGTGGCCGGAGCGGGAGAGGATGATGGGGGAGGGGTGGGAGAGGGGGAAGCAAGCGAGGGCTAGGGCGATGACGCAATCGTCGTGATAGCCGGAGGGGGCGAGGAAGCGGAGGGAGCCGGAGGGGAGTTGGTCGTATTCGTAGGCCTGGAGTTCGGAGATGAGTTGGGGGATGGGAGGGAAGGAGAGGGAGCCTTCTTCGAGGAGGATGGCGAGGTGGTTGATGAGTTGGCGCTTTGATTCGGAGGTGAGGGAGTAGCCTTCGATGCGGAGGCCGAGGTTGCGGAGGTCTTCGAGGATGGGGTCGCCGAGGCCGGAGGCGTCGAGGATGACGAGGGCGTCGTTGTATTTGTGGGCGAGGGAGGCGATGCGGGCCTTCTGGATGGACCAGTCAATCTGGTTGAAGCGGTCGAAGGCGACCAGGGAGTGGGAGTGGGCGTCGAGGACGCAGAGGACGGTGAAGTCAACCTGGCGGGCGAGGTCAACGCCGAGGAAGTAAGAGTGGCCTGGGAGGGGTTCTTCGAACCGGCCGGTGGTGCAGGCGAGGATGTTGCGGAAGACGGAGGAGGAGTCGGCAATGAACTCGGCCAGGTATTCCTGCTGGAAGATGGGCTGGAAGAGTTCGGACTGGGCGACGGCGGATTCGTCAGGAGGGAAGTAGGGGTTATCGGAGGAGGGGAATTGCCAGGACTTATAGCCGGGCTGAAGGGGGTCCTGGCCGCGAAGGAAGAGTTGGTAGAACCAGTTGTGGCCCTTTGGGGTGGAGATGAGGATGGCCTTGCCCTGGGTATCGGATAGGCAGGGGCGGAGGGCGTGCCAGGAATCGTCTTTGACCCTGGCGGCCTCGTCAACGATGAGGAAGTTGAGGCCGGCGCCGCGGAGGGAGGTTTCGTTATCGGCGGAGCGCCATTCGAGGACGGCGCCATTGAGGAGGGTGATGCGGTGTTCTGTCTTGTTGATGGAGGCGATGGTATCGGGAGGGGCGAGGGAGAGGAATTCGCGCCAGGCTTCCATGGAGAGGGAATAAGTGGGGGCGACGATCCAACCACGGGGGGAACTGCGGGCTACGGACTCCGGACTACGGGCTCCGGGCTTGGGTTTGCTGTAGCCTGGAGTCTGAAGTCTGGAGTCTGGGGTATTGCTGATGCAGAGCCTAAAGGCTTCGGCGACGGCGGCCTTGGTCTTGCCCCAGCGTCTGCCGCAGCAGAGGATGCGGAAGCGGGCGGGGGAGTTGTGGAAGGCGACCTGGCCGGGGTGGGGACAGTAGGGAAGAACGGAGAGTTTCAAGTTTCAAGTTCAAAGTTTCAAGGGAAGGGCACAACCAAGATGGGGGCATCCGCAGATTTCGCAGATTACGCAGATCAGAAAGAGAGTTTCGGGGTTCGGGAAACAGCGAAGGGCAAAGGGCAAGAATAACCACCGATTGCACTGATTTCACTGATGAAATGAAGAGTTTTCAGGAAGCGTGAGGGAGTGGTTTGGAGTGCGGGAGTCCGTCCAAGCTTGGACGGACGGTGGCAAGCCCTTCGGCTACGCTCAGGACGGGCCACCGCAGTCCAAAGGAGGAAAGGCGGCCACGGATTTCACTGATTAGATCAAGAGTTTCGAGAAGGAGAGTTTCGAGTTTCGAGACAGAACAAGAGGAAGATGGTTTCATCCGCAGATTACGCCGATTGGAAAAGGGAGTTGCGAGTTTTGAGAAGGGGCACGGCCGGCCGGCGTATTGACCAGTCAAGGGTGTGGTTGGTCGTCTCTTTGCTGGTAGACTCTAGACTGGCAGACTCCAGACTCTAAGACTGGGGGTCCTGGGGTGGGTTGACGGGGAGGAGGGGACTGGCACAGAATTTGATTGATGGTTTGGACAGGTGCAGAAAGGGAGGCGGAAAGATGACGATGTTAGGCAGGTGTCCAAAGTGCGGGTATTTGTTGACGGAGGAGAAGCCGGTGTGCCCGAGGGATGGGGTGGATCGCTCTGGGCGGCGTGTTGCTGATGCAAGTTCGACTGCGGGTGTGGGGGCTCAGCCTTCGGTGCGACGCAGACCAGGTTGGAGATGGTATGGTTGGGGGGCAGCAGCCGCAGGGGTGGTGGTGATCATTTTGGTGGTGGTGCTGACACATCGGGGGGCCAGGCCGGGAGGCGTGGGGTCTGGTGAAAGGGCGCAGGGAGGCGGCGCGGCGGCTCCAAGAAAAGTCAGTGAAATAGTTGGTTACGAGGGAAGGGTTGCCGGGGAGGGGAAGACCAGGTCAAGGTGGGGGGAGATTCGGGGTGTGAGAGCGGACGGGACGACTGTGGACTACAATACGTTGCCGCAGGAGATGAGGGAGGAGGCGGAGCAGCTTTTGCAGCCGCACCTTGGGTCGGTGGCTATAGACACAGTGGGAGGGATGGTTCGAGTGGCGCGGCCGGGGCACGGCGGACTGCCTGAAGGTGGCCCTGGGGAGTTGGGGGAGCAGTTCCCTGGGGCGAAGGGGGAGGTGGAGGGGGCGGGCAAAGAACTGACGCCAGCGGAGGAGGAGCGGGCGAAAGCGGCAACATCTTCTAAGGAGCGGTTCTCGGAGGAAGAAATGCGGCTACCGAAATTTGAGGTGCCGGGGCCGCAGATGAATGTTCCGCCAGCGAAGAAAGAGATTCCGACCGTGCAGCCGGGAGTTGGCGGAGGGCAAGGAGAATCAGCGAGTGGGCGAGGAGGACTGTCGGGGGCATGGCGTGGCTACTGGACAACGAAGGACCGAGACCCTAACGAGGGGCCGGAGGCTTCCTACGCGGGCACGATAATGGTGCGCAACCCTCAGGCTGTAGATGTGCTGGTGCATACCGTGGGGACGAGTGGGCGGGTCTTCATAGTGTCTGCTGGGGGGAGGGGGAAGGTGGCGGTCAATGCTGGGGAGTACAAGATCCGCTACGTGTTTGCCGACAGCGACCAGGTGTATGAGGGTGATTCGTTCGAGGTTGAAGGGGCGAGCGGGAAGGAGATCACGCTGACGGGGGCAGTGGGAGGGGATTACGGGGGCAGGCCCGTGTCGGCGCCTTTCTAGGGCAATAAGGGAAAGTTTCGAGAAAGCGAGTTTCGAGAAAGAGAAGGGCGAAGAGGAGGAGTAACCACGGATTGCACGGATTCCACTGAGTGGACGAAGAGTTTCGAGAGGGCGTGAGGGAGTGTTTTGGAGTGCGGGAGCAAGCTCCCGCTTTCAAAAGCGGTGGCAAGCCCTTCGGCTAGGCTCAGGACGGGCCACCGCAGTCCCGAGGAGGAGAGGGCACCAGAGACTTCAGTTCTTATGTGAGGGTGCGGGGGGACGCGTTGACAAGGACGGTTGTGAAGCGTAGAGAAGGGCAGGAGAAGATAGGATGAAGGGCACAGGGAGATGTCCGCAGTGCGGTCACCCTCTGGAGCAAGAAGAGGCGAAGGTCACGGGGCAGGACGGTTATGGAGGGCCAGCGTACTGGGCGGGAAAGATCGTGGTGGCGGCCGTGGTCGCTGTCGGCGGGTTGATTGTCATACCGGTGGTCGCTCCCATAGTTGGGTTGGTGGTCTCGATAAGATTTGCCGGGACTCTGGTGGAGTCGGGGGCGCGTTTTCTCGCTGATCGGTTTGCGGGTCGCGGGGGCCAGCCCAGGGCGGAGGATGCCCCGATTCGCAGGGGAGAGGCTTAGGAGCAGCAAAGACAGATTGCTTCGTCCGCCCAGGCTTGGGCGCACTCGCAATGACGGGGCGGGGGTTTGGTCGTTGGACTGGAAGACTCTAGACTCTGAGACTCTCGGACGCTAAGACTCGGGGGGTTGAGGTGGGGCGGGCGGGTCGGCCCATTTCCATCCGTCAGACTGCGCCGGATCTTCGAGACGACGGTTTGGGGCAGCCGCCCTCCCGCGTTCAGCGGGAGTCGGGATCCCGACTCGCCTCTGGCGAGGTCGGGACCGGTTGGTCAGCCCACCTCCAAATGACAGTCTCGCAGCCGTCCGAGTTATGGGGGCGTTTATCGAGGAGGTTGAGGTCGCGTTTGAGGACGGTTTCGATGGCGGAGAGGAGGATTTTGGGGTCGGAATGAGAAAGGAGGGTGTGGAGTTTCTGAAGAGAGAGGCAGAGGAGTTCGGCGTCGAGGGCGGCTACGGAGGCATCAAGGGCCTTGCGGAAGGCTGGATTGAGGAAGAGGGCGTCAAGGGTGGTGGGCTTGAGTTGGAAGGCCTCGGCGATGTGAGAGAGGGAATGGCCCGAGAGGAGGGCTTCGATGATCTTGGGGTGGTTAGGTTTCATAAGGGCGGACTCCGGGCTACCGGCTACGGGCTACCGGCGAAAGACTAAAGACTAAGGCAGGAAGGAGGACGGGAGGGAGTGTTAAAACGTTTTGACGGGGGCAGGGTGCTGGCTACGGACTGCGGGCTACAGGCTGCGGGCAGGTTCCTGGAGTCCGGAGTCTGGAGCCTGCTCTTCTTGGGGGGAGGTCGGGATCCTGGCGGGACCCAGTTCCGGGGAGGCTGACCGGAGGAGGGCGAAGGATAAGGGGGTATCCCGGACCCCGACCTAGGGAGAGTCCTGAGGCTAGAGGCTTGGGGCTTGAGGAAGAGGGAGTTGGGGGAAGGTCCACCAGCGGGGACTGGAGAGTCCCCGCTACCAGTGGCAGGCTAGAAGCCTGCACCACAAGGATTTCAAGACGAGATGACTGGTGGCGGCGATTTCAGGCACCGAAGGAGAGGAAGGAGGAGATGGCCTGAGCTTCGGGGGAATCGGGGGGAAGGGAGCGGAGGTAAAGTCTTAGGCGGCGTTTGGAGGCCATAAGGGCGCCTGCAGAGGCGGCCAGGGCCTGTCGGACCCAGGCTTTGTCCTTCTCGGCGTAGTCGGCAAGGGAGGTGGAGGAGGGTTCCTCTAAGGGGGAGGAAGGGGGAAGCAACTTGAGGGGGCGCGGCTGGGGCAAGGTGGTTAGCTGGGGTTGGTCTGGGGCGTCGGATGCCAGGGGAAGGGATTCTGGTAAGGTGAGGTCGGAAATTGTCATTGAAAAGATGTCCCTCTATAATAAGATGGGGGGAAACAGCACTTTTGGCCCCGCTTTGAGGCGGATTTTTTCAAAATAATTGCAGACCCTGGAACGGGAGGTGCGGAGGCGGGCGGCGATCTCCCTTTGGGAGAAGCCCTTAAGGGAGAGGGAGAGGACGAGGGCTTCTCTCTCGGTGAGATTGGCCTCGCGGAGGGCAAGGCGGAGGAAGGGGTGGAAGTGAAGTTCGGTGAGGATGTGATCTAGTTGGTTCATCGTCCATGGTCATTATGGTTTTGAATCGGTGGTTTTAGGGTGGCGAAGGGGTCAATCTGGCGGGAATAGGGGAGGGAGCAGGAGGGGCAATGGAGCTTGAGGCGTCTGGCCCAGGGGGAGAAGATGAAGCCGGCAAAGTGCTGGGAAGGGGCTGGGCAAAGAGGGAAGTTAGGGCAGCGGGTGGGTCTGGGGAATGGGTGCAGTCGCGGCGCAAGGGAAGGGTGGTGGCTTGACATTTAATCACCTCAATAGGTAGTAGTTGTGATAGTGTATATTATACAGGGGGTTCGGACATTGGCGTCTGGGGCGTCTGAGCGTCTAGGCGACGAGGAGTCTGAGCGTCTGGGAGGCCGGGTGTCTAGAATGCTTGACAGGGGTGAGGTGGGCGTGGCAGCATATAGTAATCGTGATGTGTATTATACTGCACTGGGTTGGAGACGTCAAGAGTCGTCTGGGGATGGCATCTAGGAGGTATTGGGGTGGTGATACAATGGGATGGGGATTTTGCAGGAGAAGAATGGGAGAAGGATGATTTGAAGGAGAGAAGGGATGGAGAATCTTTTTGGCCGTAGATTGCGGGTGGTGCGGGTGGCGAGGGGGATACAGCAGAAGGAACTGGCCGAGCGGATAGGGATGTCGGAAAATAGCATCAGCCGATATGAGAAGGGGATACAGAATCCGCGCAGGACGGTGCTTATCGCGCTGGGGAAAATACTGGGGGTGGAGGAGAGTTACTTCCGGGAAGAGGATGAAGCGGCGGCGATGGCGATGCTGGGGATGAGTGAGGCGGAGGCGCGAGGGATGAGGGGGCTGCCGAGGGGGGCGCGAGGAGTGAGGGCGAGTGAGGTGAGGCTGCCGGTGTTGGGGAAGGTGCCGGCGGGGGACCTGGAAGAGGCAATCGAAGAGGCGAGGGAGTACATACCGGCGACCCCGGAACACGCGGAGGTGGCGGATTTCGTGTTGCGGGTGGAGGGGGACAGCATGTATCCATTGCTGATGGAGGGGGATCTGGTGGGGGTAAGGGTGCAGCCGGTGGCAGAGAGCGGGCAGGTGGTGGTGGCGAGGGTAGGGGGGGAGGTCCCGACCTCCTTGCAGGAGTCGGGATCCCGACTTGCCCCTGGCGAGGTCGGGACAGCGGTGAAGACTTATCGGCGGGACAGCCTGGGGGCAAGGCTGGAGAGCATGAACCCGATGTATCCTCCGGTGAGGGGAAAGATTGAGATAGTGGGGGTGGTGACGTGGGTGCATCGGAGTATGGTGGGGAGGAAGGACCGGGTGAGGGTGTGAGTTGTGAGTTGCGGGTTGTGAGGAAGAGAGTTTCGGGAAGGAGCACAACGAGGATAGAGGTATCCGCAGTTGGCGCAGATTCGAGAAGAGTTTCGAGGAAGCGTGAGCGAGTGCTTTGGAGTGCGGGAGCTTGCTCCCGCTTTTAGAAAGCGGCGGCAGGCCACCGCAGTCCAAAAGAGGAAAGGCAACCACGGACTTGTCCGCCGAAGGCGCGGCGAAGGGGGATCACACTGATTTCACGGATTATGAAAGAGGGACTGGAGGTTGAAGGTGGTTTTTGGAGTGCGGGAGCGTGCTCCCGCTTTTGGAAAGCGGCGGCGAGCCCTTCGGCTACGCTCAGGACAGGCCACCGCAGTCCAAAGGAGGAAAGGCAACCACGGACTTGTCCGCCGAAGGCTCGGCGAAGGTGGATTGCACTGATTTCACGGATTATGAAAGAGGGACTGGAGGCTGAAGGTGGTTTTTGGAGTGCGGGAGCGTGCTCCCGCTTTTGGAAAGCGGCGGCGAGCCCTTCGGCTACGCTCAGGACGGGCGGCCGCAGTCCACATGGAGAGGGGCTAAATGATAAAAGAAGAAGGAAGGGAGCACATAAATGGGAGAAGGTATTGAGTATGTCAACGAGAGGTTAAACCCGGATCCGGATGGGCTAGGAAGGTGCGAGTATGAGTTTCAGATGGGGGAGATGAGGGGGAAGAGGTGTGGGTTGGCGAAGGATGTGGAGCAGCCGGGGGCCCGTTGCTTCTGGCACGGCGGGAAGCGCGAGTTTGGTCCGGCAAGAGACAAGCGGGAGGGGCTGAAGAAAGACCTCCAAGGGCTTCTTGTCCAAAATGCTTACTTAGAGGGGGCATCGCTCGACTTCATGGATCTGAGTGGCGCGTCGCTTCAGTCTGCAAAGCTACCGGGGGCAGATCTCTATGGGACGGACCTGCGAGGTGTGCGTGGGGGGTACGCGAAGTTTGGGGAAGCAAACCTGAGATCGTCAGACTTGCGGGGAAGTGACCTTCAAGGCGCCGACTTGCGAGGTATTAGGCTGGCGGGGGCCAAGTTCTCCAGTGCAACCAACCTCGACGATGTAGTCTGGAGCCGTGGGAGCCAACTGCGCGACGAAGACGATGTAGAGAAATGCGGAGAGGAATTCATGTGGCGAGAAGAGGCTGTAACCTACGTGCATGTTGCCGGAACCTACCTAGCGCTTAAGAACAACCGTTTGGATTCGGGGGACTATGAGAGAGCGGCGGAGTTCCGCTACCGGGAGATGGAGTGCAGGAGGAAGGGTGCGAAGTGGTTTTCCGTGGAGAGGTTCTGGCTTGGGGTCTACAAATGGCTATGTGGTGGGTATGGCGAGAAGCCCGTTTGGATCCTTGGCTTGGTGGCGGGGACAATAGTTGTTTGGGCGTTGCTCTTCGCATTGGTGGTGGGAATTAGGGAGGAGCACACGACTTGCCGGGGGTTGGCGGCGTTAGGTAAAGGGCTGTATTTGAGCGTAGTCAGTTTCACAACGCTCGGGATGGGGGACTTGAGAGCGGTGGGCTGGGTTGGGCAAGCGCTCGTGGGGGCGGAGGCGCTAACCGGGGCGTTCTTGATGGCGTTGTTTGTGGTATGTTTTGCGAGGAAGGCCATAAGAGGCTAGAGCGACCGTTAGGAAAGAGGGCAACAACAATGAGCGGAGGGCTAGAGGACTTGATCGGAGAGCTACTGAGGCGGAGTGAGGGAGAGAAGCTTGACTTCAAGGCCGAGCAGTATAGGCTTGACAACGACGTACTGAAATCGAAATTGGTCAAGGACATAGTCTGCATCGCCAACGCTCAGGGGGATGAAACCGGACACATCGTGGTGGGGGTTAAGGCGTACCCAGATGGCAGGAAAGACGTGCTTGGCTGTGATTTGCATCATGACGATGCAGACCTGCAGGAGTTGGTACAGGCCAAAGTGGAACCTCCCCCCAGATTTGGGTACCACCAAGTGAAGTTTGAAGGGAAGTCCTTCGGCCTCCTGGAGATTCCTCGAAGTCGGAGCCGCCCGCACATTGCCAAGAGGGACTTTGAGGAGTTGAGGAAGGGGATTGTCTATACTCGGCATGGCTCGACGAACGCGGAGGCGAACAGGGAGGAGATTCAGGCCATGTACCTGGACACCGCCGCCTGGAAGCAAGACCTCGGTGCGGGTGGATTGAGCCGGGGCCAGAGGGCTCGGCAGTTATTGGACAGGCTGAAGAAGGAAGTCTTCGACACGGGCATCTCCGCGACCCAAATTGCGCTGGGGTGCCGGGAACTGGCGGTGGAACTTGAGATGAAGGATGATCTAGAATGGTTGGAGGCTGAGCTGGACGGCTATGCTAAGCTGGCGGGGGAGTTCCAGACGCTTGGGGAGTTGCTGGAGGCTAAGGGGAACCCTGACTTGGTCGAGGGAGCGCAGTCCAGACTAATGGACATCGAGTTCGTGGTTGCGCCTGAGGGCACCACGCCTCTCCGGCTGCCGTGGCGCCACTTCTTCCATGAGCCATTACACTTGGTTGAGACGCGCATTAAGGAAGCGAAGTTGGCTGCGCGGTCGGGCAACGAGCAGTTTATGCTGATGGACCACCATGGCGGAATCAGCGCGAAAATAGCTGATTATGTTGAGCGAAACATGATGAGCGGGAAAACAAGCTTGGAGAAGGCTTTTTGGCGGGACATAGCTGATGCGTTTCGGACTCCGAGCCGGCGGCCGGAGGGCTTCCCAATGAAGCCGAGTGAACTGTCCGGTGTACTTGATAGGCTTAGGCATCATCTGTACAAGTTCCTGATGCGTGCAGAGACGCTCGTGGGCCGTGGCGAGTAGGCAGCGGGCCGGGGGCAGAAGTGCGTAGCCCGTAGCCTGTAGTGCGATTAGAGCCAGGGGAGGTAGGTGGATTTTTCCCAGTCGGTGGTGGAGGATTCGAAGGAGGAGAGTTCCTGGGATTTGAGGGCGAGGAAGAGGCGGATGAGGTCGGGGGGGAGGAGAGTGGGGAGGGTTTTGCTTTTCTTGAGGCAGTCGAGGGCCTGGCGGAGGGTGGGGGGAAGGGGATGGGCGCGGGTGCGTTTGTCGTAGGCGTTGTGGGCGACGGGGGGAGGTGGTTGGAGACGGTGCTGAATGCCGAAGAGGCCGGAGGCGAGGGCGACAGCGGTGAGGAGGTAGGGGTTAGCCTCGCCGGCGATGAGGCGATTTTCGAGGCGAAGGGCGGTTCGACTTCGCTCACCACAAGAGGAGGGAGAGTCACCGACGACGCGGAGGGCGACGGTGCGATTTTCGATGCCCCAGGTGGCGGAGAGGGGGAAGGGGCCGCGGGTGTGGATGCGTTTATAGGCGTTGACGGTGGGGAGATAGAAGGCGCAGGCGTCGGGGAGAAGTGAGAGTTGGCCGGCGATGAAGTTCAGGCAAAGGCCAGAAGGTCTAAAGTCTAAGGGTCCGCAGTCGGAAGAGAAGAGGGGCTGGGAATCGGGGGAGAGGAGGGATTGGTGGAGATGGAAGCCTGAGCCGGCGGATTCCGGGAAGGGCTTGGAGAGGAAGGTGGCGGTGAGGGAGTGGTGGGCAGCCAGTTGCTTGACCACGTTTTTGACGAGGAGGGAGGTATCGGCGAGGGAGAGGGGGTCCTGGGGGGAGAGGCAGATCTCGAACTGGGAAGGGCCATCCTCGGCGGAGCAGGTTTCGCAGGTGACGCCGACGAGGTCGAGGTAGCGATGGAGGTCGGAGAAGAAGGAAGGCTCGGGGAGAGAGAAGAGCAGGTGATTGACCTGGTGAGGCGCCGGCGGTGAGGAAAGAGGGTTCTGGGAGGGAAGGAGGTAGAACTCGATCTCGGCTCCGACAATGGGCTGAAAACCGGCGTCGTTGAAGGCTCTGACGACTTCGCGGAGGGCGAATCGGGGAGATTGAGTTACCGGAGAGCCGTCGAGGTAGAAGAGGTCGGAGAGGACCTGGGCGGTGTGGGGCTCGTGGGGGAGGAGATGGAGGGTGGAGAGGTCGGGGTGGGCGAAGAAGTTGGGCCAGCCCTGCTTGGAGGCAGCAGTTGGGAGGGGGGTGGCGTCGCCTTTGACGTCCATGTGAAGGGCGATGCTGGCGAAGGGGACGCCGGAGGGGAGGCAGTCGAGGAAATGGGAGGTGGAGAGGCATTTGCCGCGAGCAAGCCCATGCAGGTCGGGCCATTCAACCCGGACCAGCTCAATTTCGTTTTGTTCGAGGAAGGCGTTGGCGCCCTCTGCGTTCAACATGGTAGCCACAGACTACACGGATTGCACGGATTGTGAAAGAGGAACTGAAGGCTGGAGGTGGTTTTTGGAGTGCGGGAGCTTGTCCGTCCAGGCTTGGACGGACGGTGGCAAGCCACCGCAGTCCAAGGTAGGAGAGACGGCCATGGACTACACGGATTACAGAGATTGGGAAAGAGAGTTTCGAGAAGGCGAGTTTCGAGAAAGAACAGGAAAGAGGCGAGAGAACTAAGATGGGAGGGAGTAAACCCCTCCCCTACAGGAAAACCCTGCCGTTACCGTCCCGGGGAGTCCGTCCTCAACTTGGGCGGAAGAGCAGGGGAAGCTCCTTCATCCTAAGCCAGGATTCGGGAACTGCTACGGGGAGTTTATTGGGGAGAACCTCGAAGGATCCTCTTTCGATCAAGCTGAGGGCCTCCAGACAGTGGATGCGGCGAACATGTCCGTCTTCAAGCAGCCAGAAACTGCTTCCCAAGCGAACTATTTCCGATTCCTGGGGGTCAATCGCAAAGAGCACGCCTTTCACTGTTCTTGCCATTTTGGTTAATTTGTTGCCTCCTGGTTTAGGTAATCAACCGGCACGTCTAAAGTGTGGTAGGGGATAAGATGGCTTCGCTAGCCAGGGTGACGGGAAGTTCGACGGTGAAGGAAGCGCCGTGGGTAAGGTTCTTGGGGGGGCTTTCGGCTGAGATGGTGCCGCCGTGCTCGGCGATGATGCCGTAGCAGATGGAGAGGCCGAGGCCGGTGCCCTTGCCGACGTCTTTAGTGGTAAAGAAGGGGTTGAAGACCTTGTCTAGGTCATCGGGGAGGATACCGGGGCCATCGTCTGAGAAGGTGAGGTAGATGTCGTTGGAATTGGCGGCGGACTTGATGAGGATGCGGCCGGAGGTGCCGTTAGAGAGGATGGCCTGCTCGGCATTGTTGATGAGGTTGAGAAAGACCTGCTGAAGCTGGTGGGGGTCGGCGATGGTAGTGGGGAGGTGAGGATCGAGGTCAGTTTTGACCTCTATGTTGTTGACGGAGAGTTCGTAGTTGCGGAGTTCGAGGGTGGAAGTGATGAGGTCATTGATGAAGACGGGTTTCTTCTCTGGTTTTTGGGCGCGGGCGAAGGAGAGGAGGTTTTTGACGATGCGGGCGGCCCTTTGGGATTCATTATAGATTTTCTTGAGGGCGGAGCGACTGCGCTCGTCAATGTCCCTGCCGAGGAGGAGTTCGGAGTAGCCGCTGACGCCGGTGAGGGGATTGTTGAGTTCGTGGGCAACACCGGCGACGAGTTGGCCGATGGCGGCCATTTTGGCGGACTGAAGGAGTTGGGCCTGGGCGGAGGAGAGGCGCTGGAGGGCGTGTTCGAGGCTGGCCTTGGCGTCCACGGTTTGCTGGTGTGCTTCTCTAATGCGGCGGGAGATGAGGACGACAAGGGTGGCGGTCCAGCCGAAGACGAGGAGGTTGAAGACTACGCTGGCGAGTTGGAACTTGGGAGGGAGTTCGAAGTTGAACATGCCGTAGTGAGGGATGATCTTGAGGTATTCGAGGAGGACAAGGGCGGTATAGGAGAGGCCGCTGAGGACGGCGAAGGTGGTGGCGGTGGCGGGGGAGATGACGAAGCCGGCATACATGATGACGAGGACATAGACGAGGGTGAGGAAACTGGCGTCTATGCCACCGAAGAGCCAGATGATGAAGGTGATGAGGAGAATGTCGAGAACGAGTTCGTGGTAGCGTTGGAGGACGGTGTTGCGGCTCTTGAAGACGTAATAGGGGATGATGAGGAGGACTTCGATGGCGGCGAGGATGCCAAGGTAGAGGATGGGTAGTTCCCAAAGGCCGAGAGCCCAGAGGAGGAGGGCGGCGAGGAAGATGAGGGTGGTTGCGAAAGGACGGGCGGCGATATCCACCTTCAAGACGTCAGTGCGCTCGTCGAAAGCAAGGGCGCTCTTCTTCATATTCACCACCTATGCAATGCCTGGGAGGGGAGCCTCCGGAGCGGGAGATTGGGAGGAAGAGGGGATGGATTCGATCTTGCCGATGGCATCAACAAGGTCGCCAATGGCTCTTTCTCGGTCAACGAGATCGAAGGCGATGCGGAGGGAGAAGCCTGGGTGAGAGACCTGGTAGTTATCCGAGGGGGAGGGAATGAGGGGGAAGGAGGAGAGTTGGCGGAGGCGGCGATTGAGGGAACGGGCTGAGATGCCCGTTTCGAGGACGACGTCGAGGGCCTGGTGTCTGAGGTCAAGGGATGGGATGCGGAGCAATTGTTGGGCATGGTGCTCGGTTATCTGGCGGGGGTGGCGGAGCATCTCGGTCTTGGAGTGGTGGTCGAGGTGGACGAGTTTGATTTTTTGGGAGATGCGGGCCCTGGAGACGCCGAGGCGGCGGGCGAGTTCGGCCTGGTTGGGAACGGCGCCGGATATGATGAGATGTTGAAAGGCCTCGGCCTCCTCGAGGGGGGTGAGGTCGTCGCGCTGGACATTCTCAGAGAGGGCAAGGAGAAAGGCATCAGCGTCGGATAGTTCTCGAATGATACAGGGGATATCGTAAAGGCCGGCCTCTTGGGCGGCTCTCCAGCGGCGCTCGCCGATGACTATCTGGTATTGATGGCCATCGGAAGGTGGGAGACCTTGTGAGTCTTCCAACTGGCGAACGATGATAGGCTCGAGGACACCGACTTCGGCGATGGAGGAGGCAAGTTCGCTGAGTGTCTGTGGGTCGAAGACCTTTCTGGGCTGGGCCTGGCTGGGAGAGATAAGGTCGAGAGGGATACGCATTGGCATAGAGGCATGTGAGGTCTGGAAAGCCTGGACATAGTGAAGTTTGTCGGGGGCTGACTCCGCGACAAAGGAGGCCGGATCGAGGGGAAGGGCAACGCGTCTTTTAGGCACTGGCTATTACCTCCTCGGCTAAAGCGGCATATTCCTCTGTGGCTCGGGAATGAGGATCGTAGAGGGCGATGGGCTGGCCATAGCCTGGGGCTTCGCGGAGCTTGACGGTATTGTGGATGGCGGTGGCGAAGACCTTGCCGGGGAAGACCTCGGTGAGTTTGGCGAGGGCTTCGCGGGAGAGGTTGGTCCTGGCGTCGTAGAAGGTGGGGATGACACCGGTGACCTGGAGGGAGGGATTGAGCCTCTCGCGGATCAGTTCGATGGTATTGAGGAGCTGGCGGGTGCCCATGAGAGCAAAGAAGTCCAGACTTACCGGGATGAAGACCTCGGAGGCGGAGGTGAGGGCATTGACGGTTAAGAGGCTGAGGGCGGGAGGGCAATCAATCATGATGTAGTCGAATTTACTGGCGGCATCGCCGAAGCTATCGCGGAGGATGGTCTCCCTGCCGAGGGCGTGGAAAAGTTCAATCTCCGCGCCGGCGAGTTCGATGGTGGAGGGGACGAGGGACAGGTTAGGGATTTGGGTGGCGATAAGGATGGAGGAGATTTGCTGGTTGGGACTGAGGAGAATATCGTGGATGGAGCGAGTGAGTTGGGCTGGGTTGACGCCGAGGGCGACGGTGGCGTTGCTCTGGGGGTCAATGTCAATGACGAGCACCCTCTTGCCCTTGGCGGCTATGGCTGAGGAGAGGTTAACGGCGCAGGTAGTCTTGCCGGAGCCGCCCTTCTGATTGGCGAAGGCGATGACGCGGGCGGTGTGGCGGGTGGCCAGTATTGGGCCTGGAAATGGGGCAGGCTGGCGCTCTGCCCTGGTCGGGCGAGCCGCAGTATCATTTATAATTACATTCTCAGACATCTACTTGCTCGATTTCCACCTCCAAACAACCATCGCAATTGAGTAACCCGTTGGGGAAGTGTTAGGTTCAGCGGGAGGCTTGGGGCTCAACGGTGTGCGCAGGTGCGCAAATGGGTGGGTGGACCCCGACTGAAGGCTTATCTGCCGGGGCGGATAAGAACTGAAGGAAGGCGAACAGCAGTGGCCGCTGGCAGGCTTGACAGGGGAAGGCGACAGGCGTCAGAATGGGGGGAGACCCCAGATAACGATAGGAGAGGATGAAGATGGAGGGCAAAGAGTTGGTGGAGCTGGAAGTTGGTCTTGTAGAGTCATCGCCCTTTCAGACGCGCTCGGCTTTTCCGGAGGAGGGTCTGGAGGAGCTATCGGCGAGCATAGCCAGGCAGGGAGTCTTACAGCCGATCTTGGTGCGGCCGAAGGATGGGAGATATGAACTAATAGCGGGAGAGAGAAGGCTGAGGGCAGCGAAGATCGCGGGGATGACCCATATCCCGGCGATAGTGCAGGATCCTACGGACCTGGAGGCAAAGGTAGAGAGCCTGATAGAGAATCTTCAGCGCGAGGAACTCAATGAGATGGACCGGGCAAGGGGGATACTGGCGTTGAAGGAGGCAATGGGAGCGAGTTGGCGGCAGGTGGCGGCGGTTTTGGGGCTGACGGAGCGGAGGGTTATGCAACTGGCTCAGTTGACAAAGTTAGAGGAGGGGGTGCAGGCGATGATAGCGGAGGGGGTGCTGCCGAGCCGGGTGGGGATGGTGCTGGCGGGGTTGCAGCAGGAGCAGCAGCGAGAGATGGCGGAGATGGCCCACAAAGAGGGGTGGACGAGCGACGAACTTGCGGAGAGGGTAAGGAGAGGCAAGGAGGGAGGGGAAACGCGTTTCATCAAACAGAAGTATGCCGAGTTGCGGAAGAGAGAGGTCTATCCGTCGGTGCTTTATCGCGTGCTGGACCCATTCTTAAACTTCATGGAGACGAGCCTTAACTTTGCGCGCGGGATAACTCCGGGGGAGCGCAGGGATGTCTTGGGAAGGATTGAAAGGCTGGAGAAGGCGCTGGGAAGGTTCAAGGCGGAACTGACGAGGGTGTGAGGGGCTTGGGGGCCTAACGCTTAAGACAAGGGCAGCGAAAAAAGGCAGGGCAAGAATGGCGTTAGATATTGAGGAGAGGAGAAGAAAGAGAAAGGAAAGGGCGGAGGAACTGAAGAGGGAGAGTGAGAGGATAGTTGAGCAGTTGAGGGGGATGGGGGCGGAGAAAGTGGTAGCTTTTGGCTCCTATGGAGAGGGTAAGGTGGGGATGCGGAGCGATTTGGACTTGCTGGTGGTGATGCCAGATGACAGGAGCGGGAAGGAATGGGGGGGGGTGGTTTGGGAGGAAGTGGAGAGAGGGGTCGCGGTTGATTTCATGGTGTATAACCAAGGCGAGTTGAGGGAGATGCTGCCGGTGAGCAGTTTCCTGAGGCACGTCTTGAAGGAGGGGAGGGTCTTATATGAGAAATGACCCAGTTGAGGAGGGGAGGAGGTGGTTGAGGCAGGCGGAGGAGGATTTCAAGGATGGGAAAAGAGCGAGGCAGGAGGGAAGGTTTCACTTGGCGCTGTTCCTCTATCAGCAGGCGGCGGAGAAGGCGCTGAAGGCGTATCTTCTTGCGCAAGGGGAGGAATACCCAATAGCGACCCATTCGGTGGACGTGTTGCTCAAGGCGGCTGTCGCCTACGATGGGGACTTCGAGCGGGTAAAGAAGGCAAAGAGATTGGATCAGTACTATTTGACTACCAGGTATCCGGACGCCCTGCCTGGGAGCGTGCCGGCAGAGTATTATGACGACGTGGAAGAGGCGACGGAGATGGAGGGGTTGGCGGCAGGGGTTCTGGAGATGGTGGAGGGGAAGATGGGGGCCGGGTGTTAAAACGTTTTGACAGCGGCTAGGGCGGTAAGGGGTCTAAGAGTCTTCGAGTCTTCTAGTCTGCGAGTCCAAGAGTCATTGAGAAAGGGCAACCACGGACTTGTCCGCCGAAGCCTTGGCGAAGGGGGATTACTCGGATTGCGGGAAGATATGCGTTCGCTCTTTGGAGGAGTGGCAGGCTTTGGGTGTGGACTCTAAGACTCTGAGACTCATAGACTCGGAGACTGCTTAGGGGTGGACTTGACAAGTTGATCAAGAGTGTATCTAATCAAGGGGTGCCTGGAGTGGTGGTGGTGTGGTGGCGCTGAGAAGTAGAACGAGGCTGTTCTTTGAGTGTTGAAGTGAGAAATGTAAGAAGTTGGCGAGGGCTCGCCCCCTCCTTTAGGGGCAAGAGCGCTGGCCGACTGGCCTTATGGCACGCCCGTGTAACTCAACGGACGGGCCGGGTCTGGGGTGGAAGTAATCCTGGCTTGCTCACTGCGAGTACACGATAAGACGGTCCGCAATTGGAGAAAGGAGGATTAGAAAGTGCCGACCGGAAAAGTAAAGTGGTTTAGCGATGCCAAGGGCTATGGGTTCATTGAGGCAGAAGAAGGCGGAAAGGACGTGTTCGTTCATTTTTCCGCTGTGAACGGGGATGGATTTCGGAGCCTGAAGCAAGGACAGGCGGTTACCTACGAAGTTGAACAGACTGATAAGGGTCCGCAGGCGACCAAAGTGGTTCCGCAACATTCCGAACAAGCCTAGCGATAGGCGATCGTTCGGTGGATATTCCCCGGCTGCTGCTGAAAGGCAGGGCCGGGGTTTTTTATTTCACGGCTCTGATCAACAGCAACCACGGATTAGGGAGAGAGTTTCAAGTTTCAAGTTCAAAGTTTCAAGCAACGGCAAAGAACGAGGGGTTTCCAGAAAGAGAGTTTCGGGTTTCGAGAAGAGAAACTGCTGAGGGCTCAACTCTCAAGGTATCCGTTTGCTGACTCGTCTAATCTGTGCAATCCGTGCAAGCCTACTCCGCCGTAGTCCGTCCAAGTCTGGACGGACGAAGGCTGGATCCGTGGTTAAATAGGGGCGAGGAGGTGAAGCAGTGATGGGCGAAGAAAGGGTGATCCAGGAGGTGGGGGCGTGGGATGAAGTGGACATTTTCGCCTTCCGAAGGCGGCGGGCGAGAAGGGTCTGTGATGCCGGTGCATTCGCGGCGTGCGTATTTTGGCGGGAGGAGGATTTAGGGTTGTAGCGCGACAGGAGGGCGTTCGTAACGAACCTTTGCCATTGGAGGACGGTTTTCGTATATTAACGGGCTATGGAAAAGGATGGGGAATTGGTTTTGCGAGAAGAGGAGGAGGTAGTAGAGGCCGGACAGCCTTCGGGAGACGGGCGGGAATCGCCCGCCTCTGCCGTTGAACAACCCGCCCAGACGAAGATATTGGTGGTGGACGACGAGAGGAACATACGGGAATTGCTGGCGGACATATTGGCGGAGAAAGGCTACGAGGTGGCGACGGCTTCGACGGGGAGCAAGGCCCTGGAAGAGATCCGCGCACCTGGGGAGAAGTTCGATATCGTAATCACCGACCTGAAAATGCCCGGGGCGAACGGAATAGAAGTCTTGCGGGAAGCGCGGGCAATGAATCCGGAGTCTGCGGTCATCATCATGACTGCGTTTGCCACGGTGGAGAGCGCAGTGGAATGTATGAAGGCGGGGGCGTTCGATTACATAACCAAGCCCATGAAGTTGGACGAACTGCGCCTGATAGTGGAGCGAGCGGCGGAAAGGCTTTTTCTCATCCGGGAGGCGGAGCAAAAGAGGTATTACGAGGAACTCTCGCGGCTGGATGGGATGACTAGGCTTTTCAACCATTCCTACTTTCAGCACCTATTGTCGGCGGAGATGGAACACGCGAGGCGATTCAGCCGGGTGCTGTCCCTGTTGATGATAGACATAGACGACTTCAAAAGGGTCAACGACGCTTACGGCCACCAGGTGGGGGACCACGTCCTGAAGACATTTGCCGAACTCCTGACGACCTTGACTCGACAGACGGACTTTGCGGCCCGGTATGGGGGGGAAGAATTCGCAGTCCTCCTGACTGTAACCAGCAGAGATATGGTGGCGACCATCGCCGAAAGGATAAGAAAAACGGTGGAGGCAAGGCCATTCCAGCCCGATGGCTTCGGACAGGAGATACATCTGACGGCGAGCATCGGGGTGGCCGGCTTCCCCCAGGACGCAAGCGATGGGAGGGAACTCCTCTCCAAGGCGGATGCGGCCCTGTATGCTGCGAAGGCAGCGGGGAAGAACGCGGTCAGGAGGACAGGAGGGTGACTGGGGGGACGTTCCGAGGGAACGTAACTGGAGGTGCCGGCGGGCATCCGGCCTTCGTTCGTCCAGATTTGGACGGACGCCCCTACTCGTGAGGATAGCGCAGAGGGACAGAAAGACTGCGGCCAAGCACTGTGGGCGAACAATACGCGGCTGGGGCGGATTGATAATAGGATGCGCTGAAGGAGAAATGGCCATGAAAGCAGATTCGGCTGCGTCCTCCAGGCGAGGAAAACTGGGCTTCAGGGGCTCAGATGAAGCCCTGAAAGCGGCAGAAGTCAGATACCGCACGCTTCTTGAGCGCTCTCCCGACGGTGTTCTCCTTATTGACCCGAAAACCACCCTGCCCGTCGAGTTCAACGATGCCGCCTACCGCCAGTTGGGTTATTCCCGGGAGGAGTTCGCCAAACTGCGCGTCAGCGATTACGAGGTGCTGGAGGCGCCCGTGGACACGAGGGCTCGGGGCGAGAAACTCTTGCGCGCGGGCAGGGACGACTTTGAAACCCAACACCGCACCAAAGGCGGCGAGATCAGGCATGTGTCGGTGACGGCACAAACCATCGAGATATCGGGCCTACATTTCTTCCTCTCCATCTATAGAGACATCACTGAGCGCAAGCAGGCCGAGCGGCGGATAGCCTCCTCGGAGGCCAAATACCGCAGTATTTTCGATGGCGCCGCCGACGCAATTTTCCTGGCCGACCCCGATACGGGGAACATTGTGGACGCAAACCTGGGGGCAGAGCGGCTATTGGGCTGGCCCCGAGACGAAATCATCGGAATGCATCAAACCCAGCTCCACCCCCCTGAGAAAGTGGGGGAATACGCCGAGAAGTTCCGGTCACACGTAGCGCAAGGGCAGGCCATAGACTTTGAAGCAGAGGTGATAAGGAAAGACGGCAGCGTTGTCCCAGTCCTGATAAGTGCGTCGGTGATTGACTTGCCCGAGGGTCGAATCCTCCAGGGCCGGTTCACCGACATCACAGAACGTAAACGGGCGGAGGAAGCCCTGCAAGAAGAACGAGATAGGCTGGAAATGGTTACCCAGGGTATGGGAGCTGGGCTGGCCATAATTTCAAAGGACTACCAGACCGTTTGGGCAAACCAGGTTCTCAAGGGAATATTCGGCGATGACGTTGCGGGCAAGACCTGCTATGTGACCTACAACCAGCGCCCCAATGTGTGTCCCGATTGTGGCGTCCGAGAGGTTTTTGAGACAGGGAAGAGCCTCGTCGTGCACGAACAAGTCGGCAAGGACGCCGCCGGGAACACAATATGGTCGCAGATCATGGCCAGTCCGATCAGGGATAGAGAAGGGAATATTGCAGCAGCCCTCGAACTGGTCGTGCCCATCACCGAGCGAAAACTGGCCGAGGAGGCGCTGCGGGAGAGCAATGAGAAATTCCGCACTCTAGTGGAGACCATCAATGATTGGGTTTGGGAGGTGGATGAAAAGGGCATCTACACGTATGCCAGCCCGAGGGTGCGGGATGTCCTTGGTTATGAGCCAGGGGAGATAATCGGAAAGACTGCTTTCGACTTCATGACTGCCGAAGAGAAGGCAAGGGTTGGGAAGTTGTTCGCCGAGTTTGTGTCCCGACAGCAGCCATTCACGCTCCTTGAAAACGTTAACCTTCACAAGGACGGTCACCCCGTAACGCTTGAGAGCAGCGGAATACCTCTCTTTGACAGGAATGGCGTTTTCCGCGGTTATCGCGGGAGCGACCGCGACATCAGCGGGCGGATGAAGGCAGAGAAGGGACTGCGCGAGCGGGACGAACACATTCGCCAGTTGCAGAGACTGGAGGCCGTCGGCAGGTTGGCGGGTGGCGTAGCCCACGAATTCAACAACCTGCTGACCATCATATCGGGCCACAGCGAACTCATGCTGGAACGCCTTGGCAAACTCGATCCGTTGCGCAAGGGCCTGGAACAGATCTACCAGGCATCAGATAGGGCCGCCGCGCTTACCCGCCAACTGCTGGCCTTCAGCCGCAAACAAATGGTTGAGCCGAAGGTGCTCGATCTCAATCAAGTTGTCCGGAACATGGAAGGGATGATCCGGCACCTTACGGGCGAGGATATCCATATCGTCACCGCGCTCGACCCTGCTCTGGGCACAGTAAAGGCCGATCCAGGACAAATCGAGCAGGTGATAATGAACCTGGTGGCGAACTCCCGAGATGCAATGCCCCAGGGCGGGAATCTCACAATTGAAACTGAGAACGTTTACCTTGACGAGGGATATGCCAGCCGGCATGTCGCCGTCCAGCCCGGGCGATACGTCATGCTGGCGG
>Ga0315294_10001898_pt1 | contig 22941 bp, 3 predicted proteins | sample YL17G13_40_MG_FD_203626 | JGI IMG/M metagenome (GOLD analysis project Ga0315294, IMG submission 203626) | Sediment microbial communities from Yellowstone Lake, YNP, Wyoming, USA - YL17G13_40 | ecosystem: Environmental > Aquatic > Freshwater > Lake > Sediment | place: USA: Wyoming | collected...
CTTTAATTAAGTTCGCCGAGAGAAAGGGGAGATTAGCTATAGTTCTGGAAATCAAACCAATTTTATGGGAAGAGATTAATTTTTATCCTTTGGATAAACTCACCGCCGCCTCGTCGCTGGTTGCTAAAGACCACTCTACTCAGCTTAGGCAAGGATGCATGATTTTTACGTGGCATTTGCGTCCTCAATGTCGCGACCCCGATACAGTATTATCTAATTGGATTCTGGAAAAGTTAATTGTAAAAATAAGAGAAGCTAAAATCAAGGGCTTAAAACCTATAATTTTATCTGAATTAGGGGCTGATTCTATAACACCAGAATTATTTAGAGAGTGGGCCGAAACAGGGGAACTTAGCCCTGAATTTATTAAATCTGCAGATGTTTTTGTAAATCTCTTTTTCACGCATCTTAGTGCGAAAAAAGATGACTGTTTAGAGATAAGAAAGTTTCTCGAAAGAAAGATTCCTGTGTATAAATTCAATCCAGAACCAATGCTATATGCAATTTACCGTGCGCATAGGCGTTTTAAGGTTGACGTGGTGTTAGAAATGGAAGGAATGAGCGAGCAGGAAGAAGTTAAATTTTTTGGTTCGATGTTGGGGTATTTTCTAGCTCAGTATTATTATTGGCCGGAATCTATAGTGGCATGGGAAACTGGCGATTTTAAAAAAGCCGAAGCAAATGCTTTTAAATTTTTAGAGTTGCGTGGAAATTTCGGCGTGGTCCGTGATGAAATAAGTGCTGAAAAACTTAAAAATATGCATGAAACAGAACCCAAAATATTTCCCATAATTGTGAGAGGTTATGTGCATCTTCCTACTTTGCTAAAGTCTTTAGCCCGCCGTAACATTGCCTACGAAATAATAGAGAATCCAATCCAATGTTCTAGGTGGCTTTTGGATAGGGCACTTCAATCTTTCTTGGAGGACCAGAACATTTCTCAAACTATAAATTTTGTAAAGCGGGAAGCATTTAAATATTGGCTTATCGTCTATTGCGGGTATAGCAGTGAACAAGCTCAGCAATTTTCAGAATCTTTACCTGACGAAGTTGTAACTTTATTCTTTGAGCGCATTCAAGAGATAAAGAGCTACGATGATTTCCCTGAAAGTGTTCAGGGAATTGCAAAGGAAATAATAGAAGCATACGGTCAATCCAGCTCGCCGGTGGAAAAAAAGGAAATCTTAGGACAACTAATTCAGGTTTTAGACCAAGAATTTGTCTCGACAAGCAAGTATGAAAAGGCCTATGAGTCTTTTAAGCATTTATTAGAAGATGGGGTTGTGCGCACAGATAACAGTGTAGAATTAAATGCCCTTATGCGATTAGTTGCTTTCTATGCTAAAGAATCCAAATCGGGCAACATAGATAATCACAGAAAAGGCACTGCAAACGGCTTTTTCAGACCATTGGCAATTGTAGAAGCACCGGGTAAGCAATTCAGGCCTGGGCTCAACGGCGGGGCTTATTGTCTTAATAATGTGCGCGTAATGTTGACCGGCAAAGAAGAGGTGTATCTTGATAAAGATTTTCATTTAACTTTGCAGGATGAAAATTTTGAAAATAAGCGCAGAAGTATTAAGCAATTGCTGCAACATACCTATAGGCATGGAATGGTATTTTATGAAAAATCATTAAATTCACCGGGCAAATTCTTGGCTAACTATTGTATTACCCAGGCTGATGAAGATGGGGACGTCGTGTTTATTATAATTCTTGATCCTTTAGGAGCGATGTGGAAATTGCCAAAAGATTCCCCTTTCGAGATTAATGAATTTCCTTCTTATGCCCTGGCACATTTCGGGAGTGTGGCAGAACGGCGCGCAGAGGACTTCGTTGAAACATTGAGTAGTTTAATGGATGAGTTTGCGGCTCAGGATGGACAAAGACCTCGGATTTTCTTTGAGCGTGGTAAAAATCAACTTATTATCACTAACGCTAAATATTCGGTTCTATACACTATTCCCGTAACCAAAAATGGAGACATAATTATTAATGAGATGTCTCATCCTACAGCAATAAGTCCCGAATTGCTAGAAGATGTAACTGATATTTTTGGAATCTTGCGGACTCCTTGGTCTTTGAAAGAGTTGGAGATTCTATCGGGAAATCAATTTCGTAATGCGCCCACTTTCAATGCCTCCGGGCAGAGTTTAGAAGAGAACATCGCTGGTTTGCCTACCAGCTTACCTTTGCCCAAATCAAGCAAAGAAGAGATAGGGCCGCCTCAAAATGTCGAAAGCCTACCTCCAGCATCACAGCTCAGTTTAGATTTCCTACAGAAGGTATTGCAGGAACACGGAATTCAGTTTTATTTGGGAGAGCGGATTGAAGAAGTGCCTCCAAAATATGTAGAAATGCTCATTGCGAATATTAAACGCCTACCTGAAGAAAAACAGGTCAAAGTAAAAGATGAGTTGAATATCGCGAACCCAGAAGAGATTAAACAGCTTCTTTTTGGCTCAAGGCTTAACTGCTGTAAATGGCGCGTAGATGGCGGGGGAGCGCTGAATTGGAAGGGGCAACGTCAAGTGATAAATCTGGTGAAATATCCCAGACATTCCATAATGATTGAAGAGATTGATAATAGATTTATTTGCAAAGTTACAATCCCTTCGGCAAAAGAAGAAAGATACCTTAGCCTCATCTACAATAACGTATCCAAACTACCGATAAATCAATTTTATAATATTTCGTCTGAGGAACTCAGCCAGTTGGACAATGTTACCGTTAAGCAATTCAACATCAAAAATGATAAAGGATACTTAAATTTGGGCGGACGCAGCACCCAGATATTTTTAGGTAAAGATTTCGCCTATGCCTGGGTTAATATAGAAATTCAAAAGCTTAATGGCCAAAGTAGGTCGACTTTACTGACTCTTATCGCCAATAAAGATGAAGAATTTTTCCCGCTTATTGAAGGCAGGCCTCAGCAAATAGATTTGACTAAAAATATCAAAGAACAATTGAAGAGAATAATTTTGCCTTATCCTCAGGCAATGCAGAAGAGGACCAAGGTTTTTGATTCCCAAGGTAAACTTATCAGGGCTTTTGATGAAATCAGTAAAAGTGATTTTAGCAATCTGCTTAAAGAAGTGAAAGAGGGTAGTATTATTACTAAACTTGACCGTTGGGCAAGGCTCATATTTGGTGGTCAATGTTACTACACTGAGATTAAGCGCTATGCTGAGGCAAGGGTTAGCGTGGATTTTAAAGAGGGCAAATTAAACGCAATGGCGCTGTTAAAGAATAAAAATGGTGATGCAATATTAGATAACCAAGGCCAGCGCATCATAAGGAAAATTATGGATGAAGAAGAAAAGCGCTTAATCAAAGAAAACCTTCGCCAAGCAAGAGAGCAGCGGAAACAAATGGAAAGAGAGCTCCGCTGGGAAACAAGGGATGAACTTTGCGATGCTTTAAAAGCAGCCCTTGCGAACGGATGTTTGCCTGTGGCGGTATCTCTTGTAGCAAAAAGTCTTGCCGGTAAGTACATAAGTGAAGAATTAAGAAGGAGACTACTTGAGGAATTTGTCTCTAATGGACTGTTGACCCCTCCAGAGAGGAAGGACATTATTAAGTTAAAGAAATTTGACTTAGGGCCTTTTATCCAACGCATACTCGAGAATTACCACTTGTTAAGGTATTATAAAAATGGAGATTCTAATAAGCGGGAGAAGGGATATTCTGATAAAGACGTAGGATTAATATTAAGCAAGGGCTGGGATTACCGCAAATATAAAAACGAAAATGATATTAGCGGTGCATCAAGAACATATATGTTAGTTGGTTTGAAGCATTACGCCAGGCCTAAGGATTACTATATGAAAGGTCAGTCTCTTTATAAACGGCAAAGAAAAGCTAATGCTGAAATTATAATCTCAGAACTGGTGAAAGCCGGTATACCCGGAGAGTTTTCGCAGCAAATCATAAGAATTTTAGTTAATAATCTAGGAAGAAGGCAAAATAAAGTTCAAAGAATTACCAATTTCTTTAATAGCGGCTTGTTAAGCATGAATAAATTAAAATCCGCTATTAACCTACTCATTGACCTTGGGAAATGTAATACGCGGAGTTTTAGAATTCGATTTAAGCCGGAGTTATTTGCCCAGAAAGTTCTGGCTGAAATATATAATTATAGAAAAGATATCAAGTTAGGGAAATTTACCGATTATGAGATAGGACTCTTGATTGGCATGGGCGCCTCTTTCAGGCGGTTTGATGACTTCATTCAAGAAAGCGGATTAACAAAGACAGGGGGCATCGAGTATATTCGAAACAATCCTGATTTTCAATCGCCTCTTGGCGCAAAAGCAATCGAGAATCTGGCAAATATGTATGACTTTCCTACTTACTTTGTGAAAGAACTTTTGACTAAATCTGCAAAGAGATTCTCATTAGATAAACTAAATGATATGGTTCAGAAAATTAAAAGAAAGTCCAAAGATTTTGATTTGCCTGCCCATATATTATTCTATTTAATGAGTAGAAACGGTTCAGTTGAAGAAAAGGTGGGTACAATCACTGAGAACGCACGAAAATATGGTATTTCCAATACACTCTCTTTCTATTTATTTGAATACAGCAGGATGAATATCCCAGAAATCAACCAGGACCTGAGAGATCTATCTACGGCTTATGGTGAGTTAGTCAAGAAAAGAGAGAATATGTTAGGCGGTTTTATTCAAGAGCTTGCAGTTTCAAAAGAAGCTATTAAATCTGCTTCCGTAAAAGAAGATTTAGAACTAGTGCAAATGAGAATAAATGATATTAAAAAACTAGAGCCAACTGCGGAGAAAAAAGATTTATACGCCATAATCCCCAGAAAGAAGTTTTATTGGATTCAAGGCCTGGCTTTGGAAAGTTATAAGAACATGGATGATACAACAGCTTCGGAAAAAGTATATTGTTTTGTGAAGACAGATGAGGGGATTAGGGAGGCTGTAGAAAAAATAGCTATTTCATATAAAGCAATAAAGGGGATAGCTGCTAAGGCAAGCCAGGAATGGATTTCTTTTGAAGAATATATAGGTATCTTGCAAGAAAAAGAGAAACGTATCAAAGCAAAGGAATACGAACTTGAAAAAGAGGGATTAAGAGAATTATTGAATAAAGAGTTAATAGACGAGAGAATTTCAGCTATTTTAGGCCCGGATGTCGATGGATTCAGCAGAGATCTTGCTGAGCGGATATTCTCTTTGAAGTCTAATGTAAGAAGTAAATTTATCCGCTCAAAAGAGTTTAGCCAATATGGCAATCGCGATCAGTTAGATAAAAAGAATTTGGTCCGGGTTGTGAAAGAAAGTATCATAAACTTTAATATGTCAGGATATGAAAAGGCTCTCATAAAGGCTTTGCTCCGGAATGGGTTTACCTTTAACAGCATACAAGAAATAAGGCTCCGCTATCCGCGGATAAATAAAAAGACACTATGGTCTATGTGCGGAGTTACTGACTACGAAAGATATCTTTCAGTGCGTTACGGGCCGAGCCAGGAGCAGCTAAGCCAGGCAAAGGAATTTTTAGCTGAGCTGTTATCGGATGATTCAAAAAAGAAATGCTCCTCTCCTTTAGACGAAGGAGCTCTGCGCAAAAATGGCAACGGGGTAAAAGCGAAAGAGCCAAATAGCCAGGGCGTAGATACTTTAACCCCGAAAGATAGAGAAATGATAAAAAAATTAATCCCTCTCATCGCAGCGGCAAGGACAAACCCTGATGAGAATGAAGGCTTAGCCAAAAAGGCAGTTGGGCTGATTATACGGCCATATTTACCTATGATAGAAGATTTAGTTAATAGATTCCACACCGCTTTTCCTAAAGAAAATGAATTATATTCTCAAACAGCAGTAGAAGCCTCAGCAGAGGCCGTGCTTAATTATCAACAAGTATATTCTATTGATGACGCTAAAGGCATTGAGGAGAGTATTCGTTTGGCAGTAAATGGTCGTCTTAGAGAACTAGAAAATGAAAAAGCGAAAGAGAAGGATTTGAATTATTCATTTGATGGCCACATCCACAGCAAAAAGGGAAAAAATAACGATGGAAGGAAAAAGTTAACCTTTGAGAAAGTTCTTACGCTGAATTCAGGGATTTATGGAACGGACCAGGGTAACTCTTTTTATCTCAGCCCCTTTAGATTCGATCCTGAACAGGTATTATCATTTAAGGAGGAGCCGATACGGCGCAGGCCTCCTTTGGTTCTTACAACGAATGAAAAGAATTATCTAAAAAGCGTAGCAGTTCAGTTATTTTTGAGGGAAGAATTAAATTATCAACGGCTTGTTACGCTTTTGAAGGCTATCGATGAACCAAAGAGGCTTGAAGAAGGAAATGGAGCTGGAGAAAATAATGGCAAGAATAATGGAGGCTGGCACAGGAACGGCTTTGGTAAATTAGGAAGGTTTATTCAAAAGCATAGCCCGCAAAGTTATACATTTTTTGTGCGAAAAGGCAGGACGCATGCAGGGATATTTGAGTTCTTAAACGACAAAAAAATTTTCCAAGCCGCTGAATTATTGATGAGAGAAAGATATAGCCGCAAGCAGATAGAGCGGTTTTTATCCAAAGATAACCTTGAGGAAATAATAGCTGAACAGGAGAGCGCGCCTAAAAAACAAATCGTTGACGCGGCAAAGAAAGAAATCAGTGCCCAGGAAATGCTGGAAATCGCCGAAGAGAATATCCGACAAGCGATAAGCAATAAGCAAACAGGCGCCTCGCCGCTGTTATTAGTCAATGGTCAATGGTCAATGGTCAATGGTCTAAAGAGAAAACTTTTACTATCGACTATCGACTATAGACTATCGACTGGCGTAAGCCCCGCCGCCTCGCCGCTGGTTCAAGTAGAAGTAAAAGTGATATGTGAAAAGGGTTTCCACTTTCGCCCATCTCAACGGATAGTCGAAATTGTCAAACGTTTCCCTGATGCAAAAATTGAAATTCATAAGGGCGATAGTAAAGCCGATGCAAGTAATATTTTAGGTGTAACGGATTTATTAGTGAAAAAGGGAGACAAAATAATAATTTCAGCAGAGGGTAAAAATGCGCAAGAAGCAATACACGCTTTACTTTCTTTAAAAGAGATATTCAAGGAAGCCAAGCAACAGGATTTTACCTCCAGCCCATTGGCGGTCCGCCCCGCCGCCCCGCCGCTGGAGCATAAAAATAGAAACGTCCTCAATTTTTTGCCTTTAGAAAAATCATCTATAATTAAATCCATTAGCCTTATCTTCATTGTTAGTCTTACTATATTTACTCTTCCTTGGGCTGGCCCACCTTACACAAGCTTCGTCTTAAATGCAGAATCCCAAACTGTAAAATCGCAAGAACCGCAAATAAGTGGCCTAAGCTATATAGAGAAAATTGAGCTTTATATTGCACAAGCCAGGAAAGCCAAAGAAAATAAACAGACAGCTCTTCTTCAAGAGAATCTTAAAAAAGCCACCGAGAATTTAGCTGAATTTGAAAGGATAATTGATGATTTTGAGAAAAGAAAAGATATTGAGCTAAAAGAAGAAGCCAGACAATATCGTACTGCAATTTATTATTACAGGGGCATGGTCCATTATCTTCAAGACGACTTCATCGAAGCCATTAAGTATTTTAAAAAGGCAATTGAATTAAAACCTAAAACCGCTGGTTTACATAATGATTTAGGGATGGCTTATTATTCCCAGGGAGATTACAAGAGGGCTGTGGAGGAATTTGATAAAGCCATAGATTTGATGCCGGGCGTATCCCTCTACCGTGAGAATAGGGAAAAAGCAAGGTTTAAACTCCTAAATAAGAACAAACCATCTACAGAAAGCCCTAAGAATGGCTCCTCGATAAAGGCATTCAGAGTGATCGCCGCCTCGCCGCGGAATAAACAAGAATCCAGTAGTCCGGTTAAGGTAGGCAGAAAGCACATCATTGAGATTAGTGGGACTAAATTTAAGTTACTTCCTTACGGTGATCTTGACAATGCCAGGGTAGAAATACGCGTTGGCGATGGTAGGGATATTGGAATTATTCATGGAATTAGAGATAGATGTTCTGACGGCCGAGAGAGATTCGGTTTAGGGGGTATGTATTTATTGCCGAAGTTTAGAGGCAAGAATTTATCCTGTAGATTAATTGAGGAATTTATTAAATTATTCCCCACAAACTGGCTTCATAAGAATCACAATCCCCGGCTCAGTATTATACTTAGCAAGCACTTTGGATTCAGTCCGATCAATCCTGATTCCCGCAATCTGGTGTATGTCGGCAGAGTAAATGAAACGGAAATTATTCCATTATTCTTCCCACTTCCGCAGGATGCAGGAATGGCACTGCCGGCTAATGGGCTGGATTTAAGTTTTGAAATAGTTGATGTAGCGCCTAAATCTTACACCACAACTTATATAAGAACTGAATATGTGGCTTTCTCCAGTTCGCCGGTAGAAGACGGCATTACGGAGTTTGCTTCCATCATCGTAAATAACTTTACCCCGAAAGAAAAGAAAGTTCAACATAAGTTCATCAACGGCATCGCCCTTGAAGAAGAAGATTGGGTATACCTCAATGCTGCAGACCGAAAAATTGACGAAATAACAGCACTGGCAAGATTTTCTCATGCAGAAGTAAGGATATTAATCACTATAGTTAAGGGTTTAATAGAAGAAAGTTACATTGGCTCAAGCCCATTGGCGGCCCAATCCAGAACTCGCGAACTCGCGAACTCGCGAACTAAATATGTCGCCTCACCGCTATGCCACTCTGGTTCGCCTATCATAGAATTTACTTTATCTATCCTTGCTGCAGGGGCTATTTATTATCTCTATAGAAGTCTATATGTTAATAGGTGGAAAATCATCTGGCAAAGCAAGGCTGAAATAAGGCCATTTTTAAAGCCGCTTCTTGGTAGAAAAAGAGCCTCTATTCTCACCTCTGACAAGTTTATAGTTGAATCTTTGATAAGGATTCTGGTCAATCTGCCTAAGCGGGAGTTTGCCTTTGTGAATTCCTTTGACAATAATTGGGAAATTATTTCCGGAAATAAGGGGGGAGTCGGGCCAGCTAAGACTATTCGCGGTGGACAAATCGCGCTTGCCGCACATATCCATACCGATGATAGCTGCTTACCCAGTTTCACAGATATCTATAATACCACCAAGGATAATTACACTTTCCACCAATTTATTCTTTGTTCCCAAAGAGCTATAAGATTCTACGGGCTTGATTTAAATAAGCTGTACAATAAAATGGGCTTTAAGACCCCCGATCCTGATCGTGAGCGGTCGTTGGTTTTATTTGAGCAATTCACAAAATTAACTAAGGATCTCTTTATAGAAAGGCCCAAATTATTGCCAAAAGAGGCGGAAGAATTAGCACTTAATCTGGTTTGCGTAAAGCCCCCGGAAATGATTTCCTTAAAAGAGTTTATTAGAACATATGTACAAAAAAGGCCTTTATGCGCCTCGCCGATTATTAATATTGTAAAAGTTGGTTGGGGGCAACCCGTTGATGATAAATACGATAGATTGATAAATGAATTTTCGAGAGGCGCAGAGACAGAAGATAGCATTCGTAGGGAATGGGAAAGAATGAAGCGGGAGGTAGATTTAGTTATCAGAGGCAAGATAGAAAGGCCGTTTCGGGAAGGATTTCTTGCTATTGTCCAGCTTGAAGATGGTAAGGAATATTTGGAAGGACTTATTTTAACAGTCGTAGAATGGGCAATATTCATTGTTGCTTTTGAGGTATGCCCGGATTGGCGTAAAGCAGACTTAGCTGAACACCTCTTGATGCAGGTGGTGAAACGGGATATTAAATTAGCACAGAACGCAAAAGCATTATATGGAGTAATTCTCTCATGTGAAGAACTTACTTCGAAAGGTAGACAGTTTGCTGAAAAAGTAAATATGCAGTATTGTGCAGGGGCTTTAGGTTTCCATAATGTAACAGCGCTGCTAACCTTCCTTTCTCGTTGCGAGTCGGTCATAGAATTAGAAGAAATTATAAAGAAGAAAGAATTAAAATCTGGCTCAAGCCCATTGGCGTCCAAGATTAGGGACGGTTCTCAACTCAAAACAGAGCTGTCTCCCAAGGGACACTTCTCGAACAACTTGAGAACCGTCCCTAGGAAGGGCGCCGCCTCGCCGCTGGAGTTGTCTAGCGCGCCTATTAATTCAGAATTAGCAAAAAAAATTATGCAAGAAGCATTAGAATTGGCACTTTTATATTGGGAAGATAGGACTAAGTCTTTATATGAAGATTGCGCAGAGCAGGTAAGGGGTTTATATATGGTTTTTAGAAATAGCGGTTTTATTTCAGAAGAAGAAGCCAACCATTTATTAAGGAACACCAGAAACAATACGGAAAGAATGAAAAAATCGATTCAGTATGAGAAGGGAAAGTTTAAAGAGTTTCCTAAGGGATTATGCTATAGGGCAAGCTTGGAACTGGTGAAGATATTAAAAACTAGGAACGTTTCTGCTGACGTAATTGAAGGAGAGGTTTATGTAGAGCATAAATGGAAAGATCATTCTATAGTGCTTTCAAGAGAGGATGATGTAGGTGTAAAGGTGTGGGATGTAACTTTAAAACAATTTTTTATAGATAACAGTAGTTTTTATGGTGCTTGGGGGGAGTACTCTTCTTTAATCAAATTTAGACCTTACAAAAAATATTCGCGCACTTTTGTTACCTACATAAGGCGTTCTCCTTTACGGCAAGCGCGACAGGCTAATAACGCCGCCTCGCCGCAGGTACCAAAGATAGCTTGGAAGAAGGTTCGTGAGTTGCAAGGTAAATTGATAAGGTCAAAAGATAACAAGAAATATAGAATAAACATCTTACCTAATAGCAGTCTTTCTTCTGTTGATATTGAGATTACAAGTAACAATAGACTCTCCCAGATAGCTGCTTGGGCTAATTTTTCTTTTAAGTGGGATAAAGGCTTAAAAACAAACATTATTATCTTGGGGCATATTAATACAGAATACTATGGGAAAAGTAATTTGGATTTGCGAAAAGGACTAGTCAGAACAATCAGTGATCTTTCCCCCGCCGGAACCATAATTCTATTTAGCACCAAAAACAAAGAATTATCCCGCCATGTTATGGAAACCGCTGGCTTCAGTGGATCATTGGTTAAGACCGACCCCCTATTTAAACGATATGGTTATACATCCGGCTTTAAAAAACCGGAAATTAAGAGTGATGCCTCTCGAAAAAGAGGAAGCGTTTCTACTCCTAATGGTCTCGTCGCCTCGCCGCTGTTGTCAGTTCAGAGTTATGAGTTTAGAGTTATGAGTGTTAATCTCACGACTCACGACTCACGACTCCGAACTACACAAGGCGCCTCGCCGCTGGACCAGTTTAACCTGTGGCGTTGGAATGAGGTTAAAGCCGCAAACCTATCAGCGGACTTCGGTTTGCCAATAGGAGATAACAGAAAACAAAGACTCCTTGAGGCAGATATGTTTTACCCGAGTTTAGAAGAGTTCCGGAACGCTAAACCGGACACAAAAATAGTTAGTCATAATTTCAGTTCTTATTTCCCTTATTCTTATTTGCCGTCCTTAGCTTCGCATGACAAATCGTTAGCGCTGGTTATAAAGAATAATCTAGTTTTTTGCGATGTAAGGCTAGGAGAGCTAGTCGTTAATGGTGACACTAAAGACAACGATGTTCTAAGATCAGCTGTTCCTTTTACCGGCTGCATAGGGTGTATGTTTAAAGGCGAAATAGATACAAGGATAATAACCGCATTTACTCATATTTACGGACCCTCTGAATCCATAGAATTTGTTCTATATAAGGTGGAAAGGCTGAAGCTCAAGAACCCGTATGTTGTTTTTTATGCGCAGGAAGACGGCGCAGAAGAAATAGATGACATCATAGATAGCCTTTATCCTAAAAGTTATCCTATGTTTTTAAAAGCAAGGCAAAATGGAGCAATAAAGGTGTTAGGCAGGAGGAAGATAGAAACGGCAAAAATAATCGAAACCAGAGAAGGCATTGTTATCACTTATGATGATAAAAAGCCCTGTCCTATCTTATGGGAAGAGATTAGTCATGCCGCCTCGCCGATTTCGGAAGCTCAAAGGATAAAGAATAGATTGGAAGAATTAGAGAATTTAGACAATATAACTTCATTCTTCATGGGCATGGGGATTAATTACTTGCAGTTAATTATTAATGATTCTGAGGGAATTTTCTCAGAAAAAATAATAACAGAAGCTATCAACGCATTACGTGTTAGGGCTTTTGAAGATATTTATAGTTACAGTGTAATAAATGTAGCAAAGACTTTATTGCCGTCCTTGGAAAATTTCATTCGCCATTCTAAAAAGTTCCCTGATTTAAGGAGGGCAAGTATAAGATTATTAGATTATGCGATCTATCCGGGACGTAATAAGCGTGCACTTAAAGCCGCTGAAAGGCTTTTATTAGTGTTTGAGGATAATATTATGCATTCTACGGATGTTTTGTTAAGAATCTCATCTATGGCAATAATAAAGACTGCTGTTAGTCTTAAAAGCGAGTTTGCAAGACAGAGTCTTCTTAGGCTCGAGCCATTCCTCGAAAAGCTTGCCTTTGATGAAGAGCAATCGGTTAGTTTACAGATGGAAGCTTGGTATGCCTTAGAGACCATTGAATCCGTGAAGAAGTCTGCTAAGAATTCCGCCGCCTCGCCGCTTCTAACCAAAGACAGTCAATGGTCGGTCATTCCAGAATTAGAAGGAATTCTTGTAAACAAAGAAACAGGAAGAATTAAATACGCTGAAAAGACACCAGTGATAGATATTGATTTTAAATTATGGTTTATCAGGCACGGTCAGACTTACGGTAATACTATCCCTGGATTATTCCAAGGAGCAACTGATGAAGAAATAAATCAACTTAATGAAATAGGCCATAAACAAAAACAAATTGCAGCAGGGCTTTTATTTGCAGAGTTAGAAGATAAGATTAATTCAGGAGCGAAGATTATAGTTATTGTCAGTAAGCTTAGACGCACTAAAGATACTGCAGGCGCCTTTGTTGAACTTGTGAGGGAAAAAACAGGGGTAGAGATTGAGGTAAGAGAAGAAGATCTCACTAATGAAATTAACTTTGGTGCTTGGAGCAATAAGACTCCTGAGCAGCTTGAGCCTCCACAGAAAGAGTTAGCCTTGAGGTATTACAATCTGGATGCTACTGCGCGGCCAGAAGGAGGAGAAAGCTTTATTGATTTACTGATAAGAACTAAGAAATTATGGAAAAGATTAAAGGAATTATACAATGAGATTTCCCAAAGAGAACAAAGAGAGGTGATATCTACTTATTTTGGTCATGGTACGCACGGTAGCGCTGACAGGGTGTTTTTCCAAGACAAAGCTCTAGTTGATGTTTCTGGCCAGATAAATTGGCGAGATGAAAACATGATTCCCCATGCCCAGCCAGTGTTATTATCTAGGATTTTCTCCTCCAGTTCGCCAGTGGATGCTGATAGCATTGAAAGAATTTTAAAGGAAGCAAATAAAATAGGAGAGAATTTAAGATTATATTGGAAGGCAAATAAAGAAAATAATGGCATTTTGGCTCTTCAGTTGATAATGGAAAATAATAGGTTGCTACAGGATCTTAATATGAAGAATATGTTTGGTTCAATTATAGCCAAAGGTAATATAGGGATTTTAGTAATCGGCAATAGATATTCAGGGAAAAGCCGTCTCTTGCATGACTTTCTATTAAGAAATTCTGATTGGGAATTGGCAGCTATAGATGTAATTCATGGCACAGTAACAAACGGAATTTTAATTGCTGGCTTTGCTTTGGCTGAGCCTCCAGACCTTGTACTTAAAATAAAGGATACTTTTATTGAGCCAAGCTGTCGATTTGTTAAGATTTCTTCTATAGTTATAATTCATGCGGATGATTCGTTTAAGAATAGGACTGTAGTAGAAAGGTCTCAGCGGATTCGCTGGAACCTACGCAAGCATAATAAATGGCTTGAGAAAATACATATCGGTAATTGGGAGAGATTTTGCGTTCCTAATGAATGGATTGAGCAACTGAAGGAAATTCAGTCAATTATCAATGTTAAATGGCCCATGTCGCGTAAAGAATATTGGAATACAGAGTTAATTATTAATGAGTTACAGTCTTCTTCAATTCTACCTTTAGAAAACCCCCCCGCCGCCTCGCCGCTGGCAGATTCAGAAAATAGAACCGTCCCCGATTATTTCTCTTTTTCCATAGATTCTTCAAAAGTAATTGAGCTGAATGGGAAGCCTTATCTTTTTGGCCAAGTAGTTGAACTTTCAGAACACACGAGGATAGGTGTTTTAAATGAGAATAATATTCTTATCCAACTTTACCCGAAAGAGGGGGATTTTCTCACACACTCCTCCTTTAACGGTATCTTTATGCGGCAGTTTGCTCAATTGCTATTTAATGAACCAGATGCCACTTTCCTTAATTTTGCTCGAATACAAATTCCTTTATATAAAGATAAAGAGAAAGAAATCTTTGAAACAGTACTAGGATTTTTCGAATATTTTGGCGAGCACTTTACGCGCGAAGAGAAGGGGCTTCTGAAAAAACGCGCTCTTAGAATCAACTTCAAAGCTTTAGAGAAAGAACAATGGAATGTTTACAAAAAGAGCGGCAATCTCTATTGGTTTATACAATTCAGCGAGCTTACTAAGACAATACTGTCTCTATCTAACTTTACTAATGATAGTGTGCTTCGAAGCCTTTATCAGAAGATGGAGTCAAGACTTCATCGGGAACTGAAGATGATATTCGGAAATGATCTTTTAGTTTTACTTCGATCTGACACCCCCAAATATTCCAGTTTTCAAGATGCACTCAGTCCTAACAGAGAGATTGCCTTAAGTCTGCCCTACTCTATTTTAAAAGAAAAAGGATTTATTAAGAAAGAGATCACTTGTCTACCTGCGGGATTAGATCTTCCCCTCCCTGTCGCTTGGTCGTTGGTAGAGAAGTTTAAACGTAATGATCCCGAGACCTTTGCTAAGCTTGTTCCTTTGCAAAGAGGAATAAGTCACAGAGTTTGTATATATCCGTTAGGAAATGGACGATGGCTCAAGATTAAGGGCGTAATTCACCCTTCAGATACTAATCTACCGGAGAATAAAAATAGCTGTGATCCTGATTTCGCACTTAGTGAAGATAATCTGGAAGGTGAATTTTTGAGATTAAGACAATGTTGGGCACTTGTTGAGCAACTCAGACAAACCAGAATTTTACCTAACTCATTTAAAGTGGGTTTACCCCGACCAATTGCTGCTGTAGTATTAAAACACGCTGTTACTAAATTTGGTATAAAAGGACTTGATGTGGTAAACAAAGAAGAAACAAGCCTTGGTATTAGTGTTAGTGAAGAGAATCCTCTGCGGTTTGACTATTTGTTTTTGTTGAATCCAAGTCAATTGGTGAAATTTTTTGAGACTACAGAGAAATGGGATGCTTTTGAGAAAAACTTTGAGGCGTATGGTTCTGCCTTCAGTATTATTCATCTTGCAGGCTACGGGCATGGCCATGTGCATTTCGGCAATATTACTCCTGAGGAAATTACCGACTTAGAAAGTCTTACTCCGATATCATTGAAGAGAGATTTTGAAGAATTATATATAGAACTAAGACAATTTCTGTATGCTCATCATGGTGAGGGGTTATTAGAGTCTTTGCGAATTGCGCACCTACCTGAAAATCTCCCTACATATATTCAAAATTTTTACACTACTTCCAAAACAGCTAAGTTCTTAGACCAACCATGGATGAAAGCATTTGTCAGAGGGTTATTCTTAGGTGATGATAAAAAAGCAGAGTATGTTTTGGAGCAAATCAAGAAACACATAATTTTTCCTGTAAGGGAAGAGAAAGGTATAAATAGTAGATTCGAGTTATCTATAAATGAGTTAGTTTCTTATCTGGCCAGTATAGTAAATCAGTTTTTGAAGGAAACACATGTTCGTCTAAAAGAAGCTCAACTTTGGATACTCGAATCACAACAGAGAGAAAAATCTAACCGCCCCGCCGCCTCGCCGCTGGCAGAGTCTTTAGGCGGCAACCGTATTTCGAGGTCAGAAAATATAGCGAGTTCTGCGATAAAGACATTTGGAGGAAAAAATTACCATGTAATCCATGAGGTTTATCTTCAGCGAGGTGCGTTACTAAAGACATCCTTAGACATACATGAGATAACGTTAAGAGAAGATCGGTGTTTTCGAATAAGCACAAAGGGGAAAGCTAAAAAACTTCATGTATTACTAGGTGACCCTTGGTCTTTAAGTAATACTTCTTTAGGTACTATCAATAGGATGTTAGATATTGATATTGTGAAAGAGATTATGGACCGTTCAAATAATATGAGCAATGCATTTGAAAGGAAGAGGAATGTTACAGTTGTAGACTGGGGTTCTGGTGAGGGAAGGGTTTTAAATGAGCTTGCTCAAGAATTAGATACGCGCAATGTTTCCAATGTTTCATTGATTGGTTTTGCCGACACCTATTATCCTCACTGGCAACGTGCCCATCCGCGCATAACCTTTATTTTGGATGTTCCAAAAAATTTCCCCAAATACTTTTCGCCTGGCTCAATTGACCTCATTTACTCTTATCTTGGATTATGGCATCTAGGCAGGCGGAAATATATACGGCATATAAACAGCATCTCTCCACTATTACATGAGAAAGGAATAATAGTGCATGAGTCAATCTTCGTTGGTTACATAAATAGCAATGGCATTCCGGAGCCACTTAATCTTTGTCTCTTGAGAAAGCAAGATTTGCCTCTTGATAAGAAATTCCTTCTCATAGAAGCCAAGAGTGTTCAAGTTGGAGATGTTGGCTCGAGCCCATTGGTTAAAAAGCTATATGACTGTTCCACTTTACCTCTTAAGAACCGCCCCGCCGCCTCGCCGCTGGTGCAGCTTGGTTTGCCGATGGTGGTATGGAGAAGGCTCAAGCAGTTGGACCTTAAAACTGCATATGCAGACTTTCTTTCCCTATACTATTTGGCCATCAGAATGCGCTCGTGGTCATTTTTGCTAGTTTTTACTGTGTATATGGTACCTCTTTTGCCAGCAGCGCTCTTTCAGCCAAGACTTTTTGACCGTCTCAGCCAGCACTTATTTGCTGACGTGCTTTCCTTTGACCAGAGTGTTATGCGCGCATGGATGCGTTTTCTGACAGGAAAGGAGCCCAAAAATCTCTATGAAGATTATACAAACTACTTAGAAAAAAATATCAGTGTCGTACCCAAATATCGCATTGATTATATTCAGAGAATTATCGGCTATTATGATAGACAAGATAAGATAACCAGAAAGTATATGTTGGATAGCATTGTGCAACTCTTGCTTTTTGATATTGCACCGGGAGTCAGGAGAAAAGCAGCAGAGGCACTTGGCCAGATAGGTGAAGATAGAAAGGTTTTAGGAGTGTTGAAATGGGTAACACGCGCTGATACCGATTCTTCTGTACGTGAAGCCTGCGATAAAACGTTGCTATTGAGACAGAATAAAAAAGATAATTCAATGAGCGAAGTCGCAACCGAAAAACATAAGAATGTTTCTAACCCAATCGAAAAAGTGGATAGGCACGCTGCCTCGCCGCTGGCTTCTAGTAGAATTCGAGCAATGCGAGAGGTGATATGCGATATGCGATATGCTAAAGAAGGCTACTCCAGTTCGCCGGTAAAAAGACCTAACGCATTTCTGTTCAGCAAAGGCATGGGCAGAAAATCAAAGTCCTATTTAAAGAAGTTGATTACAGGGTATATTGTAAAGGATTTGGATAAGATAACCCAGATTAAGATAAAGCAGGTAGGTAAAAATCAGTTCTATATTTATGTTTTGGATGAAGAGCACAATATATATGAAATAACCCTTTTAAAAAGGGATATCCAAAGGGCAAAAGAGGGAAGAGAATTGCAGAAAAAAATAGCCCCTGATATTCTTAACATTGAGGGGTTGCATCTTTTGCCTATTCAATCCTTTGAATATGGGAAATATAACTTCAAGGGAGCTATTGTCCGGGAGATTACAGGAAAACGTTTTTATAAGGAAGAAAGACAAGAGGTTAAAACTGGAAGTCAGCGTTATCAACTAGAAGAGCCAATTATCAGAAAAATTAGCCATCTTTGGACAAATACAGGTTATGCCTTTAGGAAAGACTCTTCAGAGAAGATTCTATTCGATAATAATGGCATATGGCTAAAAGATACCTCTGGCTTGGGGAAGACAAATAAGATTTTAGATTTAGTCATCGGGTTTATTAATACTTTAATAGAAAAAGAAAGATTTGGTGATGAAGAATATATTTCAGCTGCTGCATACAATATATTAGAGATTGTTGTGGATACCATTGACCATATAAAAGAACGCAGAGACTGGACTATAAATATGTTGCGTCTGGAAACAGCTGGTTATGAAAGTTTAGATAAAAGGGGTTTTACCTACCTAATAGGCAAATACGCGCATATAGACCAGATTGGTTATGTGCGTAGATTATTCCAGAAATTGATAGAGGAATCTAAGAAGAAAAATCCTCAGGAGTTCGGAGTGATATTCCATATTTATATGCGGACTGATGGCGTAAGGATAGAGGCAGATGCTTTTGGAGGAATTGAGGCAGCAGAAAGTTTTAGCCGGGGAGAGGACTCATATATCAGGTGCTTATACATAGGAGAACTTTACAATAAAGATGCAATTCTTTTCTTAGATAAGCCACGAGACACAGACTTACTAATGTCTCAGAAAAATATTCTATGTAAGAGCCCCAGAGACCGTGATGAATTTATGTTTAATGAATTTGTAACCTTAGCGCATTTCCTTATCCAAGAAAATACTATGCACCCAGATACAGAAATAAAATACCCATCCAGTTTAGATAAAATTTTTGTGACTTTAACTTTAGAAAAACGAAAACCTCAGCCAAAGACATTAGGGGAATTAGACAGCTACTACCATGATTTATTTTCTGTCAAGACCAAACGCATTTCACATAGGCGGATAAAGCGCTATCACCAGCTCCGGGCAAGAATCGGCTTTGGAATATATTTGAATTTAGAAATAAGAAAGATTCTTGAGGGGTTAACAAATGCAATAGAAAAACGAGACCAGAAAGAATTGGATGATTTAATAGATAAATTAGCTACCTTTGTTGCAGATTTAGAAAAGATAAAGAGTGTCATTTTGGCTAAATATGATAGTCGGCCATTATTGGATTTTGAAAAATCCTGCAGAGCAATTGAAGCAAAGTCTTTACTCTTTAAGAAAACCCAAGAAGCCAAGTTAGAAGTAGTAAGAGAACTGCGGGAAACTGTGCGTGGAGTTTTACATAGAAGTATTGTAAATATGCGCAATGCTCTTGCAGAAAAAGATTTTGGGGAGATTGGAAAAATTATAGAAAAGATAAAGAAGGATATTACTGAATTTAACAATAAGCTTGGCATAAATGAAGAGATGTTTGCTAATGATGTCAGAAAAACCGGCTCCAGCCCATTGGCTACCCACTTGTTCAGTCCACCCATGACATCATTGGGCTGCAGGGTGACGACAAAAGGCGGAGAATTTAGAGCCCCTGCGCGAGAGGTAATGTGGTGGGAAGAAGATATTGAAGGATATATTATTTATCTAGTAAAAAAATAAAATATTTGCTAAAATGGGAGAAAGAAGAAGCACTTTTCGTTGGCAGATAAATCAGCAGGCGCGGGTAAAATTGGAAGGCGCCCCGGATTTTGCTCATTGCCAGATTAAAGATATAAACCTTAAAGGCTTACAGATTTCTTCGGGGTTGAAATTAGCCAAAGATGCCTTCTCTAAGTTTAATTTGTTTTTAGGCGAAGGCCACATTCTCAATATTGAAGCCTGGGTGGTCTGGCATAAAACTATAGGAGATTTAAATAGTTACGGAATTTATTTTACGCGGGTCAAAGACCAGGACAAAGAAAAAATTTATCAATTTGTGCAACAAGGTCATCCGGAACAGATTAAAAAACAATATTGTCAAGGCCTAAGAGAGGAAGGAGGTGAAGATATGCCAAAGTCAAGCACTGAAGACAGAAGAATATTCGCCCGTTTTGGCGCGAGATTTCCTTTAAGATTCTTGGATTTGAATTCGAATCGAGAGGGAATCGCCCAGACCCAAGACTTAAGCGCCAAAGGTGTGGGTTTGCTGGCCAATGAGGAATTGTCAGCGCACACTCCTGTAGAAATGTGGTTGAAGATACCGGATAAAGGCGAGCCGCTCTACACCCGAGGAGAGGTGGTCTGGTCAAAGATGGTTGGCCCTCAGGAGTATAGAGCAGGGGTAAATCTGGATAAAGCGGATTTAATGGGTTTGTCCCGCGCTCTCAGGGCGATATAATAGTTAATGAAGTAAATAAAAACTTGCAAAGTGAATAAACTTATGTTAAATTTTAATATTCCCTCTAAAAGGCCTTAGAAAGCCTCTCTACCTAAAATAAAGCGACTAAAGGACGCCGTTTTAAAATCATTGGGTCAGTGATTAATGGGAGGAGAAATGCTACGTGCAAAGTTAATTTTACCTTTATTCTTAAGTTTCGGAATTATTACTTACTTAGCGGGTTGTGCCCCAAAACAAGCTACTAAGGCTCAAACCTCGCTTTCGATTTGGCATTGGATGACCGATAGAGAACCCGCCTTTCAGGAGTTAGCTAAAAGATACGAAGCTAAAACCGGGATTAAGGTAGACTTTGAACTTTATGCCCCTTCCGATGCCTATACGCAGAAGGTGCGCGCAGCCGCCCAAGGCGCAACCCTTCCGGATATTTTTGGTATCTTAGGCGAGAAGAGGGACTTTGGTTCGTTCATCAAGGCCGGGCATATCTTGGATTTGACGCCCTATATGGATACGGATTCAGGCAAATGGCGAAACAGTTTTTTTAGCAAGGCCTTAGCCGTAAATGAATTTAAGGAAGGCAATAGTTACAATACGCCTGCGGGTATTTATGGCGTGCCCATAGATATTATGACTATACAGATGGTTTATAATAAGGATTTATTTAAAACCTTAGACCTTAATCCTGAAAATCCACCCACCACTTTCCAGGAATTTTTAAATATAGGTAAGAAGATTAAAGAGACAAATATACAAGGTTTGGTTTCTGGCTGGGGCGAGGTCTGGATGATTGATTGTTTAGCTAATAATTATGCCTTTAACATTATGGGCCAGGAGAAAGTTTTAGCTACGATTAAAGGCGAAGTTCCTTACACTGACCCGGATTGGATTAAAGTTTTTAGCCTTTTTAAAGAGATGCAGGATTCCGGCGTATTAGCCGATGGTTTAGTAACCATGATTAATAAAACCGCGGAGCAACTCTTTGCCAATGAAAAAGCCGTCTTTGCCTTTAATGGCTCCTGGTGCGTGAATGTGTATAGAGGGATGAATCCTAATTTAAATTATGCCACGATGTTGCCGCCTAAGGTTTCAGATAAATTCCCTATGGCGATTTGGGGTGGCGCAGGTTCATCCTTTATGGCGAATGCCCGCTCCAAACACAAAGAAGAGGCAGTGAAGTTTTTGATGTGGCTAACAGATCGCGACCAGCAGGCATATTTAGCCGAAGCCACCAATAATTTGCCGGCAAATAAGGATAGTTTAAGCAGAATTCCAGATATTTTAGAGCAATTTGCCAATGATATGGATATAACCACGCATCCGAATATCTGGGGAGTCTCGGAATTTCCTGCGGTTATCGAAGCATTTGATAAAGGGATACAGTCCATCATTATCGGCGAAAAGACCCCCGAGCAAATTGCCGCTGAAGTGCAAAAGATTAAAGAAAGGGAACTGGCCAAGAAAAGAAGATGAGAATTAAATCTACTTTAGAAAATTACGTATTTGTATTGCCCGCAGTATTAATCTTTGCCACATTCTATATCATTCCTTTTATCTGGGTTTTTCAATTAGGTATGTTTGATTGGGACGGCATACTTCCTACCAAGATCTTTGTGGGTTTAGGGAATTTTAAAGAGATATTCTTCGAGGATAAAATCTGGTGGCAATCCATGTGGCAGGCAGGATACATTACGCTGATTGCTCTGACCTTTCAGAATGCCCTGGCTTTTTTATTAGCCTGGGCTTGTGACCGCGAAATCCGTCTGAAGAATTTTTATCGGGTAATATTCTTTATACCGCCGGTTTTATCCGAAGTAGTAGTGGGTTTAGTCTGGCAGTGGATTTTGGATGGTCATTACGGCCTACTGAATAATTGGCTCCTGCATTTGGGTTTACCCAACTTAGTGAGAAGCTGGCTCTCTGACCCAAAAACCGCCCTGACTACAGTAGCGATAGTGCATTCCTGGAAAGGTTTTGGTTGGGGATTTTTAATCTTTTTGGCCGGCTTACAAACTATACCACGTGAATTATATGAAGCGGCGCGGGTTGACGGCGCAAATGCCTGGGATAGTTTTAGAAAGATTACTATACCTTTGATGATACCGGTGACCGTGCTGGTAGCAATACTTACAGTTTTAGGCACCATGCAGGCTTTTGTTTTGATTATTGCCATGACCGGCGGAGGTCCGGCATATCATACCCAAGTTCCGGTCTTGAGGATATTAGCATCCATGCGCGGTTCATCCCGCTTTGGCTATGCCTGTGCCCAGGGCATAAGCTTTGGTTTAGTTTTAGTGATTATTTCGTTTATACAATACAGATTTTCCAAACGCGCCAGGCAATTATAAGATGAAGACGGGTCTCTACTATAAGACAAAAAAGGTAACCTTCAATCTTTTAATTCACCTTTTATTACTTACGGTTGCGGTTACCTGCATATTTCCTTTGTTCTGGATGGTTGTCTCCAGCCTGAAGACCCAGGAGACGATATTTAAGGATATGTCCGTTATCCCTAAAGAATTTCATTTTGAGAATTATTATCTGGCCTGGAAAGAAGGCGGTTTTGGCCGTTATTTTTTAAATAGCCTGTTCTACACT
>Ga0315294_10001899_pt1 | contig 22934 bp, 26 predicted proteins | sample YL17G13_40_MG_FD_203626 | JGI IMG/M metagenome (GOLD analysis project Ga0315294, IMG submission 203626) | Sediment microbial communities from Yellowstone Lake, YNP, Wyoming, USA - YL17G13_40 | ecosystem: Environmental > Aquatic > Freshwater > Lake > Sediment | place: USA: Wyoming | collected...
GGGGACCAGAAACTTTAATAATTTTTGCGGTTTTTGCCATTACAGCGCTCCTGTTGCTCTTAGGCGAATATCCCTGACTAAATTCTGCAATAAATTATTCTGAGCAGTCTTGGAAAACGGAATCAATATAGGAAAGGCGAGATTCTTAAAGGTATCTATATGTTCTTGTCCAGCTCGATAAATATTATCCTGCACCAAACAAATACCGACTTTATTTTCTATAATATCATCTAACGCAGCTTTAAATCCCATCAAGTCTGTTACAGAATAAATCTTAAAACCCAAGCCCTGGAATCCTAAGACCGCGTCTTCGTCTCCCACAATTGCTAAAGGATTATCTAATAAAACCTCATCAGGCATAGACCGCGTTTAACCTTTCTTTAACTAAATCAACCGCTATATTATTAAACTTACTTAAAATAATCATGCGCATTAAATTAATCTCATTTATCTTGGCAAAGTAATAGGCTAATACGGGTTCGGGGCCAAAGCTCATATATTTAGCTGGCTTTAACACGTGTATAAGAAAATCATGCATTGCCTTTTCCAAAGCCATAAATGCTTTGTCAGCTACTGCCTTTTCAATGCCTTCTTTTAAAAAAGAGAGGTAGTCAATCACGCGGTTGTGGGCGTGCACATATTCAAGTCGATGTAAAAATGCAGCCAGCTCTTTCTGATAAAGCGCAACAAAGGTATCTTTCTTGATATAGCCCTCATACGCAATAAGCCGCTCCAACGCCTCTTTTGGCTCTTGTAACACAAAAAGTCTCATAAATGTCTTAATGTTATGCATATCTATTACGTGTAACAGATAGTTGTGCAAAAATTCACTCGGGTAACTCTTGATTATTTCACTGGCGCACTGCAACGTATTGTCCTCTAACAACCCTAAGAGTTCCTTATCCAAAATTAAATCCTGCATGAGCTTTTTTAACTTCAAAGATTCTTGTGCCAGCAAAGCTTCTAATTGTGAGCTATCTTTAACGCGTAAAAGTTCTTCGCTATAAAGATCTGCTTCCGCAAATAGCCTTAAGGCCTCGCTAAGGTTAGCTTCTATTGCCTCCTCAAAGACCTCTGGCCTAATCAGAAACCGTTCTAACGCGCGCACTTTGCCAATCGCAAACACATAATTAAGAGGAGATTGTCTTTTTGTGGTGACCATGGGTATCTTTAACTAAAAAGAATATTAGCGATTTCGCTTTCATAATCCTGGCGCGCTTTTGCCAGATAAAAATCCATATCCTCAGCTACTTCCTGCGTTTTATCAGCGCGAATCTGCTGTTTTTTAAATTTATCTTTCTTTAAATCGGCCTTTAACGCATGCATCACGCCGTCAATAATCTCGTGTTTCGCTTGCAATAAATTCTTTTTGTATTCTAAGCGCGCATTGACGATAAGACGCTGCTTTTCGCTTTCTGCGCCGGCCATAGCCTTAGCAATGATATCCTGATAAAGGATATCCGCCTCGCCTTTGGCTTCCTGAATTATTGCCTGGGCCTCTTTTTTGGCTTCTTGAATAGCCCTCTGCCCACTAGACTCCGCTTCCTCCAGGATATGCTTAACAATAGATTCTAATGACATGCGTAAAGATTAAAGTTTTACCGCAAACCACAGCAGTAAAAATGCTGAGGCCAACCCTAATATTGCATAGATTTCCACAAATATAGGTAAGATAAATGCCCTGCCCGCTTCTTCGGGTTTTTTAGCTACCAGATAAATTGAAGAAACGGAAACCTTGCCTTGCCATACCGCGGAAATAGATTCCACTATACTTGCCACGACGCATATGGCAAAAATTTCCAGGCCTTGACTGACAGTGGGAATTTTTATCTCTGCCCCCAGGAGGTTCAGTTTAATCATGACTAAAAATCCAATTAAGAAACCGTAAAAACCTTGCGTGCCCGGGATACCTATAAGCGGCAACATCGGAACAAACTTTTCCGGGTCCTCCGACATGACCCCTCCCGCGGCTTGACCTGCTAAGGCTACGCCAATAGCTGAGCCCGTGCCAGATATAGCCATGACTATCGCTGCCCCTGCAATTGCCCATGCTAAACCTAATTCCATCGCAACCCTCCTTTTTTATCCGAGATTAATATATTTTGACTCTACTTTAAACGGTTTAAAGGCATTCCCGCCCGACTTAAAAAATTTGGAAAAGAACTCTACAAACTGAAGCCTTAAAGGGTGGATAAATGCCCCTAACAAATTCATCACAAAAGAAATAGCGTGTCCCACTATTAGAATAAAAACGAGGATGGCAATGCTCGTAATAAACTTCAGGAAGCTTATTTTATTGATAACCGGCAATAGGGATGGCAAAATCTGACTGAATTGCAAAGCAATCAAATTTACGGTTCCCGCCATAACTCCGGTGACTAACCCTAATGCCCAGAGACGGCTGTACGATAATATATCGCTTAAATAACCCGAAAGGGAATTATAAAGTACAAATGCGCCATAAAATAACTTTGAACCTAGGCCTTTCTCAGAACGGCCCTGGGTAAGTATTATCGCAATCATGCCTAATAAGGCAGCATACTTATATAAGGGCGAAGGAATTTTATCTAAGAATCTTAAGGCATGGGTTTTATCTAATAGGCCTAAGAACATAAGAAAAATGGGGGTTAAGCCAAATAACAATGTAAGCATCGTAACCTGATCGAGTAAGACGTTCATATAGCGTTTATTTTTTATATTGCCAACGGCTGCAATAATATTGCCAAACCAAACCTGAATCAACCCGAGGCTAAGCGCAATGCCTAATAACTTGGTAGGCTCCTTTAGAGGGTCAAGCCAGACCAACGAATCTTTTAATTTCCTAAGGAGTATGAATATTTTAGTATCTTGGCCGACGATATCAAATAAATTACCGAACCAGCTTCCGGTAAGCGCGCCTATAATTATCGTAGAGATACCGCAAAATAAAAATAACCGAAATGCCTTTGCGAGCATCGGGCCCCTTTTGATTTTCTTGAGCGCCCACCAGCAAAACAAAACAATTATCAACCCGTACCCCGCATCAGAAACACAGAAGCCAAAATAAATAAAGAAGAAGGGGGCCAAGAACGGAGTTGGGTCTAATTCGTTATATTTAGGCATCCCGTATATCTGCGTAATGAACTCGAAAGGCTGGATAAGTTTCCTATTTTCTAAAACAACTGGGACGTCTTCCTCTTGGGTTGGGTCAGAAATAAATATCGCCATCTCTTTAAAATTACGCATCACTTCTTTTTCCAATAGGCCTAAATCCACCTGACGCAGCCATCCGCTTAAAGTAAAAGTGAATTTTTGTCTGGCCAGATTTTTATCTATCTCTTGCCTGTTTCTTATGTTTTGAAAATAATCATATGCCGTCATCAGTTGGAAACGGTTACCGGCCAACCCTGTAATTTTATCCTTAGTATCCTGTGTTTGGTCATCTAGAATTACTACTTCGCGGTTTATCTCTAAAATTCTATCCTCTACCGTACCTTTATGATGTCCGAGGGTCACAAAATTAAAATGATGACTTCTTAATATGATTTCCAGGTGTTCAAATGCTTCTTTAATATAGAAAATAACCAAATAAGTATTGGATTTATCTTGGCTGATCACATTACAGAATAAATTAATTTTATCGGCGTCACAATTCTCTAATAGATTCGCGTAATCCGCTGTGCGCAAAACCCCTAAAAAAATCCCGCAGCTTTCTGTATAATGTATCTGGTCTAAGGGGATCTTTAGCTTACGCCAGGGAACCAAGAGGCGCCTCTCCTGGATCAGGTGTTCCTTATGCTGACTGAGATTTTTAAGGTGATTGCGTAATTCTGACAACTTACTAAGCAATCCCCTATAGTCAAAGCTGGCAAGCAATTCTTTTAATTGTTGCTCGTAAACAACAGGCTTAGGGCTAAGCATTGCCTTTAGGAAACCTGTTTTTTCCTGGAAGCCCGCCAAATATGCAATTGCCTCTTTAAGCTCTATAAGATTAATATCACTATTGACTACCGCAGAAACCGTTGTTATATTTTTTTGACGGATATCAATAATTTCCACCATCCCCAGCTTCTGCAAGAAAGCCAGAATTTTATCTTTATCTTCCCCTAATCCGATGATTTCTAATTTTTTTATTTTAGCGATTGCCATATTATAATTCTATTTTTGTTCTAAGAAACCCCGCTGCCCTATCCAGATTTTTTTGCGTTTTCTCCCTTAATGCGGCGATCTCCTCTTGTGCTTGCTTTTCAATGGCAGCCACTTCCTGAAGAGTTTCTTCCTTAATCTTAATTTTTAATTTTTGTGTTTCGGCTTTTGCTTTTTGTTCAGCAAGTTTTATCATGCGCTCTTTTTCCTGTTTTGCCTCAAGCAAAAGCGCCTGCTCTTCTTTTTTAGCCTGCGCAATTATTTCCTGGGCTTTACGTTCGGTTTCTTTAATCTTATCTAAAGCTGCTTTTGAATCCATGCCTTTATAACAACTCCTCAACTGCCCTTTGCGGATCCCTTGCCTCTAATATCGGCCTGCCGATAACCAGAAAATTACTTCCTGCCTTAATTGCCTCTTTCACTGTTGCCGTTCTTTTCTGGTCATTACTGGCAGCTTGATTTTGCCTTATCCCCGGGGTGACAATAATGAATTTTCTTTTAATTTCTTTCCTCAAGAAAGCTGCTTCCCTTGCTGAACAAACTATCCCATCCAAACCACTCTCTATGCCTATTTTTGCTAAAGTTAAGACATCGCTGGCGTTTGCTTCTTTGCTGGTCAAAACCGTAACTCCGATCAATAAAGGTCTCTTAATCTTTAGGTGCCTAGATTCTTCTTTGACCGCACTTATTGCTGCCTTAAGCATCTCTTCATCGCCTAGGATATGCAAGGTAAGCATCTTGACTTTAAGACGCACTGCCTGGCGCACAGCATTAGCCACGGTATGCGGGATATCGAAAAATTTTAAGTCTAAAAAAACTTCACCGCCTTTTTGCTGAATTAATTTGATTACTTTTAGTCCACAGGCAGTAAAAAGCTGAATCCCGACTTTAAAGATTTTTATCTTAGGATATAACTTATTGATAAAATATTTTGCCCTATTAAAACCATCAACATCTAAGGCAAGGATTATCTGCGTTGCCCGTTTGCCCGTTCCTGCCTGCCGGCAGGCAGGTGTCCCGTTTGCCCGTTTCATATTTTAAGACTACCAATGAGAGTTTTTATATCTTTAATTTTATTTTTTATTAAATATTTTTTGATTCCTTCGATAATTTCTATACTGACTCGGGGATTAACAAAGTTTGCTGTTCCTATACTTACGGCAGTTGCTCCAGCAAGAAAAAATTCCAGGGCACTCGAAGTATCCATTATACCACCCATGCCGATAATGGGAATTTTAATTTTCTGATAAATCTCCCAAACCATTCTCACGGCAATTGGCCTTATGGCTGGTCCGCTTAAGCCACCGGTTACTGCTGCAATCTTGGGTTTTCTTTTTTGGATATCTATAGTCATTGCGGTTATCGTATTAATTAAGGAAATGGCATCGCTTCCTGCTTTTTCCGCCGCAAGGGCAATCTCCGTAACATCTGTGACATTAGGCGAAAGCTTGGTAATCAGTGTTTTTTGGGTGGCCTTGCGTACTAATTTAACTAAATTATATGTGGCTTTGGGATCTTGGGAAATCATTCTTGGCTCTTGGCTCTTGGCTCTTGGCTCTTTTATGTTGGGGCAAGAAATATTCAACTCTAACGCCGCAACATTATTTATCTTATTAACCCTGCTAGCCAACTCTACAAATTCTTCAGGACCCTTCTCAGAAGCAACACTTATGATTATGGGAACGCCTATATTTTCAAGAAAGGGTAATTTTTCTTTGAGGAACACCTCTAAGCCTGGATTCTCTAACCCGATAGAATTGAGCATTCCTGCGGGTGTCTCACAGGTGCGGGGAGGAAGATTTCCTTTACGTGGATTTAAGGTTATGGTCTTGCTAACAATTGCTCCCAAATTCTTCAAATCTAGAAAATCATTAAATTCCTCAGCATAGCCAAATGTGCCTGAGGCAACCATGACAGGATTTTTTAGTTTAAGCTTTCCTATGTTTATACTTAAGTTAGGCATGCCTATTTAGCTAAAATCATTCTAACAGAAACAATAAGCATTATTATTCCAAAGGCGCGTTTTACTATAGGCTGCGGCAGACCCTGTATAAGATGTGCCCCGATAAAACCACCGATTAAAAAACCTAAACAGACAAAAAGCACGATATTGAGTTTTGCGTTTCCGCTATAATAATAACGCAGCGCCGCCAGTAAACCTATCGGTGGAAGCATAATAACCAAATTTGTTCCCTGTGCCTGCAGTTGCGTAAAACCAAAAAGATAGACTAATGCCGGAATAATGATTAAACCTCCGCCTAATCCAAACATTCCACCAAAGATCCCAGCTACCAAACCTAAAATTATATATGATAATTGACTCATTTTATTCCTCCTTTAAAAACTCGGTTCAATGCACAATATTTTAAATCTATAAAAATCCTTTAATCCGCCTTGAATAAAACTCAAGTTAGTAAGATACTTCATCTTGCACCAAGTCCAGAATTTATTTGTGGGTTCCATACCAAAATTCCATTTTACATATTGGAAGGCAAAGTAAAACATAAGCAGAAATGATACAAGCGCAAAAATTGTTACTCCCGGACCTTTAAAAATGAAATCCGATACCAGACCAACAAGAAAAAGAAAAGCAAAGAAGTGCATAAGATGGAAATTACCAATATAAACAAAGCCCTTCAATGGAAAAGGTAATGTAAATGAAGGATTGCCTTTCAGGAATTGAAAGACAATCTCTAAGCCATTTTTTTTAACATATTTATCAATTAAAGGTAAATGCGCCTGGCCATAGGTTACCCAAACTTTTCTTAATGCCTTCATATCCGCCCGGTGCATATGGTCAACTTTAGCTTTGGGCGCAAAATAGAATTTCCAACCACGAGAGCGATGTTGATAACTCAAATCCATATCTTCTCCGGTAGGCCTTTCCCAAAATTTAGCATTGATTTCTTTCATGGCGCTACGTCGATAAGCAACGTTACAGGTGCCAAAGAAATAGGCGCGGTGTCCGCCGATATCTGCAGGGCGTGGTTCTTTAGGAAAATCAGGATAATAACCTTCCTTAATAAATCCATAACGCGGAGAGACCATGTTAAAGCGAAAATGTTGACACCAGGCCTCAACTAGATTATTGGGATCGACTTTTAAGGTAAATACCTCCCCCCCTACGGCAGCGATCTTGGGGTCATTTTCAAAATGCTTAAGCATCTCACTAACCCAATTCTTGGCCGGAGCGCAATCCGCATCCGTAAAAAAAATAAAGTCTCCCTTAACCGCCTCTAATGCCTTATTTCGGGCATACCCTGGCGACGGGCAGTTTGGTATTTCTACCAATCTAATAAAAGGATAAATCTTGCGCCAGGTTTTAATAATTTCGATGGTTTTATCATTTGAACCGCCGTCAGCAATCACCCATTCCCAGGAATCACGCGGATAATCTACATTAAGTAGATATTCGAAGGTTTTCTCAATAGTGCGTTCGAAATTCTTTACCGGAATGATAATCGACACAAAGGGCATGGTGGACATCTTTGTCCTCCTCAATGAACCCGCTATTTAGGAAGCAGGCGAATTGACCCCGAGCGAGTATTTTTAAGTTGTTGCCAATCGCGAGGGGTGACTTGGTTTACCATACTATTTCATCCGCATCAAACACCGGACCTTCTTTACAAACCCGTTTATATCCTTCCTTCGTATTTACTACGCAACCTAAACAAGCACCTATTCCGCAGGCCATATGTTCTTCCAGGGAAACCTGTGCCGGAATATTATATCTTTTGGAAATAACCACAATTTCTTTTAACAGTGGACGGGGACCGCAGGCATAAATAGTCGATGGCTCTTGGCTCTTGGCTGATAGTAAATGCTTTAATAGGTCGGTCGCTTTACCTTTAAACCCTTTTGAGCCATCGTCTGTAGATATTCTAACATCACACCCCAATTCTTTAAACTCTTTTTCGCAGAGTATTTGACTTTTTGTTTTGGCTCCGATTAAGACTAAAGTTTTTTCTTCTGTATTTTTCCTTTTGCATTCATTTAGTTTTTCGGCAAGAAAAACTAAGGGTGCAACCCCCATACCTCCGGCTACTAAAACGTGTAAGGTGTGATGTATAACGTGTAACGTGTAACTAAAACCGTTTCCTAAAGGGCCGATAATATCTAAATATTCCCCTGGCTTTCTCTGAGACAGAATCTCGCTGCCTTGGCCTACCACCTCATAAAGTAACTCTATATTTTCTCCTTTGACTTTATGAATACTAAATGGCCTTCTTAATAACGCTTCAAAAGTATCAGTTAATCTAATATTCACAAATTGCCCGGGCTTAGCGCTATTAACTATTTGCGGTGCTTTCATAATCAAGCGGAAATAATGTTTTTGAATTGCTTTATTATGCAGTATCCGCGTTTTTATCTGAATCATTTTTTTGAGAGTTCACGTGTTCTAATGCTTAAATAAATTACCAGAATAACAAATAAAATAACTGTAATAAACATTGGTATTGCTTCACGAAGATATACCCTTGCTCCTTCGTTTTTGATATCTTCCCATGACTCGACAAAGATAGTAATCAATAAGACTGCTAATATGGAACCAAGTTCTTTCTTTAGCCAAGAAAATTTTAAAGGCAAATATTCGCTGACATCTTTTTCTAATAACATTTGTATCGAGGGTAGAAGGCGCGGAATTTTCTTCTTATAAAGCGGGTAATCTGCCGGGAACAAAACCTTTAACTTTTTCTCTTCCTTGAAGATGAGCAATAAATAGCGAATAACAAAAATTGATAAAAAGACAACTAGTACCCCCGAGTTAAACAACATCATTACGATGCCCAATCCAATTAAGAGTATGCCTAAATACATGGGATTACGTACTAACGCATAAGGCCCGGTCTGAATGAAGATGGAACCTTTGCCTGAATGTTCAGTTTTATAACCTCGCGCCGAAACCCTAAAAATTTGACCTAATAAAATAAAGGCGATACCGAACATCTCAATTAATTCGTCAGATAAACCCTCGCTCGCTTTACGAAAGAAAAAAGAGGGGAAAAGCGCAATCAACGAAACCGCAAGGAATATTATCGCCCCATTAATCTTTAGTCGCCTTTTCATATTTTATCTCTGACACTTGCGGCAAAAATAGGTGCCTCTACCGCCTAAGCTGATTCTTGTAATAGGAGTCTTGCAGACTAAACAGAGCTCGCCTTCCCGGCCATAAACTTTATGATGCGCAACGTAACTGCCGGGCTTGCCAGAAAGACGCACATAATCATCAACTGATGAACCTCCATAATGTATTGCCTCATTTAAGACTTCTTTTATTTCTTTAAAAAGCAACTCTTTTTCTTTATCGGATAAACTCTGCGCTGGTCTTTCTGGATGAATCCGCGCCCGAAATAAACTCTCCGCAGCGTAGAGATTGCCAATACCAGAAATAAAGGTTTGGTCCATTAAAAGGGGCTTAATCTTAGTTTTTTTGACGGATAACATCTCTTTAAATTTATCAAGGGTTAATTCAAATGGCTCGGGTCCTAATCCTTGAATAAATTTTAGATTGCGCCAATCATCTAAAAGGCGTAACTCGGCAAATAACCTCTGGTCATTAAAATCTAAAATTTTACCATCAGATAAATGAAAGGCAACCCGACTTTTTTTGCCATCACCAGGATAAATCAATTGGCCAGTCATCTTTAAATGAATAACTAGAGACCTGCCATTGGATAGTTCAAGAATTAAAACCTTAGCCTTACGAAGAATATTCTTAATGGTGACGCCCTCAATACCCTTCTTGAATTTATCGACCGATGGTTCGCGAATAACCCCTGAATGATGCACGCAAGCCTCGGTGATTTTCTTGCCTAAAATTACTTTTTCTAAATCTCTTTTTATCGTTTCAACTTCGGGAAGCTCTGGCATTATATATCCTTGATTATCTTAACCCAAACCTCACGACTGCGCGGTCCATCTCCCTCGCAAAAATATATTCCCTGCCAAGTGCCGAATGCCAATTGACCATCTTCTATAAAAATAGTCAATGACGAGCCTAAAATAGATGATTTTACGTGACTATCGGCATTGCCCTCACTATGCGCATAACCTGCATTCTCCGGAACAATCTTGTTTAAAGCATTAATTATATCGCGTCTTACCGATGGGTCAGCGTTCTCATTAATCGTTAATCCGGCAGTGGTGTGCGGACAGAAGATAAAACATACCCCATCTTTAACTTTATTTTTTGAAACTAAATTTTGTATAGAATCGGTGATGTCAATCAAATCAATTCTTTTCGCTGTCTTTACGCTAATCTTTTCCACTTTTACCTTTTAGGTTTTGCCTTTTTACGTTTTTATGGTATTGCTGCAATGACTTTACATCCAAATCCTTTTTAAAGAGCGCCTCAATACCATTTACAGTCGCCTGGGCTCCGGAAATAGTGGTAGTATAAGGGATATTGTACAAAATAACTTGCGAACGAATTTTGACTTCATCCTGCCGAGGAATCCTTCCTGAAGGCGTATTAATCACTAATTGGATCTTGCCGTCCTTCATCAAATCTAAAACATTTGGTCTTCCCTCGGCAATCTTAGGTAACACCAAAACTTTAATATCATTTTTTTCTAAGGCAGCGGCGGTTCCCGAAGTTGCATAGATACGGAATCCTAAATCCTGTAGTTTCTTGGTAATAAATACTACAGCCCGCTTATCCTTATCCCTTACTGAAATAAAGACATTGCCTTTCTTAGGTAGTCGCTGACCCGCAGCAATCTGGCTCTTAATATAAGCCCGGCTAAAATCTGCATCGATGCCCATAACCTCACCGGTAGATTTCATCTCGGGACCTAAAATTACATCCACTCCGGGAAAACGATTAAAAGGAAACACGGATTCCTTAACCGCAACGTGCTTGGGAATAATTTCTTGGGTAAAACCTAAGTCTTTTAATTTTTTACCCAACATAAGCTTAGTCGCTAATTTTGCTAAAGGCACTCCTATGGCTTTAGAAACAAAGGGTACAGTTCGGGAAGCCCGGGGGTTAACCTCTAAAACATAGACCTTCTCGTCCTTAACCGCATACTGCACATTCATTAAACCTAACACGTTTAATTCTCTGGCCATTTTATGGGTCGCCTCTCTAATCTGATTTAAGATACTCTGCGATAAAGTATAGGAAGGTAGGGCCATGGCTGAATCTCCAGAATGAATCCCTGCTTCCTCGATATGCTCCATAATCCCGCCGATAACAAAGTTTTCGCCATCGCCAATCATATCCACATCTACTTCAATGGCATCCTCTAAGAACTTATCAATTAATATGGGGTGTTCTCCAGATACTGCAGCTGCCTCAATAATAAATTTTTCTAAATTACTCTCATCATAAACAATCTCCATAGCCCTTCCACCTAAAACATAAGACGGTCTAACTAAAACCGGATAGCCTATTTTTTTCGCCACTTCTTTGGCTTGTTCGAAATTAAAGGCAGTGCCGTTATCTGACTGTAAGAGATTTAATTTATGCAGCATCTGCTTAAAGCGCTCTCTGTCTTCAGCGATATCAATATTGTCTGCGCTTGTTCCCAAGATATTTACTCCTGCTTTACGCAAGGGCACAGCTAAATTAAGGGGAGTTTGTCCACCGAACTGCACAATGATACCAATAGGTTTTTCCAATTCAATCACATTAAGTATATCTTCTAAGGTCAAAGGTTCAAAATATAATCTATCGGAAGTATCGTAATCCGTGGAAACAGTTTCGGGGTTACAATTAATCATAATGCTGTCAATACCTTCCTCCCGCAACGCGTATGCGGCATGGCAACAGCAATAATCGAACTCAATACCCTGACCAATCCTATTTGGACCTCCCCCTAAAATTACCACCTTCTTATTTTTACTTGGCCTGGCTTCCTCTTGCGTCTCATAAGTAGAATAAAAATATGGCTGCTTAGCATGAAACTCTCCAGCGCAGGTATCTACTAATTTGTAAACCGGTTTTAAGTTATTCTTTTTGCGCGACTCTCGCACCTTCTCCTCTTTAACATTCAGCAAATATGCAAGCTGTCGGTCAGAAAAACCATCTTTTTTGGCTTGCTTGAATAAATCTAAAGGAATTCTAATTTCTTCGCCTGGCTTATTATTCTTGAACTTTTTAATTTTCTCTTCCATTTCTACTAATTGTTTCATATTATCAATAAACCAGCGGTCAATCTTGGAAAGGTGGTAAATTTCATCTATGGATAAGCCTGCCTTAAGACCGTATCTGATATAAAATAGGCGTTCATCATTAGGAATACGGATTTTATCTTTAATCAGTTTCAGCAAGCCGTTGTCGGGATTGGCTAACACGTCATCGGCAATCTTATCCTTGCCGTCTGCGCCAAAACCAAAACGTGAGATTTCAATGGAGCGGATGCCTTTCTGCAGCGCCTCTTTAAAATTCCTGCCGATGGACATCGCCTCGCCCACTGCCTTCATCGAGGTATTAATGACCCGTTCAGCGCGGGGGAATTTCTCAAAGGTGAACCTACAGATTTTAAACACGCAATAGTCAACTGTTGGCTCAAAAAAGGATGTGGTTTTACCGGTAATTTGATTCATCACTTCGGGTAAAGTTAAACCTACTGCTAACTTAGTTGCAACCCTGGCAATTGGAAAGCCCGTGGCCTTAGAAGCTAAGGCTGAAGAACGTGAAAGCCTGGGGTTTACTTCAATAATCACAATGTGGCCATTATCTGGATTCTGAGCAAATTGAATATTAGCGCCACCACCCGTAATACCTACCCGACGAATTATTTTCTTAGAAAGATTTACAAAATTAGTGTATTCCTCGGCAGTCAAAGTTTGGCTTGGTGCAACTACAATGCTATCGCCAGTATGCACTCCCATAGGGTCAACATTCTCCATAGAAGTAATCATAATGACATTATCCACACAGTCGCGCATAACCTCAAACTCAATCTCCTTCCAACCCAAAACTGACTGCTCAACGAGAACCTGATGTACGGGGCTGGTTTCTAAACCTTTGTCGAGAAATTTCTCTAATTCTTCCTTGTTATATGCAGTTGCGCCGCCGCTTCCACCTAAACAATACGCCGGCCGCAAAATCAGGGGAAAGCCAATACTAAGGCCGATCTTCATTCCTTCTTCCACAGAAGTGGCAATCCCGCTTTTAGGCACATCGATTCCAGTCTCCAGCATTGCTTTCTTAAAGAGTTCCCGGTCTTCGGCGCAGGAAATTGCCTGAACCGATGCTCCAATAGATTCTACGCCATATTTTTTCAAGATTCCTTCTTTCATTAAAAAGAAGGCTAAATTTAATCCTGTCTGTCCGCCAAGAGTTGGTAAAATCGCATCCGGCCGTTCTCTGGCGATAATTTTAGTGACCATCTCAACTGTCAATGGTTCAATATATGTTACATCGGCCATGCCTGGATCAGTCATAATGGTCGCGGGGTTAGAATTTACCAAGATGGTAAAAAAACCTTCTTCTCTTAAGGCCTTGCAGGCTTGAGAGCCAGAATAGTCAAATTCACAGGCCTGGCCAATGATTATCGGGCCTGAACCAATCATCAAAACTTTTTTAATGTCTTTTCTGCGCGGCATTATTTTTCTCCTTTCAGTCGAAAAAAGCGTACAGTGAACAGTGTATGGTTTACAGCGCCATTTATTTAGCGCTGCACACTGCTAAACTCGTAAACTGTAACCTAAACGTGTTGCGATTTTTTACCTATCATTCTCAAGAATCTAGTAAAAATACTATTCACCTCATTAAAACCGGGACTTGCCGGCACATACTGCGTACTGATAAATTTAAATTTCTTGCTCTCCATCTCCTCAACCGTGCGGTCATTGAGATTGAAACCCGTAATTTTTATATTTTTTATCTTATTTAGGGAATCTGCATCAACGAAATAGGAATGATTCTGCACCGTAATTTCTCCCTTATAAGATGCAGGGTTGTATATAGGATAATTTACCCCCCGATGGCCAAGTTTCATCTTCGCTACTTTTGCTCCCAATGCCCGGGCTAATAATTGATGCCCTGTGGATATGCCCAATATTGGCAGGCGACCAATCAGATCTTTGATTTTGGCGGCTATTTCTTGTAGCCCAACATCATATTCTGGACCACTGGAAATAATTAAACCGCTCAGCTTAAGACCCAGGATTTCCTTTGCAGGGGTGTCGTAGGGTAAAATTACCAAAGAAAAATCTAAGGTTTCCAGTTGCCTAATTATACTATTGGTTATTCCTAAATCTAAAATCGCAATTTTTTTTGCCTTCTTATTGGTTTTACCCAAATTCAGGGGCTTAGCGACAGAAATCTTAGGCAATAAACTTATTGCCGGCTTTTTACGAAAAGTATCAATTTTAGCTAAAAGCTCTTTGGGTTCAAAAGTATTAGTGGAAATAATGCCTAACATCTCGCCCTTTTGCCTTAAATGCACGGCGAGACTGCGCGTATCTACTTCAGTAATGGTAAGAAGCTTGTGCTTCTTAATGAATTTATCAAAACTGTCTTTGGCTTGCCAATTCGAATAGATGCGTGATTTTTCTTTAATCACCAAACCGGCCAACCAGACTCTTTTTGACTCATTAAATTTTGGGGCAACTCCATAATTGCCGATTAAAGGATAGGTAAGTACCAAAATCTTATTGACATTAGAAGGGTCAGTGATCATTTCTTGATAACCTACCACTGCTGTATTTAAGATTAACTCACCTATTCTTTCTGTGCTACTACCTAAGGCTTCACCTGAAAAACTCTTACCGTCTTCTAAAATCAAAATTGCTTTCATGCGCTGCTCCTCTTTAAAAGTTCTTTTACTTTTTTCACTGCCTCTTCAACTGTGTTTACCTTGATTACTCCCGGCATATCCCAGGAATCCACGCTGATTACTGGAATACCAAACTGCAGACAATAGGCGATCTCGGAGAGCGTCCCTGCTTCTCCTGGAAGTGCTATTACCACATCTGCACTTTTCACTACTAAAACATTTCTCGCTAATCCTAAGCCCGTAGGAATGACGATATCTACAAATTCGTTAGCGTCTTTCTTGTCGTAACTTGGTATAATTCCTATAGTTATACCTCCTCCAACCTTAAATCCGCTACAAACCGCCTTCATTGTTCCACTTAAGCCACCAGAAATAAGAATATCCACCACTTTAGCCAATTTTTTGCCTAAATTTTGGGCTATTTGCTCCACTTCTTTATTACAACTATGCCCTCCAATGACACTTATGACCTTTTTTCTCATTCTTACTATCTTCTAAAACAATTAATTAAAAAGAATGTAACATTGTTAATAATGTGCATTAAAAAGAATAGAACATTGTTAATAAACACAGATCTTATGTGAAAAAAGTGCTTAACATTGTTATTAAGCACAAATAGTTGCGGTATTAAAAGCCAGGCAATTGCGATATATTTAATTATTCTCCAATAAGATTTTAGTTGAATAATCCCGAGGCCACACAATAGAACAAAAGGGCCTGGAAGAGACATAATCATAAGACCTGTAGCGATAGCGCAACCCGTTGGTCCTGCGTTGGAACTTAAGTGACAATGTATTACAGAAATGAACAATAAAAGAAAGAAAAAACTTCCTATTGCACCAATTATTGTCTCAAACCAACTAACTCTTCTTGTTTTTTCTTCCATTGCCTCCTCCTATTGCTCAACTGTTCAGATTATGGTTATTGCCTAAAAACCGACTTAATTCAATATTTTTATTTTGCGTAGGGGTTTGGGAGCGTGCATTAGAAAATTTTTGGCAGTAGTCTGCAAGGATTTACGACTCGCTGTAGCACGCCTGCCCCGCGTAAGACTACTGGCGGAAGCGAGGAGTAAATCGTAGCAGACGGCAAAAATTTTCAGCACGCGAGCAAATCCTGACGCAAAATATCTAAATTGTCAAAGTGCGCCTGGACAGAATCGAACTGTCACACATGGCTCCGGAGGCCATTGCCCTGTCCATTGGGCCACAGGCGCGTTATTTTACTTGTTTCCGCCGTGTCCCCTGTGTATAGATTTACGCAGTAAATCTGCAGAGGGCAGGCGCGTTAGTTTATTTCTTTAATCTTAGAAAGAACAAATTCTTGGTATTTAACCTTTCCTTGCTGGATAGAGAATCTTTTAAAGCCCCTGGCGCCTTTTTGGCTTAAAATTTCTTGCATATAATTTAAGCAGCGCTTATTGCCTGTGCCGCTGCCATAGGTGGTAAATAAAATTATGTCTTTACCTTCTAAGCCCACGCAGTTATCCAAATAGGCGTTTATGGCTGGCGCAGGACCGAAAGCCCAAACTGGCGTACCAAGACAAATTAAATCATAATTCTTAAGATCTGGATTTACGGGTTGAATCTGCGCTCTTTTTTTCCAAAAAGCCCGTGCTGCCTGGCCCAAGAAACTCCTTGACTCATCTAAACTTTTTAACTCGATAATCTCTACCTCGCTTTTTTCCTTTAAATATCCAGCCAGGATTGCTGCTACCTTTTTGGTATTACCGGTATAAGAATAGTAGATAACGATGCTCTTCATTTAAAATAAACTTAATTGCTGTTCGTTTTTTTCTTCTTTATTGTCTTCTTCGTCGAAGATTGAGATTATGCCGTATTCTCCGTCAAAGCCAGCTTTAATATTCACTTTTCCTTGGCGCACGCGCAATATCCCTTCAGCAAGCCGGCTGGGCAGGTTTTTCAGCAAATCCTCTTTTGATAATTTCAAGAGAATCTCAAACTCTGTGCCTAATTTAGCCACAAAGCTGCGATAATCCCTTGATACCGCAACCGAGCCTTTGGCAACTCCTTTTGTCTCAGCAATAATCTCATCCAAGGGGATTAAATTTTTATAAGGAATCGCGTTTGACGGCGCATATCCTTCGGGCCGGTCAGCCAGCTGTTCTACGCGATTCATCACGCCCACAGTTACAGGTCTGCCGCACTTAGGACACTTACCATTATTTTGTTTTGTCTCTTTTGGCGCAAGCCTCACTGAACACAGCCTGTGTCCGTCAAAATGGTATTTGCCCTCTTCAGGAAAAAATTCAATAGTGCTTAAAAATCTTTTCTTATCTTTGGTCTTTAATGCTTCTCTAATAGTTTTGTAATTTAACTCACATTCAAAGACATTGGCTTCTCTACCAATTTTTGCCGGTGAATGACTGTCACTATTTGAAATTAAACTAAACCTATCTAAACAAGACAATCTCCAGTTCATTCCGGGATCCGACGATAAACCTGTCTCAAGAGCAAAAATTCTAGGCGTCTGGTCTTCAAAACAATCCTCAATTTTATCAAAACCCGACATTGAACCAAAGAGGCTAAACCAAGGAGTCCAGATATGGCCTGGCACAATCATACAATTCTCGTCAATATCAAAAATAATATGGGCTAAATCTCGGGCATCCATGCCTAAAATGGGTCTGCCATCCGAGGCTAAATTTCCATAGCGGCTGAGGGTCTCGTTGATTTTATCCGTAGTTTTAAAAGAAGGACTAAAAACCATATTGTGGATGCGGTAGGTTTTGCCTTTTTTAGAATAGATGCTGCTAATCTCTGAGGTCAAAATAAAATATACATCCTGATATTGAAATAGGCCATTACCCAAATCTTCTAAATTGTGTTTTAATTCCTCCAGCCACAAATGGTGGGTAAAATCGCCGGTGCCCATCAAAGTTACGCCCTTTAATTTTGCCCATTCTGCGATGTGAACAATATCCATATCCTTACTTGTCGCGCGCGAATATTTAGAGTGAATATGAAAATCCGCGATAAACTCCATCTTTAATTAAGTGTCAAAGTGTCAGGTATCAAAGTATCAAAGTTTTATTTAATATATTTTCTTTGGCACCTTGACACTATGATACATTGACACTATTCCTTTGTAATTTCTTCTAAGGTCTTAGTAACGTTTCCCCAATGTGTTCCTTGCCAGTAGATACGCTTGCATTTTGGGCAGGTGATAAAATCTTCCTGAGTTTTAAATACATATTCGGGCACCTTATCTTTTATTTTTTCTTTCTCAATCTGCGTTAATTCCATATTACAGATGATACAGCGGCTAAACATTATTTCCGGGTCAGGTTTAATCTGCAAGACTTGCAAAACCTCTGCGACTTGTTCCTTAATTCTTTCCTGCTTAATCAATATAATCTTAATCCCGTGGGCCTGGGGGAGCCGCTGATTTCGGGTAAGGATGATGCGGTCATCTCTTAAAGCCTGAATAATCAGAGAGCTGGCATTATTATTTTTAAAATATTCGGTATCAAACCCTAAAATCCTCAACCACTTGGATAATCTGCCCAGTTCTCGGGTGAGGAGGAGCTTCATAATTTATAAACAATTTCTCCGGCACGGATAGTATATTCAACCACGCCTTTTAATTTCTTCCCTAAGAAAGCTGAATTTTTGGATTTGGAAACAAAATCTTCCTTCTTAACTATCCACTCTTCTTGAGGAGAAACTAGAATAATCTCCGCATCACTCCCTACGCTTAACGTACCTTTGTTTATTCCTAAAATCCTTGCCGGATTAAGCGCTAATTTCTTAATCAAATCAATCCAATCCAATACGTTTTTTTCAACTAACTCAGTAATGCCGACTGCTAATTCGGTTTCTAAGCCAATTACCCCGAATTCTGCGCGTTCAAATTCAATCTCTTTTTCGTTTTCAGTATGCGGGGCATGGTCTGAAGCAATAGCATCTATTGTACCATCTTTTAGGCCTTGTTGTATAGCAATCGCGTCTTCTTTACCCCTTAATGGCGGGTTCATCTTCATATTTGTATCATATTCCAGAACTGCTTCCTCAGTTAAAGATAAGTGGTGCGGAGTAGTATCACAAGTTACCTGCACGCCTTTTTTCTTAGCTTGGGCAATGATCTCAACAGACTCTTTACAGCTTACATGGGCAATGTGCACAGGTGCCTGGGCTTTTTCCGCAAATTCAATGTCTCTGGCTACTCTTTTATATTCTGATTCCTTAGATATTCCTCTTAAGCCTAAGCGCGTAGAAGTAAGCCCTAAATTTACCACGCCTTTTGCGGACAGAGACTTGTCTTCACTATGGCAGATAACTAAGACTTTATGTTCCTTGGCTTGCTTCAATGCCGCTAAAAATAGCTCATCGTTATCCACGGATGCACCATCGTCAGAAATTGCTACCACGCCTTCCTCTTTTAATTTAGCAATATCGGTTAATTCCCGGCCTAAGCGGCCTTTGGTAATTGCAGCGGCGATAAATACGTTTGCCTGGGATGTTTTCTGAATAATACCTTTGAGTAATCTTACATTATCCACGCTATCTATAGCAGGCTGGGTATTTGGCATAGCCAAAACCGAAATAACTCCGCCTTTTAAGGCTGCTTTTGTCCCCGTGGCGAGAGTTTCTTTATCTTCCCTGCCCGGCTCTCTTAGGTGCACATGCATATCGACCAGTCCTGGCATAACTATTTTATTTGTAGCATCGATTATCTCTTTAGCATTAGGCGGAATATTTTTAGCTAACTTGGAAATTTTACCATTTTCTACCAAGATATCTAAAACTTCGTCTATATTATTAGCGGGGTCAATAATCCGTCCGTTTTTAATCAGTAGCTTCACCCAGCTCTTCCTTTCTTATTTTTTACCCAAACCCCTCCCTGAATTTTTAGGAAGGGCTGGGTTCATGTTTTTTATCTTGAGCTTGAGCGACTAAAAAAAGCACAGCCATTCTCACCGCTATGCCATTAGTAACCTGTTCCAATATCACCGAATTTAGACCATCTGCAACTTCGCTGGAGATCTCAATCCCGCGATTGATTGGCCCTGGGTGCATGACAATAATATTCTTTTTGGCTTTTTGCAACCGCTCTTGGGTAATGCCGAAATTTTTAAAATATTCTAACTGTTGAGGAAAAGCGTTTTGTTCATCGCGCTCAAACTGCATTCTTAGAACATTCACGGCATCGGCATTTCTTAAGGCTTCATCTATATCCTGGGTAGCCTCTGCGCCCATCTCTTCAATCCCGGGTGGGATAAGTATCGAGGGCGCGCAAACCAAAACCTTAGCGCCTAATTTAGTCAACCCCCAGATGTTGGAACGCGCTACGCGTGAATGCGCAATATCACCCACAATGCTTACATTTAAGCCTTCAATTTTTCCTAACTTTTCCTTTAAGGTAAAGATGTCTAAGAGTGCCTGGGTGGGATGCTCATGCCAACCATCACCGGCATTGACCACACTAATTTTTACGTGTCGGGCTAACATGGCTGCTGCTCCAGAACAATTATGCCGCACTACAATAATATCTGCCTTTAAGGCCTCGATATTCCTGCCGGTATCGGTTAAGGTCTCGCCTTTACGGACGCTTGAGGTTTCAGAGGCAATATTAATCACATCTGCGGATAATCTCTTGGCAGCTACCTCAAATGAGACTCGGGTTCTTGTCGATGGCTCATAAAATAAATTCACCACGGTTTTTCCGCGTAAAGCCGGAACCTTTTTAATCTCTCTTGTAGAAACCTCCTTAAATGACTCAGCAGTAGATAGAATAAGCTCTATTTCTTCCCGGTTTAACTCTTCCAATCCTAATAAATCTTTTCTTGTCCAGAGCATAGCCTAATCTTTTTCCACAATCGCCACTTCATCCTTGCCGTCTACTTCTTCCAATCGTACTTCTACGGTTTCGTTCTGCGCAGTAGGGATGTTTTTGCCCGCATAATCTGCGCGGATAGGAAGTTCTCTGTGCCCCCTGTCAATGAGTACGGCTAATTGTATGGATTTGGGCCGGCCAAAATCGATTAAAGCATCTAAGGCTGCCCTCACCGTTCTTCCCGTATATAATACATCATCCACTAACACCACATTTTTATCGCTGATATCAAAATCTATCTCGGTTTTGCGCACTACCGGCTGGCTGGCAATTAACGTTAAATCATCGCGATAAAGCGTAATATCCAAAATCCCCACTGGTATCTTCTCCTGGTCAATCTTCTCAATACTGTCTGCCAAGCGCTTAGCCAAATATGCTCCCCGATTTCTTATTCCGATAAGGCATAATCCTTTTGTGCCTTTATTCTTCTCTAAGATCTCATGGGCAATACGCATAATCGCACGCGAAACCGCATCTTTATCTAGTATTTTAGCTTTTTCTTTCATCGGGGGTCTCTCTTCTGATTTATCCCTCGCCATTTTTATAATCAATACTGCACTAAAGGCTCGGGATTATTTCGGCCAAACAGCTTATGTTCGCTGGCGCTCCATAAGTTATGGCCTCAATAAAAAAACACCCTTGGCTTTTATTTAAGCCAAGGGTTATTATCTTCTAAGACTTCCTTTTTCATTTTGTTGCCTTGCCAGCTTCTCATGAGCTGAGCTTAAAGGCCCTCATTGATTTTTAAAAATATACCATCAAAACCTGGCTTTGTCAAGGTGTTTTCCGGGAAGAAATGAATATACTTGGAACGGTATGTGAGCTACGCTTTTTTCAGTTTCTTTAGATACTTAAGGTCCTCAAGGTCTTTTGCCCTGCCTGCAGCGCGTTTCATTTTTATGAGGGCATCTAACGAGGCAAAATAAACAAAGATATTACCAAACTTTGCTCTTACCTTATTTATCCAGACCTCTTCAAAACTCACACCTTTTACAAAAGGATGGATATCAGTTTCTACTGTATATTGACGAATAAGTAGTTTCTTTTTGAGTAAATCTTCTTTTTTAATATCACTTACATCGTAGCCAAATGCCTTTAAAGCCTGCCAGGTCTTTTCGGCATTAGTCTCTGTTGGCCTAATAAAGATATCAATATCCAAGGTCGCCCGTGCGTATCCATGAACAGGAAAAGCAGTTGCGCCGATAATGACAAAATCAACCCGATGTTCTTTTAATGACTTCAAAAGGCTTTCGGTGTCCACTTTTTTCTAATAGTCCTACTATCTCTTTTGTCTTCTGAAACATCATTTCAAATCTTTCTCGCACAGACAGAGATTTAAGGAATCTCAATTCAAATTCAATCTCTTTTTTAGAATTATGCCGCTTTAATTTTAGAATCCGCGCCATCTTTAGCTTTTCCTTTTAGATTTATTATAAACCAAAAAATGCTTGTTTTCAATATATTAAATAAAAGGGGCGCCTAATTATGGCCTTATCCGGCTGATAAACCTTATAAGGTGAGGACGCCCCTTCTATTGAAAGCTATATTTTTATGGTGCTACAATCCTTGGTTCCTTAGGCGAAACTGTAATTTTAGTTAAGGCAAGCTGCATTTCAGAAGCCTGCTTGTCAGATTCGAGCAAGACCAAAAGTTCCTTTAACACCGGTTCAGTAGATGCCACTCTATCTTCTTCTAATCTTAAGATATCCGCCAGGCAACTAAGCACATTATCTATTCTCTGGCTGCAGTCCCGGCTCTGACAAGATACCTCTAAATATTCCTTAATCCTCTGGCAAGATGGAATGATGCCCGCATTGAGCATATTCTGAATTTCCTGCCATTCGGTATCCAGATTTATGTTATGCTGACTCAACGGCGGTGCACTTAAATTAACTCCAGGCATAGCCGGCATTGGCTGGGTAACAATAGGCAGCGCGCGCAGGTCAATGCCGCCTATATCGGACATTAATGGTGAACTTGCTGCTTCGGCAGCAAGTCGTTTAGCCTCGTCTGACGCCCAAGTTGTTGCCATTATATCAACACACATTTCTCTAAAAGTAGCGATCGCCAATGACCCCTCGCCAATAATTTTAGTACGTTCTTTATTTGTCTTGATTGTCTCGATTAAATCTATATTTTCTCGAGGCAAATGACCCATCTTACTATCTTTAGTTTTTAGTTCCTCAAGTGTTTTATCTCCTAAGGCTTTTCTTGCTTCTTCCT
>Ga0315294_10001905_pt1 | contig 22904 bp, 12 predicted proteins | sample YL17G13_40_MG_FD_203626 | JGI IMG/M metagenome (GOLD analysis project Ga0315294, IMG submission 203626) | Sediment microbial communities from Yellowstone Lake, YNP, Wyoming, USA - YL17G13_40 | ecosystem: Environmental > Aquatic > Freshwater > Lake > Sediment | place: USA: Wyoming | collected...
CCCGGCGATTCTCGCCTGTTCTTCCCACCCGCCGGGAAGCAGCCGCTCTATGACTTTCCATTCTTCATCTACCGGTTCCGTCTCAGTTATCATGCCCAAGAGGATACCATACCCCTCAAGAGAATGGCAGCCCTTAGGTTAACGCGTATGCCCCCCTTCCCCCCTCTCCACCTTGTGGAGAGGGGGCTAGGGGGTGAGGTGCAGAGGGGGGAAGGGGGGGGTGAGGTCTGCCAGATCCCCGTCCGTTGCATTCCATCCTGCCGTCCGATATCATTATATTTCAGGTCGTACCCACCAACTTCCCGGAGGTTTCCGTCATGCGGCACCATATCGTACTCCCGCTTTTATTTGCGGCGATGGTATTCGGCCTTCTTTCGTGCTCGAAAGGTTTCCAAAGCCCGACCGTGCCGGGTTCAGACCCTTCTTTCCGTCCCATGGACTCCGGCGACAATACCTCTTGTTCTGCAAAGAGCCTCTGGGGATTCTGGGACGTGAGCATCGATCCCTCCTCCGGGGCAGTGGATGTCGTCCCGCTGAGGGGCGTCGAGTTCAAGGCGAACGTAACCATGTTCCTTCAGCCGCCGGCCGGGAAACTCACGAACCTTAAAATCAACATCGTGGACATGTCGAATTTCCCGACGGAAGGGTTGATCGATGTCGACGTCACCCTCGTGCACCCGTTCCCGGGTCTCGACATGTATACCGGCTTCGACGTCCTCGGCGTTTTCGTGCACGACGGGGACACGTACAGCTCGTACGATCTCTCGATCTTCTATGCGAGAGCCAGCGAGGTCGCGAGGCTGCTCAATCCTGACGGCTACACTCGATGGTTCAATCCGCAGGAATTCATTCAGCCCGGCATTCTGGGATTCACCGAGGGCAAACTCGGCAACAAGGGGATGACTTTCACCGCTACATTGAACCCGTACAGGTATTTCTGCGACGGGCTCGGCTCCGATGACGACCTGACGGAGTTTTTCCACGAGGGGACGAATGTCGAGCAAAGAGGCTTGTTCAGCTCGACCGGCAGCAATACCCGCCTGTACAGGCTCCAGTTCCCGATGCTCGGACCGGTCCCGATACTGACCTTCCAGTACGCGGTGATCGCGAGCTGGGAGCCGCCGGTGGTCGACCCCCCGGTGAATATCCCGGACGATTTCCCCGTCAGCGCGAACGCAAAGGAGGCCTTCCAGCTTTCCATCGCCGACAACGGCAGCACGCTCTTCTACGACAACGGCGTCGGCGGCGGAACGGTGAAAATACGCGCCGAGATGTTCGACTGGGGCGCGCAGCAGAACGCCATGGGCATATTGGGCGAGTTCTCCAGGATCGTCATCGAGTCGCCCAACTCGAATGTCCTCGGCGGCTATCTTGAGTTTCTCCCCGATGACTTCGAGCCCTACATCCAGCCCGGGACCGCCGTGAGCAGTATCGCCGAGCTCGAATTCACCGGCGTCGAGCCGACATCCAAGGACGACGTCGAGTTTCTCGTGACCGTGGTCGGCAAGGAAGGGGAAACTTACAACCAGGGATTCCCGATGCCTGCGCCGGATGTGCCCCTGTCCGCCTACTGGCGCTTCACCATTCCTGTGGGCTCGAATCCGTGCGCTAATTTCGAGGTCACCGGCGCGGACCCGTCACCCGCTGAATCCGGTCAGGCCTACGCGGGCTTCATAGTCAGCGGCGCTAATTTCCAGAACGGGACAAATCTGGCGGTCGATATCGTCGACGGCACCGATGTCCTCGCGAGCGCCACTAATGTGCTTTGGGTGGACCCCTCGACCATCACCTGCGATTTCGACTTCTGCGGTGTGAACCCGGGAGACTTTGACCTGAGGGTCACCAATGGATGCGACCCCATCTCGTATGCATCGATCGCCTACACCATCGCCCCCGATCCGCTGAAGAACATCTACCTGAGGAGCGTGCAGATAAGCGATCTTGGCGTCAGGCAGGACACCGGCGAGCCCTATGTGCAGTTCGCGGACAATCAGACCTGGATCTACGGTGAAAATTACTCCAGTGGGCAGTACATGAACATGTACGGGGCCGCCAACCTGAATCGCATTGATGTCCTGAACTGCGGCGAAGCAACCATGGGCAGTACATCCTCTTTGGGGCAGTACATCTACGTGAGAGACACCAATTCGTACTTCTTTACCGGCTACGCAGGAAACATGCTCGACGTGATGGTCATCTACGACAACACCAGGCACTACTACGTTCAGAATGAGGGCTCGTACATCCTGCACACTCGACGAACTTGCCCGGCCCATGGAGGGAATCTCGCAATGTACTACGGTGTCGGTGCCGGACCGGGATTAATCAACATGGCTGCATTCAAGGGCATCGACAGCTCGGGAGATCTCGCGGACAACATCACCGCATGGTTCTACATCCTGGAGGGCGCTCCCGATTTGTCGGTGGAACGGATCAATTACGATGACCAGGTGTATCAAGGCGCGCATTTCTGGTATCAGGACCAGACTTTCCTCAGCGGGCCGGGTGACGGTCAGAACCAGGTGAACGATCCAAAAGACGTTTCGGTCGACATCGACAATTACGTGTACATCCTGGACAAATTCTCAACCGGTCAGCCGGTCGTGAAAATCTACAACTCCAACATGAGCTACATCGGTGAAGTCGGCGACAGCGTCACTATCTCCGGCGACCCGCTACGACTCGATGTCGACAAGGGCGACGGTGAAGTTCACGTGGCTCACACGAACGGCGTGTCGATCTTCAGATTCTGCGAGCTACCGTTCTAGGTAGTCCGGTAGCTGCTACCGGGACAGTTGCCAGCAAGTAGCCCGGGAACCTGTTTCCACGACAACCGCGCGACTCCGCTTCAATCCCGATGGAAACAGGTTCCCGGGTTCTTGAAGGATAAGCAGGACCCGGGATCCCATTTCGGCAAGGCACAGGAGTGCTCCAAGGCTCAGACCGAAATGGGATCCCGGGCTACTACCGGGATAGTTGCCGGGATACATGAGGTGTACCCTATGCGTCTCAATGTGATCGCACTCCTTGTCTTTTGCACACTTGTGTGCGGCGTAGCCGACAGATCGCACGCCGCAGAGGAAACTGATCGCGGCTGGGCCGTCTCGTGGGGCGGAGCGTTCCTCGATCAGGCTCTGGAAGTGGGCCTTGACGCGCAGGGAAATGTCTATGTAGCCGGCCAGATCGCTCCCACATCGGATCTGTGGAGCCCGAAAGAACAGCCCCCGGACACCGGAATCCGTCGGACCGATGTCTTCCTCTCGAAATTCGACCGCGAGGGAAACCTGCAATGGACGAGGACATGGGGCGGACAGAGCTTCGACGAGGCATACGGGCTTGCGGTCGATGCCGTCGGCAACGCGTATGTTTGCGGCGATTTCGAGTACACCGTCGATTTCGATCCCGGCGAGGGCGTTGAGGAGCGCACATCGCATCAGTCGGTGCAGTACAAGCAGGACGCATACCTGGCGAAGTACGACACGAACGGCGAGTTCCAGTGGGTCAGAACATGGGGCGGAGACTCGATGGACCAGTGTCATGGAGCGGCGATCGATGTGGAAGGCAATGTCTATGTCACCGGGAATGTCTCCGGCGGTACGGTTGAGTTCGATCCCGGCGCCGGGACCGCAGGTTTCACGCTGGACACTTACGGCTACGGCATCATCCTCAGCTTCGATCCAAACGGGGCGAATCGTTGGATTCGGTACTGGGCCCCGAACCACGAGCACGCGTATTCCAGTTGCATAGAGATCGACTCCCAGCCGTCGGGAGGTATTCTGGTCACGGGCTATTTCGAGAAGAAAGTCGATTTCCATCCGGTCCCGTCCGAGGGAGACAGCGACATAAGGGACGCGAACAGGAAGACCGGGTTTCTGGTCAAGTATACGACCGACGGGGACTATCGATGGGTAAGGACATGGGGCGGCGGCACATACACGATGCCGAGGGCTCTGGCTGTCGATGGGGAAGAGAACATCTTCGTGTCGGGTAACGCGTGCGAGGGTTGCGACTTCGATCCCGGACCCGGCGTCGCAGAACTTCCATCGTCCGAGAAACGCAGCTTCGTCAGCAAGTTCGATCCCGATGGGGAGTTTCTCTGGGTCCGCGCGAATCCATGCTCAGGCTCGCACTGGGGAAATGCGATCGCCGCCGACGGCGACGGGAACGTGTATCTGACCGGAGACTTGAGGGGATCTACCGATTTCGATCCAGGCACGGGAGCCGACGAACGCACAGCTAAGGGCGACTACGACGCCTGCGTGTGCAAGCTCGACTCCGATGGCCGCTATCAATGGGCCGTAATCTGGGGAACGGATGGCGGAAACTCGAGCGGCTTCGGCATTCTGACTGACGAGGCAGGGAATGTCTTCGTAGTCGGGTGCCTTGTCGGGTCAATCGATTTCGGGGAATCTCCCGAGGGAGGTCTGAGGCGGTCGGAAGGGGCCTACGATGCCTTCCTCGTCAAGCTCGGTCCGGACGGGAAGTTCTGAGCTCGATACCCAGTCCTTCCGCGATTCGACGCACAATCCCCATCTCCACCCGCTTCTGATCAACGGGACCGTCCACCAGATCGACCAATCGCACGACCGGATGGTCGCTTATCCCGCACGGAACTATCAAATCGAAAAACCCGAGATCGACGCTGACATTGAAAGCGAGGCCGTGCTTTGTGATGCCGCCCGCTTTTACCGCCGCGCCTGTCGCGCCGATTTTTCCCTTGTCGGTCCAGCAGCCCGGCCAGCGCTCGCGCCGATACGCCTGCACGCCCCACTCGGCGCACGTCTCCACCATCGCATCCTCAAGAATCCGTACGAAATCGCCCGCTCTCAGACCGTGATCTCTCAGCGCGACGATGGGATACACCACGACCTGTCCCGGCCCATGAAAGGTGACATCCCCGCCCCGGTCGATTTTCCTCAGCGCGATTCCCCTGCTCCGGTATTCATCCTCCGACAGCAGCAGGTTCTTCGAATCGGTCGATCGCCCGCACGTTACGACCGGATCATGTTCGAGCGAGAAGATGACGGGCAGACCTTGTCCGGTCGAGCGGTAGTGCTGGATCGCATCTTCCTGAAATCTCAGGGCGTCGTCGAACGAGATCCGTCCGAGCGGTCGATGCATGGCTGGCAGAGTTGCGGTCGGTTCGGGCGATGGTGTCATTTTGTTACCCCCCCTGTAGTCCCCCCCGCCGCGGGTGGGACGGTGTGTATTTGATGGCCCCCCTGTAGTCCCCCCCGCCGCGGGTGGGACGGTGTGTATTTGATGCCCCCCCTGTAGTCCCCCCCGCCGCGGGGGGGATTATAGGGGGGGTGTAGCTACGAATCGCTTTTCTTCTTGTCGCGAGCCGCGCCCTCGATCTCGTAGACCCCCTTGTCGCGACGCACGAGCTTGCTGAAGCCCATGTCCTTGAGCGTTGTGTGACCCATACGATCCCGCGAAAAATTGGCGGACACAATGAGTCTCCTCACACTGCGCCTGCATTTCGGGCATTTCTTCAGATGCTCGCTTCCGAACTCCTGGAAAATCTCGAACTGCTTCTCGCAGCCCTCCGGAGGCTCCTTTACGTGTTCGTAGACATAGACGGGCATGGCGGTGTAATTCTACCCTCGACCTCTCGCACCATCAAGGCGCAGAAGACCAAGAAGACTAAGAGAGGAGATGGGAATGCGCTCAACGGTCCTGGTGGTATACTGATTCCGGAAGAAATGTCTTTTTCGGAGGGCTTCGCATGAACGCTTCTCAGCTCCGGATCGCGACGGTTATCGCGATCGCGTGCTCGGTCTTTTTCGCCGCGGGACCGGCAAGGGCCGAAACACAGCTCATGATTCTTCTGGACGCATCGGGCAGCATGGCCGCGCCCGGCATACCGGGAACCTCTCACAACAAGCTCGACGAGGCCGACGCTGCGGTGAGCGGGCTTCTGCAGAAGCTCCCCACCGAGATATCGGTGGGCTTGAGGGTGATGGGCGGCACGCCGTCGGCCGACTGCTATACGACATTCCTCTATTTCGCCCCCGACCAGGGGATCAGAAGCCAGATCCAGGATTACATGGACACACTCAGGCCGTCCGGCGCGCGCGCCCTGTACCAGGGAATCGAGGATTGCATGACGGATCTGGGCGCCTCAGCGATCGGCATAGATCGGGTGATGGTGGTCGTGACCGACGGCGGCGATGATTGCGGCAGAGATTTCGGCCCGCTCGCCGACATCTACTCATACGATCCCACTATGCCAAGAATCGTCATCTACGGCCTGGACCTTTCGCAGTCCGACAAGCTCGCGCTGGGCGATCTGGTCGCCTCGACAGGCGGCCGGGTCACCAACGTGGAGGACCTTTCCGGCCTCACCGATGCCCTCGTGAAATTCGGCGAGGAATTCGCCAACAACCTGAGGATCCACCTCATGGACAACGGAGGCAATTCGGTTCAGGGCGACGTTGTCGTGAAAAACACCGATACGGGTCAGGTTGTCGAGGAGCGGCTTGATTCCACCGACCTCTCGATTAACATCGGTCCCGGAACCTACGAGGTAACGGGGCGCTACCTCGGACAGGAAGTCAAGAGCGACGCTTTCGTGATGGTGGAAGGCGACAGCCGGACGGTCGACCTGAAGTTCGAGGTGTACCTGGCGACTTTCGTGCTCAGCCTGAGGGATGTTTACGACCAGCCTTTGAGGGCCAGGGTGACTTTCATCAATTCCTCGAACGAGCCGGTCTTGACCACGGGCGTTGACGCTCATCACAGGGTCGAGCTGCCCCCGGACACCTACAGCATCCAGGTCCGGGTCGGCGACTTTGTCCAGGACATAGGCGGCATCCAGATCGGGCCGTCATACGAGGACACCGTAGAAATCGAATTGCCCGTCGAGCTGGGAACTCTGGAGGTGGAAGTGGCGAACATGTACGGGAATCCTCTGAACGCGGAGGTCAGCATATTCGATCAGGATGGGTCGGTGATGGACAGCGCGCCGTCTACATCCTACCTCTACTCGCGTCTGCCCCCGGGGACCTACAGGGTCGTCGCGGAATTTCAGGACATCGAGGTCGAGGAAAGCGTCTATCTCAATTCCGGTGAGCAGCGCCAGATCGGCCTCGAAATGAACGTCGCCATCGGAGATATTTTTGTGAAGCTGCGCACGGAATCGGACAACGATGTGTGGGGCTGGGTCAAGGTGTACGACAACAACGGCAACCTGATCGAGCGATTCGACCGCGAGCGAATAGAAAGTCCCGACTGGTTGATTACGGATCTTCCGGTCGGCATCTACCGCATTGAGGCGGAGGCCGAAGGCGTTGTGAGAATTGTGTCCGCCGTGGAAGTAAAGGAAAACGAAGAGACGGAAGTCGTGGTCACATTCCCGGACGAGGTCTATTAGCTGCCACGTCCTTTGGCAATGCACTTGTCGGGAGACATATCCGTGGCTCCCACAAGCGGAGTCTTCGGAGCTTGTGGGAGTCTCACATTATTGTTCCATCAAAACGAGGAAGTAGCCCGGGAACCTGTTTCAGACGACAAGCTGCGGCTTACCGACAATCTCCGTGGAAACAGGTTCCCGGGTTCCTGAACTGCAAGGGTGTTTCGAGGTCCAGACCGAAATGGGATCCCGGGCTACGTGCTAGCTGCCACGTGGCTCGCCAATGCATTTGTCGCGAGATATATACATCCGTGGCTCCCACAAGCGGAGTCTTCGGAGCTTGTGGGAGTCTCATATTATTGTTCCATCAAAACGAGGAAGTAGCCCGGGAACCTGTTTCCACGTCCAGCCGGCAAGTACCCTATAACCCCCGTGGAAACAGGTTCCCGGGTTCGGGAAATGATGGGTCCCGGGATCCCATTTCGGCGAGCTGCAAGGGTGTTTCGAGGTCTGGATCGAAATGGGATCCCGGGCCTACGTGCTAATCATACTCACTCTCATAGATCTCCATGTTCTCATCGCAAGCCCAGTCGTAAGGGTACAGGCCTTTCTCTACATACCCATGGAAACTCGAGTATCGCCAATCCCGGGGGGTGCCGGCCAATCCATGCTTAACAGGGTTGTAGTGAATGTATTCGACGCATCTCTGGTAGTGATCGCCATCCCGCATCGTCTCCTCCCAGAATCGGTCCTGCCAAAGCTTTTCGCCCTTGCGGATTAACCCCCGCCGCTTGAAGCTCCAGCTGATCCACCGCTTGAAAGCGGAGACTACGCGGGAGTAATCGGCCTTTCCCGGCTTGATCAGCCAATGGACGTGATCCGGCAGGATCACCCAGGCTTCGAACCGGACCCCGAATTCCCTTGTCGCCCGCTTCATCTGGGCAAGCAGAAAGTCGTAGCAGCCGAACTCTGCAATCCACGGTCGTCTATTCCGCGTCACGATCACGAGAAAGAAGATATCATCCGGGTTACCAGGCTTGTTGCGGCGGTACCCGACCATGGCCAAAATAATAACATGAAAATGTAGCCCGGGAACCTGTTTCAGACGACAAGCTGCGGCTTACTGACAATCTCCGAGGAAACAGGTTCCCGGGTTCCTGAACGACAAACGGGTCCCGGGATCCCATTTCGGCAAGGCATAGAGGTGTTTCGAGGTCCGGACCGAAATGGGATCCCGGGCTACGTGCTGTTTCAGACCACAAGCTGCGGCTAACTGACAATCTCCGAGGAAACAGGTTCCCGTAGTTCTTGAACGACAAACGGGTCCCGGGATCCCATTTCGGCGAGCTGCAAGGGTGTTTCGAGGTTCAGACCGAAATGGGATCCCGGGCTACTGGTGTGGGGAACGGGTTACTTCTGCAGCGGGGGATCGATCCATTCCGGTTTGAACCAGTAGTGGTTCACCATCGCCTCGGGGTTTCTGGACGACCTGAGCAGCATGTAGCAGAAAGAGCCGTCCGATCTCGGGTTGAAGTAGGGTTCGAGACCGTATCGGCAGCCCCCCGTGCAATCCACGACACGTGGAGCGCCCTTGGCGGCCTGAGGATTGGCCGCGACCTCGGGCAGCCCCTCCACTCTGTAAAGCTTCTCCTTGTGACCCAGTTCGGAGCAGACGGGGCAGAACGGTTCGGTGACGACAATGCCCATCCCTTTGCCCAGCTTCTCGCCCTTGGCGGGGGACTTGCCGATCGTCTCGTCGGTCTTGTTCAGTTTCTCGGTTTTCCGGTCGCTCATGTCGATGGCTAGTCTAAGAGGGACATTCGCAGCGTGTCAAGCTCGGACGGTTCGATTCCCGGAAGCGCGGGAACCCGGTGTCGCGACGGGACCGATTTTTTGTCAGCCATTGCGCAGGACATCTGATATAATAGCCGCTCCGTGAGTCCGATTGGACGCATATTTGGACGTGGGCGCGCAATCGAGAACAATCTTAAGAAGGCCGAGGAATCTTTCGGTCAGGGAGATTGGGAGAAATGCTCGCGTTTCGCCGCCGAGGTCCGGGCCAAGATCGCTTCGGGGAATCCCGGCAAGTTCGCGACCGAGCTTCTTCGCGCCTTCTATCTTGAAGCGTCAGCGACCTACAGGCGCTCAGACATTGAGGGCGCGCTCAACATTGTCGACGAGGCCCTGAATCAGCCGGACGGACTGGCCGACATCGCCAAGCTCCTCTCGGAGATCGTTTCCGAGAACGATTCCCCCAAGGCGTTGCAGGTCCTGGAACGGGCGAGCAGGAAGCTCCCCGACAATAACCATGTCGCCCTCTCCTTGTGCGAGAAATACGTCGGCATGGAGAAGTTCGACGAGGAAGCGATGGGGCTTTACAGGAAGCTGTACCAGCGCGCGCCCGACAACACGACGGTGATCTACGGGCTGGCGATGGCCCTGAGGAAGCAGGACAAGTTCGACCGCACGACCCTCGCCATCTATCGCAGGGCGTTTCATGAGTTCTCGACGAACAATGATTTCCTGTATGGGCTTGCGCGAACCTACGCAAGCCAGAGTCCGCCCGTCAACGAGGCCCTGCCGGTCATCGAGCGCGCCCTGAAGTTCTTCCCTGACGAGGAATCATTCTACGCGTCGAAAATCGCGATTCTCGCCAACCTGCCGTCGCTTACCCCCGACCAGGTGAGAATCCTCCTGGAGACCTATAAGAAAACCAGGGACAAGGACCTTGCCGAGCAGCTCGTGAGACATCTCATGGCGATGCACGCCGATGATGAGGACGCGTGCCGCGTGTACGAGGCGGTATGGAAGGATCATTCAAAGAGGACCACCCTGCTGAGCATACTGGCCGAGAGATATCGAATGGCCGGTCGCCGCGACCCGGCCGTCATGGAGATATTCCAGGCTTTCTTCGACGAGATGCCCAGGGAGCGCGAAAACACCCTCTATTTGGCCCGACAGTATGCGGAGAAAGAAAACCGTTCGGACAATGCAATCCTCGTTTTCCAGCAGGTGCTGAGAGACGGCACCGCGACCGAGCTGGACAGCGTCGTCCTCGCCCTCGCGCAGGCTTATCTCGCGGTCAGGCGCTCCGACGAGGAAGCGGCCAGAATATACCGCATGGCTCACAGCGTCGAGCCGGACAACTACGCCATCCTGAGCGCTCTCAGGGATGTCGCCATGGCGGGCGGACGCATGGACGGCGCTCGGGCGAATCCCCTTATAGATTTCATTAAGCATCCCAACACCTCGAAAGAGAATGCTTCGACAGTCTGCGAGAAGCTGGGACCCGTCCTCGCGTCCGAAGCAAGGACCGACAAGGACGCCTGCCACGTTTACCGCTTGAACGTGCAGAGCAAGTCCGCATCTCCGGCGGAAGAGGCCCTCCTGGTCGACACATTGATCCGAAGCAACGATGCGAAGATCGGCGACATTCCGCTCTTCGAACGGGTCTACGGCAGGAATGAAACGGACGATCTGGCGGAGGTACTGGCGAAGCTTTACCGCGAGACCGGCGAGCCGTCGGAGAAAAGACTCCCCGTGGCGATACGGGCGCTGAAGCATGATCCCGGCAGCCGCGACCTCGCCTCCTGGGCCCTGCCGTACATTCTCAACCAGCACGGGGAGGACGAGGAATACTTTCCGCTGATCGCCGAGCTCGTGGCTAAGGGCCACCTGGCAGGGGCGAAGGGAATCAGGCAGGGAGTGGTGGCGCGATCCGTGACCCGGATCGCAAGGGACAGAATCCGCGAGGGCAGGTTCAAGGAGGCGATCGCGGTACTCGTCGAGGCATTCAAGTTCGACAAAAACCCGATCCTTCAGTACCTGCTCGGCGTGGCCTACCAGGGTGACGGCGATCTTCAGACGGGCCTCGGCGTTTTCAGGGACCTCAGAAATTCCGACAAACAGAACCCGGCCTACTCCTATAGGCTTGCCGTTCTGACCCTTATGGGCGGGGACATAGACGGCGCCGAGAAAATGCTCCAGGAGCTGTCGGCCCGATTCCCGGACCACCCCATGGTGCATCTCAGAATGGGGATGATCGACGAGGCGCGGAAGGATCCGGACAAGGCGCTGAAAGAGTACGAGCAGGTGAGGTCCGGCGACAAGAGTGTCGTTGCCTTCGCGGACTACCGTAAAGGGATGATCCTTTGCTCGAAAGACGAGTGGCAGGAGGGTCTGAAGTATCTCGACACAGCCGCGGGCGGCGGGATCAAGACTGCGGCGCTCGAGAATGCGAGGATGCTCACGCGCGTGACGCTGATCGACAAGGAGCTCCATGGGGGATCGATGGACATGGTCGAGCGTCGACTGATGAGGCTGTCAGAGCACGCCGGCGCCTTGTGGTCCCCCCTGATAAACGAGCGTCTCCTCAGGCTTGCGCTCAAGCAGTTGAAGAAGGGAGACGATGAAGCGGCGCAGAGGAGCCTGGAGGCTGCCGAGAAGACAGGCGTGCGCGACGCGAGGACATCGGGCCTGCTCGCGATGATCGATATCGGCGCCGGGCGTCCCAAGGCCGCCATCGAGAGGCTCGAACGCGTGCTCGCCTACCGCGACAAGACCGGCGCCGAGCTTGCCCACAGGCTGTGGACCGTCATCTCCCTAAGGCTCGGTCGACACGACGAGGCCAGGGAAGCAGCCGACTGGCTGATGGCCCGCAAACCCCGAGGCGCACATAAACTTCGCTTCCTCGCCGTCTGGAGGAACCCTATCGAGGTCGACTGGCCTCCGGCGCTGGAGGAGTACACCTACGAAGACCTCGAAGTCGAGTTCGGATTCCCCGTCGGGCTGGTCGGACGAATGGCGTACAAGTGCGCCGACTACGAGGGCGGCGCGAAGTATCTTGAGAAATACTGCAAGGACCAGTCCAAGCCCGACAGGGTCGAGGCCGAGTTCCTTCTCGGCGTGATGTACATCAAGCAGAAGAAGCCAAACCTCGGACTCCACTACTGGAGCCACATCCTGAGCGAGGGTCACCGCGAGCTCCCCGAAAAACAGCGTGTCGAATCGCTGATGCTGCTCGGCTATCATTTCATGGAGCACGGCGAGACCGAGAAGAGTCGCGAGGCGTTCAAGCTCGCGCGCGAATCGGGCACAAGCCAGAATGAGTACGACAACGCGATCGCCTACTCCCACCTCCAGGCCGGCTACCTCGCAGCCAAGTCCGACAACCTCCAGCTCGCGATTCGCGAATGGGAGAAAATCCTCGAGACTTCACCCGACAACTGGCAGGCCATCCAGAACCTCGGTCTGGCCTATTTCTGGATGAACGATGACGACAAATCGATGGACTACTTCGACAGGCTGTTCGCCATCTGCAACGACAAAGCCGACATCATCGATCAGGAGAGCTTCAGTTTCGTGTTCGAGGAGACCAGAAAAATGATCAATCAACTGGTCAGCCTCAAGCAGAGCGAGCCGTCCCGCGCCGAGATCAAGAGAGAGATGATGCTTGACGAGACCAAGTCGGCGAACCGGCACTACTGGACTCTCGGCGTGAAGAAGGGCGTGACGAGTGTCGAGGCCCAGGCTAATTATTTCCGCCTTGTCAAGATATACAGCCCCGAGAAATACCCCCAGGACTTCATGGTGCTCGAGAAGGCGTACGAATTCTTCAATAAGCCCGGCCTCCTGAAAAAGAACGAGCAGGTTGTCTTCAACGCCTTCCATTTCAGGCTTCTGAACATGGAGGAAGCGGGCGGACTGAGCGAAATCCCCCCGTCCCCGCAGATCGTGGAGTTCCTCAAGAGGGAGCTGGACCCGAGGAACCAGCTGGATTTCGACGAGCTTCTCAAGGAGTCCCTCTCCCGCGCGGAGAAGCTTCCCGAACTGAACATGACCCCGGACTACATGACCCCGGACTACCTGGCAAGCTGGTAATCAGTGTCCCGACCTGATGCCGGTGCCCTCCACAAGCGGAGTCTTCGGAGCTTGTGGAGGTCTCACAACGAAGAAAAGACACTTGGAGACCTCCACAAACTCGCGGACTCGTTTGTGGAGGGCACCGGCTGTCCGCGACCAGCGGGGACAATTAAGTAGGGGCACGGCATGCCGTGCCCCTTACGCATGGATTTCACACATCGGATAGCATTTTATGACGCGCATGGGGTAAAATACGTGTGCATTAGGAGAACCCTCATGAAAGCACAGCTTGCATTGGTCATGATCGTAGTCTCAATCTGGGTCTTTGTCGGGTGCTCGACCGATAATCCTCTTCAGCCGGTCGCCCGACCCGATGCGATTTCATCCCAGTCCGCATCACCCGATCCATCCCAGGGCAGGACTCTCTGGGGAATCTGGGAGATCGCCGTCAACCCCCGGACTCTCACTGCCGAGGTCAGCCCCGTACGGCACGGCGCGTTCCACGCGAATGTCAGGAAATTCCTTGAGGAATCTCCGTGCAGCAACTGCCTGAAAGTCGTGCCGCCGATTCTGCCGAAGCCCTATGGCCTGGATGTCACCATCGCAATCACTCATCCCTTCGCCGGGGCGACCGACCTGATGGGCTTCGATGTTCGCGGCATCATCATGCTCCAGGGCGAGTACTCGTTTCCCAACCTGGGGTGCGTGACGACACGGATTCCCGGCGATGGTTTTGCGCTGCGCAATCCCGACGGCTACACGCCGATCTTCAATGCAGCTGATTACACGAAGCCGGGCATACTCGGCTATTCAAAGGGAAAAATGGTGCCCCCGATCTGGGGCGACCCGCTCGACACGCTCAACGCGTTCAAGGCTTACTACTCGGCGGGCCAGAGCGAAGATGAGGGCGGGCGCAGGGCGTTTTTCTCGGGCGACCAGGTCACGCGAACCTACGAGATCCAGGTTACGCCCGGCCTTCCGTTCAAGTTCTGGTACGCGGTCGATGCGTCATGGGAACCGCCCGTCGGGGATCCGCCGTACGATGTCAGCGACTTCCCTCCGAGCGCGAATTGTCCTGAGACTTATCGGTTCGATTTCGAGGTGTTGTCGGGAGAGCTTTACCCCGCTGGTGGCTCGGTCGTTGTCGGGGTGGACATATGGGACCACCAGGGCTGGCAGGGACCGTACACCCTTTGGGTCGAGGCTCCCGAATGCACCAATACTGCGACGGTCATAGCCGAGGATCCCTTGTCCATAGACGGTGAGAAAGCGCACTGGGAGATCCCGATTACGAACGAGCTCGGCGGACTTGACCCGTCGCTCGGCGCGGAGCTCCTCGTTGTCTGCGCCAACAACAGCGACGATCCGTTCAACGGCCCGATACACGGGTACGGCAGGTTCACGATTCCCGTCGGTGCCGGCCCGAATCCCATTGTCACAAGCGTGGACCCCTATCAGGGAGAACAGGGATCCGCGCTCGACAACGTGGAGATCAAGGGCGAGAACTTTGTGAACGGATGCACGGCACACCTAGAGAAAGCAGGCGAGACGGACATAAACGGTTTCGACATCGTTTTCATAAACTCCCAGGACATCACCGCCGACCTGAGCCTTGCCGGCGCTGCGCTGGGATTATGGGACGTTGTCGTGACGAATCCCGGCGGTGCTTTCGGGACTCTGCAGGACGGGTTCGAGGTCATAGAGCCATCGGGCTGCAACTCGAACCTGCACCAGGATTATCTCGGGACGGGCGATTTCTCCGGCGGCACGCACATGGAAGCGTGGGATTCGCTCTTCGTGCACGACACCGGCACGCTCACCGACGGAGAATTCCTGGGTTATATCAGCGGTTTCGCGGGGACTGTTGTGGTCACTTACAACATCGACACCCTGACGCCTGTCGACGGTCATCCGCTTGGTCCCGGCTGGGGGAACCCGCACCTGGGGAGCTGGCCGGTCCCGTATTCGATCGATGTCGCAGAGGAGACCGGCAGATTCTTCATCGCATGGAATGATACCGAGGCGATCGTCGAGGTGTGGGAGGCCGCCGCCGGAAAGCTCGCCGGACAGACGGATGCGTCCAACGACGGACACGTTTACTGCCTCGACACGGACGGGAGCGGCGGATTCTGGGATGCCTACTTCCCTAATGCCGGCTTCGCCTGCGGCATAAAGCACTTCCTGCCGGACGGTCCTCAGCCGGGCACTCTGGTTGAAAAAACCGAGGACCACATCATGCTTCCCGAGGCCTGGGGAGTTCCCCAGGAAGTCATCTGCATTCCCGATCAGACGCTCCTCGTGCTGACCGGCCTGGATCGGGGAAAAATCAGGGCTTACGATATTACGTCTTCGCCGCCCGTTCTGGCCGACGAGACGAGCGGCATATTCTCGGGTGACCTGGCTTTCGGCACATATCCGGACAAGTCGTGCGACATGGTCGCGGACTGGTCGGATCCCGACTTCGCCCAGTGCCGGATCGTGGTTTTCGGGAATCTGGATTCCGGCGGCGTTGAGCTCGTGAAAATCGGGACCGACCTGACGATCTGGGAAGGTCCGGTTTCCATTAACAGTCACCACTATCAGGCGATAGATCTGAACCCGAACACGGGCGACATCGCTCTGTGGCCGGATGTGGACGGTTCTCCGGGCGAGTACGCGCTTATCGAAAAACCCGCGGGATGGTAACATGCGCATCCTGCGCATGGTTCTTAGTGGGGGTGAAATGGAAAGAACCATGCGCGGGACGCGCATGACTACAGCGACGGTTTGAATGCGGGGTGGTAACACCCGCATCTGTAGCAATGCGCATCCTGCGCATGGTTCTTAGTGGGGGTGAAATGGAAAGAACCATGCGCGGGACCGGGCCCTTGAAAAAGATGCAATTTGTAGGGGCACGGCATGCCGTGCCCCCTCTCCCCTCCACGAAAGAACCATGCGCGGGACGCGCATGACTACAGCGACGGTCTGAATGAGTTGAGCCCGAGCGAGTTCGTGACGACGCTTATCGAGCTCAAGCTCATCGCGGCCGCAGCGATCATCGGATCGAGCAGGCCCATGTGACCGAAGTAAGGCACCAGCACGCCGGCCGCGATCGGTATCGCGATCACGTTGTAGATGAAAGCGAGGAAGAGGTTCGAGTTGATCGTCGACATGGTCTGGCGCGAGAGCTCAATCGCCGCGACCACACCTTTGAGATCGCCCTGCACGAGGACGAAATCTCCGGCCTGCAGCGCGACATCGCTTCCGGTGCCCATGGCGATGCCGATGTCGGCCTCGGTGAGCGCCACCGCATCGTTGATGCCGTCGCCCACCATCGCCACATATGTCCGACCCTCCTTGCCCTCGCGCTGAAGACGTTCGATGATCGCGGCCTTGTCCTGCGGACCGATCTGCGATTTCACGTTCTTGATCCCCACCGCGGCCGCGACCGATCGCGCCACTTTCTCCTGGTCCCCCGTGCAGAGGACCGGCTTGAGCCCCAGAGCCTGCAGACGAGCGACCGCCGGTGCCGCATCATCCTTGATTTTGTCGACAAGCGAGATGAGGCCGATCAGGTGTGTGCCGCGCGTGACAAACAGCGGGGTTTGCGCCTCGGTAGCCATCAGATCGGCCTTCGCGGAGAGCTCATCATCGAGCTCGATCTCCTCGAGCTCGAGCATCGATTCCGAACCGATACGTACCCAGCTCCCGCCCACCTTTGCGCGCACGCCCTGCCCGATCTCGGCGGAGAATTCCTCGGCCTCCCGAGGCTTGATCCCCCTGGACACTGCCATGGCCATGACGGCTTTCGCGGCGGGATGCTCGGAGAACTGCTCCACGCTGGCGGCAAATCGCAGCACGTCTTCCTCCGTGTATTCGCCGATAGACAGGATTTTCGCGACCGAAGGTCGGCCCTCCGTGATTGTCCCGGTTTTGTCCAGAACAATCGTGCCGAGCCATCCTGCGATTTCGAGCGCGGGACCGTCCTTGATGAGTATCCCATTGCGCGCTCCGACACCGCTGGCGATAAGTATCGCTGTCGGCGTGGCAAGTCCGAGTGCGCACGGACACGCGATGATGAGAACCGAAATGAACGTGATGAGCGGGATATTGTAGCTTTCAAGCCCGATCGGACGAGGGACAGAGCTCCAGATGATCGCGGTGACGATCGCGATGCCTATCACGATGGGGACAAAGACCGCCGCGATGCGGTCGACCGTCCGGGCGATCTGCGGCTTGAGAGCCTGGGCGCGACGTGTCGCCTCGATTATCTGCCCGAGCACCGTCTCGCGTCCCGCTTTCTCCACGCGGAATGCGATCGATCCCGTGGTATTTATGGTGCCTGCACGCACGATGTCGCCCGGCTTCTTGTCCACCGGCTCGCTTTCCCCGGTAAGAAGGCTTTCGTCGATCGTCGACCCACCCTCCGTCACCACACCGTCCGCCGCGACCTGTCCGCCAGGCTTGACCCGCACGATGTCTCCGATTTTGAGCTGAGCGACCGGAACCTCTCGCTCGATCCCGTCCGCGAGCAGGAAAGCTGTCCTGGGCCTGAGGTCCATCAGAGCCCGGACCGCGTCGCCCGCGCTATATTTCGCCCGTCCCTCGAAATACCGCCCGAGAAGTATGAGCCCGACGATCACCGCGGCTGAGTCATAGTACACATGGACGTAGGACGGGTCGGAGCTGAAGACGGTCGGCGCGAAGGTCGCGATCGCGGAGTAGATAAAGGCGGATAGAGTCCCGACCGCGACCAGGGTGTTCATCTCTGCGACGCCCCTCAGAATCGAGCGCCACGCGATCGTGTAGAACTGCCGTCCCGCCCAGATCATCGAGACAGCCGTAAGGATCAGCGCGATTGTGTTGCGGACGACTTCGGGAATAAATCCCAACGGAGGGATCGGCTGATTGTTGATCTTCATCGTGACGATCATCACGACGACCGCGATGATGATCGCGACTATCGCCCGTCTCTTTAGCAGCTCGAGCTCGGTCAACTGCTTCCCGGCGTAGGTCTCTTCATCAAGCGTGCTGGAGACTGTGGCGTCGTAGCCTGCGTCCTTCACGGCTTTCACGAGGGGCTGATGGTCCGAGATTCCGGGAATCAGGGTGACGATCGCTTTGCCCGACACGAGGTTCACCGAGGCCTCTTTGACTCCCCTGACCTTCCCCAGGGCGCCTTCCACCCGCGCGACGCAGCTCGCGCAGTGCATGCCCTCTATGTTTAGCGAGATTATGCTGTCGGCTTTCTTTTTCCCCATGTCGACATGCATTCTACCATGAGAACACGGGACCAGAGGTAATCTCGAAGGCGGTGCTGGGGAACACGGGGACATCCATGATAAGCAGAAGTCAGGCGAGATCGGGGACTGGCTCGAATTTCGCTCATCACTGGCTTGACTCTTTCCATGCGGCACGGGGCGAAATTCGTGCCTGTCCCCAGTCCCGAAGTCCCGCCTAAGAAATCTCGAACATATTCATCTTTTGCTTAGAAATGTGCCATTCGGGACAGGCACCGCGCATTCTTAAAGGGATTGAGGTCCGTAGTTTCCTTCCAGACCCTGAATCCGTATACTAGCTGCGACCTGGACGCGGGTTCGAACGAACCTGCTTCGACATGACAAGGGAGACACGTATGAGTTCCGGATCAAAAGAAGGGAAAGCCGGTTTCGCGGGGAATGGAGGGATAGTTGCGCTTCTGTGGGTTGCCCTTATGTTGAGCGCGTTTATGACGCAGGGATGTCCACCCGCCGATAAGAAGCCCGTCGTCGACAAGACGCCGACGGTCGAGCAGGTGCCTCCCACGGGCTTCACATGGGATACCGTGCGACTGGAGCCGCGATGGCGTCTTGCCGGCCCGATCAAGTGGCATCGTACGAGCGAGAAAGACGCCGTCATCCAGGAATCCGACTCCGGTCAGAAGGCGATCCTCTGCTACGTAAGCCGGTACGATTCCGGACTCACCGAGACGATAGAGGGCGGGCTCTTCCGGGCGGACTCGTTCGGACAGCAGATCGCCGACAACATGATCACCTGGGAGATCAACTGGTGGGACGATCCGGGTCTCGCCCAAAGGCTCATGGGAGCCTCCGAGGCCCCTGCGCTGTTGGTCCTGAAGCCGTCGCCGGATGCGGGAACGGACGGATTTGCTGTAATCGACAGATGGGTCGGGGAAGATCTGCGCGCCTTCCCTCTGCATGGTGAACCGACACCTCCGACAAGTGCCGATGCGCAGCAGAGGATGAAATCATTCTGGTCATCGCCCAGGACAATCCAGTCGGACATCGCAGGACTGGCCGAAGCGTTCCAGACTTCAACGAGCGAAGAGGAAATGGACGCCTTCCTGGCTGCACAACGCGGGAAACTGAACGCCGTGCTTGCCGGAACCGACGGATTCTTTCCCGAGGAATGCCTGTACTCAGAATACAGGATCGGCTCCGACGAAGCGTTGTCCGGCGAAATCAGGAAGCTCATAGACGAGTGGCACGAGTTCTCGGACCCCGAGGGCGGATGGCTGCCGGACAAGGCTTTCTCGTCGGAAACCGCCTGGCTGATCGATCCGTACCGAAACCTCCTCACGGCATTGTGCGCGATGGGAGTCGGGACCTCCTGGCCGTTGGACAGCCCGATTCTCATGGAAAGTGTCAAGGACATGGTGATCCTGCAGGACGGCAACCTTGGGGGCGGGTTCCCGGCGTATATCGACATCCGCAATACATTCGAAGAAGGCCCCGACTATGTGAGCGACACGTCCGGCCCGAAAACGATGCCGGGACGAAAGGTGACGGGTCCCAGGGACATTGTCTGGGTGAACGCGAGAGCCCTGGCTGCGTTTCTGAGAGTGGTCGCATCCGATCCGGAAATATCGAAACTCGAGCTCGCGCCTGACCTCACGGCGAACGATCTGGTGGATCGGTTCAGCGGAGAAATGGCCAAGTCCCTCCTTGAGCGGGCGGGCGATGTCGGCGAAATGAGCTTTGTCGACAGGGTCTACCTTCTGGACATGCTGAACCAGATGTACCAGAGGACCGCCGACATCGAGTTTCTCAGGAAGGCGGGCGACATAGCGGCCACCTTCGATCCCGGGAAGCCTCAGGAATGGTTCGATCCCCGGATGTCCCCGTTTCTGCCGGACCTCGCGATAGCGCTGCATCAGTACGGGTGGCTGGCTGAGGATGAGAAGGCGAGGAGTGCGGCTGACCTGGTCACCGAGCTCGCGATCCGGTATGCGGGCATGTTTGGGGAGATGGACCGCATGCGTCTGGCCTATGCCCATGAAGTGGTGCACTCGAAATGCCTGCATATCGGCGTGGTGGCCCCTCTGAACGATGAGTTGGGCCGGGAATTATTGAAAGTGGCTCAGGGCGGCTGGGATCCCGGCAAGGTGGCGCAAATTCTCGACCCGACCAGGGACGCGAAGCTGATCGAGGCCAAGAGTTATGCCGTCATGGAAAGGGCATCGGCGTTCGTCTGCATCGATGATGTCTGCTACATGCCGTCTCACGACGCAGACGTTCTTCAGGAGACCTTGCAGATGGCCTACGAGGACCTGGCCGCAGAAGCGGAGCAGTAGGGTGCCCGGTCCCCGCCGAGTGAAAATTCGAAAATCCGCATAGTCTTGTTGACCTACACCAAACGAAACCGTACAATTTACCTGGTCCTACAAGACCATGGTAGGTATCAGTAACCTTCCGTATGCCGGAGGTTCATGCGTATGAGCGGGCGTATGCTGACGCATGGGTCGCACGGCGCCGGAAGGAGACTATTCGACCTTGGAGGCTAAAAGATGTCAAGGTATCCCCTGATCGGTTTATTTGTTCTCGGAGCTGTGCTGGCTTTAGCATGCTCGCATGTGGCGTCGCCGACAACCCCGTCGCTGAACGCGCAGGTCGGCAATCCCGAGAATCACGTGGCATGGGGGGTTTTCGATGTCGTCTTCGACCTTGAGAAAGGTTCCGCTCAGATCGTGTGGAATCGACAGGCGGAGATGCATCTGAATTGTACGGCCGCAGTGACCCCGCCCAAGTGCTGGACCTGTGTGCAGGTTGTGGAGTCATCCTACAACGTCAATTCCTGCAAATTTTACCTGCAGGTGGCGTTCATGAACCCGACTAAGATCGTGGGCTACGATGTACGTGCGGTGATCAGCAGTCCGGGCGGCAACAAGTTCCTTCTGAACCCGGACGGGATGACGTCGATCTGGGGATCGCCGATGCAGTACAAGGCGGTCAATATCGACCCCGAGCGGACATTCGGAGCGTACGAAGTGCACGGACGGATGTTCGAGTTCTACTTCCCGCCGCTGGAGAAATGGGCGACCATGACCTACATCATTGACGCGAGCTGGCCGACATACACGGACGAGCCGCTGATCGAGAACGGCGCCAGCGATCCCGTGGTGAACAATGGTTTCGCCACTACGTTCGTGCGGGCTAGAGTATTCGACCATCAGGGCGACCTGAACGGCGCGACGGTCATGGCCGACCTGATGTCTCTGGGCGGCAGCCCCCAGACCACTCTGTACGATGACGGGCAGCACAACGATGGGGCTCCGGGCGACGCCACGTTCGGGTCCAGCCTCTTCACGACCAAGGCCGATATCGGTGTGCACATGGTTAATGTCTACGCCATGGACACGACCGGCCACATGGGTTGGGGCCAGGTCGCCGTGTACGTCCAGAAGACCGCCGGCGGGCCCAATGAGGATCCCGTGATCGACGAGATCACCAGGGACCGCACCACCGCAAACGGCGGGGCGAACGAGAAAATCAAGATCACCGTCAGCGCCCATGACCCTGACGGAACCGACCTCGGCTATGAGTACAGCGCAGGCTCAGGAAGTTTCACCGGCCAGAACGATAACTACGTTTACTGGAAGCCGTCGTCCACTGCAACCGGACCCGTGAACATCGGTGTGAAAGTCATCGACATCCTGGGCGGCGAAGCGACCGGTCAGATCAAGGTGTGGAGCACAGACCTGTCCGTCGTGAACGGCAGCACCCAGGGCATGGTCCCTCAGGGCACGCTGCAGTCCCTTATCCCTCAGGCCACGGTAAACATGGCTCAGGATTTCGTCGGAGAGGTCCTCTACTGCAACTTCTGGGCGACATGGTGCCCCTACTGTATACAGGAGCTTCCCGAACTGACCGGGGTGTACAACAACCACAAGGACAACCCGGAATACAACCATGTTTACATCAACGAGGGCGAGAGCGAATCCACCGTCCTGAACTTCCTCGAGTCCTATGACTACGAGGGAACGTTCTGGGCTATGGACCCGGACGGCTCGTACTTCGAGAAGTGCAACGATTTCAACGGCGGCTCGAACGGAATTCCGCAGCATGTCCTGTTCGACCGCGACGGGCGGTGCCGCTGGGCGCATATCGGCGGCCTGTCCTCGACAACCGAGCTCGAGGCTGCGATCAGCCAGCTCCTCTAGGGGAATTGAGAATACATGACATTGATGGGCGCTCGACCGGAGCGCCCTTTTTTTGTGTCCGTTTGACCGCGTTCCCGCCGGACCCGGTCGGAAGCGCGCGTGTGAGGGGCTGTTGAGTAGGGGCACGGCATGCCGTGCCCTTGCATGATGCGGGTGCCCTCCACAAGCGGAGTCTTCGGAGCTTGTGGAGGTCTCACAACGAAGAAAAGACACTTGGAGACCTCCACAAACTCGCGGACTCGTTTGTGGAGGGCACCGGCTGTCCGCGAC
>Ga0315294_10001906_pt1 | contig 22901 bp, 14 predicted proteins | sample YL17G13_40_MG_FD_203626 | JGI IMG/M metagenome (GOLD analysis project Ga0315294, IMG submission 203626) | Sediment microbial communities from Yellowstone Lake, YNP, Wyoming, USA - YL17G13_40 | ecosystem: Environmental > Aquatic > Freshwater > Lake > Sediment | place: USA: Wyoming | collected...
CGTCTTCACCGGAGGCACCGCCCTCATCCCCGGAATGGACAAGTTCCTCGCCGAAGCCCTCGGCCGGACGCTGACCATCGCCCCCGATCCGAGGATGACCGCGGCGCGAGGCGCGGCGCTTATCGCCTGCGAACAGATGAGGTCCGCGAAGCCTGCCTGTTGACTCCCGTCCGAAGACATTATATTTTGGCTTCGATGCTGTTCCACATCCGGCGGCCGCTGGCCGTTCTGTCATGCTTTTGGCTGATTGCGGGACTCGGGCTTCCAACAGCGCAGCCTCAGACGCCTTCCTCTCCGTTCAAGGAGACGAGACGGAGCGAAACGCTCGCTCCGGGGATCGAGCATGAGGAGATCCTCCGCGAAGCCAGGGCACCCGGCGCCTCCACCGACCGCTGGATCATCCACGTCCTCGTTCTCGATCCGAGACGGGCTCGCCTGACGGTGGCTCGGGCGATGGATGAGCTCGTCGGAACGGAGCCGACGAGCTCGCTCGCGGCCCGTCACGGCGCCCTGGCCGCCGTCAACGGCGGCTACTTCCGGACCACGGGCATTTACCGCGGCGAGCCGGCGGGGATGCTGGCCTTCGGCGACCGCGTCTTAAGCGAGCCGAGCGGGCCCCGGGCGGAGCTGGCGATCTCGAACGCGGGCGGCCGAACGCGGATCGCGGTGGCCCAGATCGATGTCGGAACCACAGTCACCGTGGACGGCGGGACTCCCCGCCAGGTCGATGGGATCAACCGCCCCCGCGGGCCGGATGAATTGATCCTTTTCACGCCGGAATTCCATAGAACGACCCTCACCGGCCCGGACGGGGTCGAGGCTGTCGTTCAAAAGGGGATCATCATCGCCGTCCATGACGGCGCGGGCAGCGGAGCGGTCCCGGCTGACGGCTGTATCCTTTCGGCCGCCGGTACGGCGGGCGGCTGGGGCCGGGACCATTTCCGGGTCGGGGCCCGCCTCGAATTCCGGACGGACGTCAAGGCGGATCCGCCGCTTCCTTTCGCCCCCGATTTCATCATCGGCGGCGGGCCCCATCTCATCAAGAACGGACGACCCCTGGGCGCCGCCGAAGCCGCGGCCGAAAAATTCAACGAGGATTTCATCCTCAAGCGGCATCCGCGGACCGCGATCGGGAAGAGGAGCGACGGCCGGTTGATGATTATCACCGTCGATGGGCGCCAGCCTCAGAAAAGCGCCGGGATGACCATCGACGAGCTGACGAGCCTGATGGTCGGATTGGGCTGCGTCGAGGCGATCAACCTCGACGGCGGCGGTTCAACGACGATGGCCGTCAAGGGGAAGACCGTCAACAATCCGTCCGACCCCGCCGGCGAACGGCCGGTGAGCGACGCCCTGCTCATCTTCCGGCGTTAGTGTGGTGTATCAGCAATGACTTTACAATGTTGTCATTCCGGACTTGATCCGGAATCCAGCTTAAAAAGGCCTGGATTCCCACCTGCGTGGGAACGACGTCTGGATTCCCGCTTTCGCGGGAATGACAGTTCCAGGATTTTTGTAAAGCCGTTATTGAGACGCAACACTAGAACGGAACCGGGAAAGGCGCGGAGCCGCGGACCGGCTCGAGCCGCTCGTCCTTATAGGTTGAAATAGACCTTGAGCGTCACCGCGACGCCGAAGGCGTTGAGATTGATGGCGGCGTCCCTGACGTTCCGGTACGTGCTGCCGGAGGGCGTGCCCCACATGTTCATCTGGGGATAGTATTTGCCTAGGTCCGCGTCCTGGCTTTCGTAATACCACAACTTCCCCGACGAGGAACTGGAATCCGACGAGGATTGGTCGTAGTACCAACCGACGTCCTCGCGCCAGTCCCTCTCCCGCGACGAGGAGGTCATTTTCACGTCGCCCTCCCAGCCGGAGAAATTCACGAACCGTCCGAACACTTCCAGGCCGAGGGCCAGAGACGATCCGAGCCTGTACTCCAAACCTAATCCTCCGTGGAATCCGAGACTGTTCTTCTTGGCGCTCTCGTCCCAGACCTCGGAGCTGGTGATCTCCTGCTTTTCATCCAGGTAGATCGTCGAGGAGTCGGCGTAGTTGTACGAAAAATCATAGGTGTATTTATGGCTGAACTTGCCCAGATAAAATCCCGCCCCCGCGTAGCCATAAAGAGTCCACCGGCCCGAGGGAAACGTCAGATACAGGCTGAGCCGGATCGGGATGGCGCTGATCTTGAAATCTTCCGTGTTCTTGGCCACTCCGGCCTGGGTAAAGGTCCCCCAGGATTCGGAGCCGGTCTGGTCATAAGTGAAACCGTAATCCCCCCGGCTGGAGGCTTGGATATAGCCGGTCCCGATCCCGATGCCGAAGCGTTCGTTGAGATGGAAGATCAGGTCGAACTCGAAATTGGGGATGGTCCCCATCTTTTTCCAGTTGCTGTTCCCGGTGAAATAATCGAGCGTGCCGACGTCGTTTTGCAGGTCGATCATGCCCTTGCGATAGGTCTCCAAGTCCCCTCCGCCGTTGAGGGTGAATCCTATCCCGCCGCTGAGCTTGAACCCGATGGCCGGTCCCGTTCGTTGCGGTTCTTCGGCCGCCCGGCCCGCCGTCGCGAAGAGGGCGACCGCGCTCAAGAGAAGAACCAGGACCAAGCCCCTCCCGCGCTCCGATTTCTGCCTCATGAAGATCCTCGCTTTCGATGAAATCACATCAGCCCGGTCATCCGTCAAGGGACGAGCCTTCGGCTCGCCACTCGCCCGTGTCTTATTTCCACGGGCGAGTACGGCGGAAGTGGACCCCCGGGTAAAGCCCGGGGCCCCGGCCGCCGCGCCGAGTCGGAATCGAACGATGATAAAGGAATGATGGGAAGATTCCTGCGCCTCCTGCGGAAGGCCGCGGAGGGAAGGTCACATCGCGTTTCCCGACCGCTGGGCGAACTTCCAGTAGCCGACGGCGTTGGCGAAGATCGGATCGGCGACGACCTTGGCATGCCGGAAGACCTGCTTCAGCCGGTCTCCGAGCATCAGCGCGCCGCCGCCCGTCATCAGGATGACGTCCAGGCTGGCGCCCCGGTCCCACAGCTGCGTGACCTGGGCGATGACCTGATCGGCCATCGGGGCCACGACCTCCTCGATCGCGGAGCTGAGGTTGATGGTCTCACCGAAATACTTGAGCTTCCGGGCCGTGACCGCGTCCACGACCTGGTGGTCGCGCAGGTCGAGTTCCGGGAAGCGCTCCAGGATCTGGGCCTTGATGACCCGGATGATGTCCCAGCCGCCGATGTTGACGCTGGCCGTCTTCCGGCTGATCTCGGCCAGGCGGTCGACGGCGAAGATGTTCGTCGATTTGCCGCCGATATCGATGACTCCGACCGTCCCTTTGGCCAGCTCCGCGTCGGAGATCTTGCCGAAATCGTCCAGCGTCGAAGCCAGCAGCGTGCCGAACGGCTGGGGGATGACCTTGCACTCGGACACGACGAAGGTCTGGACGGGTTTCCCCTTCCGCTGGGCCTTGTGCTCGCCCATGAGGCGGTCCCGGAGCTTGTTGCGGTCGGAATAGAAGGCGATGGGCAGGCCCGTCACGAGGCGCAGGCTCGTCCATGTTCCGGCCTCGAGCTCGGTCAGGGCGGCCAGGAAGAGGGTGTAATACTCGTCGCTCTCGATCCAGGAGCGGTCCTCTCGGCGCTGGGTGAACCGGCTGTGCGTGATGGCCTCCTCGCCGACCAGGGCGCTGGAGGGGTAGACCATGCTGATCGCTTTGTCGTTCTCGCGGAGGTCGATCAGGGAATATTCGGGAGTGCCGATGACCGAGGGAAAGATGATCTTCCGGCCGTCCGTGACGGCCTTGACCGCGTTATAACCGATATCGAGTCCGATGTTCATCCGATACCTCCTTCCTAAAGGGAAACGGGCTTCCTTTTTTTAGACAGAAATGGATAAGCCGGCATCTTTAGAAATTCTATGTAAATGAATAATCAATGTCAAATGTAATAAATTTTCGAAGCCCGACCGAAAAGAGGCGCGGGTCAAAGCGTGGGAACCGGAGACACCCCTCGGCGGACCGGATCGACCGGCCTGATCAGGAGGGTCTGGCGACAGAGGCGGACCTGTCGAGGGCGGAGAGGTCCTTGGCCACGTCCAGGAAGTGTTCGATCACCTCGGGATCGAACTGCGTTCCGGAGCAGCGGATGATCTCCTTAACCGCGAAAGTGTGGCTCTCCGCGTTCCGGTAAGGCCGGTCCGAAGTGATCGCGTCGTACGTGTCGGCGACGGCCATGATCCGGGCCCCGACCGGAATCTCCTGGCCCTTCAGCTTGTCCGGATAGCCGCTGCCGTCGTAGCGCTCGTGGTGATGTCGGACCAGCTTCGTGATCTGCCGCAGCTCGACCACGGGCATGAGGATGGTCTCGCCGATAACCGTGTGATTCCGGATCTGGCTCATCTCCTCGTCGGTCAGCTTGGCCTTCTTATTCAGGATCCTCTCCGGAAGGGCGATCTTCCCGACATCGTGGAGCACCGCGGCCAGCTCCAGGTCGCGAAGCTCCCGCTCCTCGAGCCCCATCTTCTTGGCGATGCCCAGAGTGATGTCCGTCACCCGGGTCGAGTGATCGCGGGTGTATTTGTCCTTGGCCTCGAGGGCCGAGACGAGGGATTTGACCATCGCCAGGAAGAGCGTTCGCTGCCGCTCCACGAGGTCCTGGGTCCGCACCTTGAGGTTCTGGTTGACCAGGGCCAGGTCCGCCTCCGCTTTGCGCATCCGCAGGAGCGACCGGATCCGGGCTTTGAGCTCGGTCGAATCGAACGGCTTGGAGATGTAGTCGTCGGCGCCGGCCTCGATGCCCTCGACGAGCATCTCGGCGCCCGACCGGGCCGTGACCAGGATCACCGGAATGTGCTTCAGCCCGGGATCCTCCTTGACCTTCCGGCAGAAAGCGTGGCCGTCCATGCCGGGCATCATGACGTCGCTGATCGCGAGATCGGGCATGTTCGCGCGCATCAAGCCGAGGCCTTCCTCCCCCGACGGAGCGAAGTCCAGGTCATAATCGTCCTCGAGCAGGAGCTTCATCAGTTTGAGGATTTCGGGATTATCGTCGATGACCAGCAGCCGATAGTCGTGAGCCCGGTCGCGGATCATGGTCTCCGGACCGATCTCTTCCCGTTCGAGATCCGTGAGCTGGAGCTTGCGGAAATCCGAAACGATGTCCTGGATCCGGGGCGGTTCGGCGTCTGTGGCCCGTTTCTTGAAAGAGACCGGGAGATTGGCCACGCGCCGGTCGAGAACGTCCTCGCCGTAGTGATCCTCGCCTTTCAAAATCTCGACGAAGAATCGTGAGCCCTTCCCCATCTCGCTTTCGACGCGAATGCGGCCGCCGTGGAGCTTGACGATCTCACTGGCCAGAGAGAGGCCGATGCCCGTCCCTTCGTGAGCCCGGGACAGGGAACCGTCGACCTGGGAAAAGCGGTCGAAGATGGCCTCGCGCATGTTCTCGGGAATGCCGATGCCGGTGTCCTCGACGATGAGCGTGACGTTCGTTTCATGCTCCTCGATGTAGAGCGTGATCCGGCCGCCTGCCGGCGTGAACTTCAGCGCATTGGACAACAGGTTGAGGACGACCTTCTCGAAATTCTCGGGATCGATGGTCAGGGACACGTCGTGCGGAGGATGCTGGAAATAGAGCTTGATGCTCTTGCGGTCGGCCAGGGGCCGGACCGAGCCGAGCAGAGAGTTGACGTACTCGACGAACTCCAGGGAGTTGATCTTGAGCCGCATCTTCCCCTCTTCGAGCTTGGTCAGGTCGAGGAGATTGTTGATGAGCTTCAGGAGCTTCAGGCCGTTGTGGCGGATCATGGCGAGGGTGTCTCTGTTCTTCCCGGAGACCCGGCCCATGTTGCCGTCGATCATCGGACCCAAGGGAGCCAGCATGAGGGTCAGCGGCGTCCGAAGCTCGTGATTGACGTTGGCGAAGAACTGCGTTTTGAGCTCATCCAGGCTCTTCAGCTTGATGTTCGATTCCTGCAGCTTGGCCGTGGTCGTTTCGAGCTCGATACGGCTGCGCAGTTCGCGGCGCCGATAATTGTCCAGGACATAAGAGCCGAAGCTCCCGATGATGTCCATCGCGCTCAGGAAAAAGAGATTGGTGACGACGCCGCGTCCTTGGCTTGTTCCGATGGACATGTTGAGGAAGCCGGGGACGGCATAACTGACCCAGATCAAAACGTAGAGGATGATGGTGTCGCGGAAGGCGAGAGGAACGACGATGGCCATGCCCATGATGATGAGGTAAAGCCCCTGGACGTATTCGGACTGGAAGCCGCCCAGGATTTGGATCATGACCGCGATCCCACCCACGTCGAAAACGGTCAGGGCGATGCAGATGTTGGTGAAGCCGCGGTACGTGCGGACGTGGTTGAGCAGGAGCAGGAGGACGAGATGGGCGACAAGGACCGCCAGCCGGATGACCAGGAACAGATGGAAAAAGGGGATGGCGTAAATCGCGTCCAGGACGAGGAAGCTCGGATAGAGGATCCCGCTCAGGATGAGGATCAGCCGCGTCCGGCCCTTGAGATCATACTCCCAGCTGAGCCGTTCTTCGAAACGGACTTGGGACTCATCCATGGCCGTCCCTCACTTTGGCCACGGCCACGTACCCCTGAGGCGGATCGCCGAAAGAGGGACGGATCAACAGGCATTCCCAGCCCGCCTCTTCTAAAAGGCCGTCGAGCTTTTCAGGCTCGAAGAAATCGAACGTCCCGGCCTCTTCGAGTTCGACGAGGGCCTGAGCGTCGTTCAGGAACGATCGGATCGAATCGAGAATGACCGATTTGGACCGTTCCGATGGAAAAGCATCGGGAGGCGCGGCCTCGATCTTGTCCACGAGCTTGGTGAACAGTCCCGAAGCGTCGGTGTCCGGACGCATGCTCGACAGGACCAGGCGGCCCCCGGGCGCGATGATCCGTTTGAGGTCGAGGAGCGTCTCCACGGGGTTGAAGATGTAGGACAGGACCAGACTCATGACGATCTTGTCGTAGCTTTCGTCCTTGAACGGCAGATGATGCGTCCCTTCGAGGCTGCCGTTGAAGACGAGACTGCGGAAGGTCGGCGTCGCGGCGATCGAGCCCTGGAGATAGCGGACGGCTCGATTGAAATCGACGATGATCCTGTATTCGGGAAGGTCGAACCGCCCCTTCAGCCAGCGGTCGACCTCCGGCGCGATCTCATCGCCCCTGAGGATCCGGTGGAGGCGGGGCGAGTACGCCTCATCGATGCGTTGGCCGCTTTGGAGCGGAAGGTTCTCAATGCGCTCGGATAGGGCCCTGAAGCGCCCGATCTCACCGGCGAGGAACCGCCGGACGGGAAGATAACGGCTCATCTCGACGTCGAGACAGACTAGGTCGAGCGTCCCCGATCCATTGAGATCGGCGAAACGCGAAACGAGCTTCTGGTGGGCCTGTTTCATGGCCTGGGGAATGAGGTCGGCGATGGTCATGTGCGCCGGCAGCGGAGGCTTCCGGGCAAGGAGATATTCGATCAAGTTCCCCGTGCCGCCGCCGAGGTCGAGCAATCGGTCTCCCGACCGGAGGTCCAGGGCTTCGATCTGGTCCCGCATGAGACCTTGATAATCGTCCGACAGGGCCATGACATCGAACCCCACCAGATTTCTCTCTCCAACGAGATAGCGCTGCCAATACTCCTGGCGATTTTTGATCTTCCGCGGCGGGAGCCTGTCCTTTTCGGCCCGGCGCATGACGTCCATGTTCTCCTTGTCCGGGAGGGCCGGCTTGATCGTGTCCTTGTAGAGGAAGCGATGGATGAGAAACGTCACCGTGGCGAACAGATGAAGCGCTTCTTCCGAGGTCCTGGCGTTGTGCCCGATCGGCAGCGAGATCACTTCGCGGGAGGCTTCGGCGTTGACGCTCATGATGTCCCGGACGAACTCGGCTTTGACCCAATGATCGTGCTCGCCGTAGATCCAGGTGATCGGGAGGTCGAGGTGGCGCATGTCCTCCCGGGCCTGGTCCAGCGTCGCGACGCGGTTCGCCACGACATCGGCGGCGTAGGGTCCCATGCTGATCAGATTGCCCAGGATGGGGATGACGCCGAGATCGACCCCGAGCTGGTGCTGTTCCAAGAGGTCCAAACCGCAGTTGACCCGGTTCATCAGCTCCCGGAACTCCATCGTGCCCATGCAGGTGATCCAATAGTTGATCCGCTCCCGGTAGGGCTCGTCCCTCAGGACGATCCGGGCCTCCAAAGCGGACAAGGAAAAGCTGATGAGGATGACCGCGCTGGCTTTGAGCATCGGGTTGAGCTGGAGCCAATCGAGCACGGCCCGGATATCCTCGGCCCCCTGGCTGAGGCTGGCATGGACCATTTCATAGGGAGGCTCAGAGGCGTCCGGATCTTTATGGCTCTCCCCTTTGCAGCGGATCCCGTCGAAGCGGATCACGGCGATAGGCTTGCCCCGGACATAAAAATTCTCGACGATCGTCTGGGCCAGGGCGAACAGCGTCTCCTTGGTCTTGCCGAACGCCGAAGGCACGATCACGACCGGAATGGGATTCTGGTCCAACGGCAAGGAGGTGTTCAGAAGGCCGACGATCTCCTCGCCTTTCCGGTTTTCCAGACGGATGACTTGAGGGGGCTCCTTGGCCATCTCGCTCAGGTCCGCATACGGTTTCAGCCCGGTCCCGAACTTATCCGTGGGGTGTGTCCTGGGATGTTCTCCGGGAGCGCTCATCTTGGCCATCTCCGGAGCGAAGACCGTCAGCCGGCCGATGCCGAACTGGACGCCGTACCTCAACTGGTCCTGGCCGTTCCCGTCGATTTTCTGGATGTTCCGCACTTCGCCCCGGACCTCGCGGACAAGCTTCGATTCATGAAAGATCCTGATCGATTCGAGCGGGGTTCCGATCAGCAGAGCGACATGCGCGGCATCGGCGACGAAACTCACCCCGCCCTCGCTGATGTCGGTGATCGCGCCGCGGATGGCCGCCCCGAACGGTTCGGGCAGGGTGACCTCCGCCTCGAGCCGGCCGTCGGAGGCCGTCCGTTTTAAGGATCGTTTTTCCGAATAAAAAACGATTCTCGGGAAAAGGCATTCGAGGCGGGTTCCGTCGGAAGAGATGCGATAGACGACCGTCTCGAAATTATAGGTGGCGTACCCGACTTGGAACGAGATGAAGAGACTGTCCGACGTTTTAAACCGGGTGTCCAGGTTCTCGCCGGAAAACCGGCAGTCATGCCAGGCTTCAAAAGCCTCGAGCCGGAGGCTCGCCGGAGTCCTTTGATCCGTATGGATGGCCGTGATCTCCGTCTGGGACCGCTGGGCTTGCGAGATCCATTCCACGATCTTCGCCTTGTCCGTGAAGGCGACGATGCGATCGACCTGAAGGAACGGATACTTCTCCTTCAGATCGGACAGGCTGTCGTTCAGGACATGATCCGACAGGAACCGGACCAGGGCTTCGCGGCTCTCCTCTTCGAACAGCAGGAATTTGACTCCGACGCCGCCGTTCTTCTCATCGAGGCGGATGACGCGTCCGGTCGCCAGCAGCGGAGGGCCCTCCGGCAGGAAGATCTTGAAAGGGAGCAGATAACCCAAGGGCAGGATCGTCTTGACGAACATCCCGCTTTCGCTGAGGTTCGCGATAGCGGCCTTCCCCCGATGTCCGATTTCGACCTGGAGGTCGACCGCTCCGTTGAACGCGGCCCGCATGATCCGCCTCTTCTCCCTGGATTTCTGGGCGAGGAGCGAGCCGGCGATCTTCTTGATCTCGACGGCATCGAACGGCCGATCGAAACGGTGATCGATCCGTCCTCGGAGAGCATCCCCCTCGTTCTCAGCGGAGGCCCCGGGCTCCGAAAGAAGGATTTTCACGATCTGATCGGGTTTTTCGACCATCTCGTTGACATATCGGATCAGGGCGGGCCCCTCGCGATCCGGAAGAGAGAGGTCGACGATCAGGACGTCGACTGAGCCGAGGGTTTTCAGAAGCCGGATCGCGGCCCGGCTGCCGTCCGCGGTCCGGACCGAATACTCGGGTTCCAGCGCGGACCTCAAAGAGACCAGTCGTGACGGATCATCATCGACCGCTAGAACGATCGGCTTCGCCGGGATGAGAATGTCCGTGTCCTTCATAGCCCTTTTTTTCTCGAAGTACGAAAGGCTGAATTTTGTGTCCGGCTTTACGATTTGGTCCATGAATTTAGTCGCTCACGACATCTGAAACTTGACGACCTTCTCAAAACACAGAACACTAGCCTCTTTTTAATACTATATATAGCTAATAGGGCAAATGTCAACTACCTTGTGTTGTGGTCAAGGGACGAGCCTTCGGCTCGCCACTCACCCGTGACTTATATCCCCGGGCGAGTACGGCGGAAGCGGACCCCCGGGCAAAGCCCGGGGCCCCAGCCGCCGTGGATAGGTCCGGCTCGTCAAGAGAGGCTGAAAGGCCGCAGCCCCGGCATTGTGTCCCGGCCGGGTTCTCTCCCGGCTAAAACGCGTCCTAAAAACAAGGAAGCTCTTCCTTCCCGCTCCCGCTCTATGTATAATTTCAGTTCCGGCGGCGAGAGTCGGCCCGGAGCGGGGAACCTGAGTCTTTCCCTCGACCGACCCGAAGGAGCGAATTTCACAAAAGTTTGACCGCTCTTTGACGAGATATTGACAACTTCCGCGGTGTATGAAGGCAAGATCTTCTCATGAGATACGGACCAAGGAGGCCAGAGATGAGAAAGCCCAGGATCATCGCTTTGTCCCTGCTGGCGTTCGTTCTGATCGTTCCCGGGCTGATCGGTCAAACGGCAGGCGCTCCCCGGCTGCGTCTATTGACCATCAACGCCTGGTCCGGCCTCGATTATGAAGGGTTCTTCAAATTCGGCGAATATGAACCCGCGGAACGCCGCGAGCGGCGTTTCGCCGCCCTCGTCGAACAGATTCAAAAGCTCGATCCGGACGTCGTCTTCGTCCAGGAAGCGAATTTCGCCGGCCGCTACGCACGCCGTCTGGCGAAGTCGCTCGGCTTCACCGAGATCCACCAGGTCGTGAACGGCGGAATCAAGTTCGGGCCCGTCGGCCTCCCGGGCAATTTCAAGGAAGGGATGGCCATCCTGGCCCGACCGTCCATGGATCTCCGGCGTCACGATGTCTGGAAGCTCTCGGGCCCGTTCGGACTATACGGCGATGTTCTGACCTTCCATTTCGGCGAGGCCGTCTTTTCCCTTGTCGGACGGATCCTGGTGAAGAACACGCCCATCTATCTGGTCAACGTCCATCTCGTCGCTTCGCCGCCGGACGAGGAGATGCTGTTCCAAAACCTGGCCGCGGCGCCGGAACGAGGGACAATGACGGACGCTCAGCTCGCCCGGTCCGTCACCGAGATCAAGGCCAAGAACGCCCGGCGGCTGGCCGAGGTCCAGCGGCTCCTCCGGGATCTGAAGACCCTGCCCGAAGGATCGCCCGTGATCATCGCCGGTGATTTCAACGCGGAAAAGGAATCGCCGGAGGTCAAGGAATTCATCTCCTCGACCGGCGCCTACGACACTTTGACGCTGATGGGAGAACGGAACGCGACCCCCGCCTCGAGCCTCCGCTTCACCTGGGACCCGGGGTTGAACGAAAACATCGAATATTCGCGCCGGCCGGTGAACGCCGCGGGCCGAAAACGCCAGGGTTTAGCCCTGGCGGAGGCCGTTGACTCCGGGATCGGCCGCCGGATCGATTATATCTTGCTGAATGACAGCTTTCGGCCGGAGGATGTCCTGTCCTCGACGGTGGCCGTCGATTCCGAGGTGTCCGGCGTCCACGCCTCCGACCATTTCGGCGTCGCCGCCGAGATCGATCTGGAGCATGTCTGCGAGACATCCCCTCAGGCGCCGCCGACCGTCGTCCGCCCGGCCAAGTTCACCAAGGATTTTTTTCCGATCCTCATGTACGACACGGACATCGGCTTCGGCTACGGCCTGAAGACGTTCCTCCTCAATCCGCTCCGCCTCTCGGAATCCTTCGATCTGACCCTCTTCAACAGCTCCAAGGGCGAGCAATGGTACCGGTTCGTCTTTTCCTGGCCGGACTTCGAAACGCGGCAGGGCAAGATCTATCCAGTCGCCTTCGACCTGACCATCGACTACGACAAGATGATCAAGAACAATTTCTTCGGCGTGGGGAACGGATCGCGGTACGAGGACCGCGTCCAGTACACGCGCGAACCCCTGGCGATCGAACTCGCCCTGAGCCGGGGATTCACCCGGCGGACCGTGGGGCAGATCGGGCTGAAATACGCCACGATCAAAAATACGGTCCTCGAGGACGAGAGCGGGCTGCCTACGATCCCCTACTCTCTCGACCTCGGACGGGTCTCTTATGTCTCGATCTTCGGTAATGTTCGCTACGACAGCCGGGATAGCTTCGTCCATCCCTCCGAAGGCGTCGTCCTCCAGGCCGAGGCCGAATACGCGCCGGGCATGGGCTGGACGAGCGTTCATTTCACCCGGCTCGGGGCCTGGTTTCAATCCTATACCGTCCTGTTCTATCCCAAAACCATCTTCGCCTTCCGCCTGGGCGGCCAGAGCCTGTTCGGAGACGATTTACCCACCCAAGTGCTTCTTCCGCTCGGAGGCAACCGGACGCTGCGCGGATCGCCCCAGGACCGCTATCTGGACAAATCCCACCTGCTCATGAACGCCGAGCTCCGCTTTCCGATTTTCTGGCGTCTCGGCGGGGTGGTCGGCCTGGACGCGGGAAAGGTCTGGCCGTCGTTCGGCGACCTGGATTTCCGGGGCTGGGCGGCCAACCCGACGATCGGGCTTCGTTTTTACATGTCGACCTTCGTCGTCCGCATGGACATCGGCCTGGGCCGGGAGACGACCGGTTTCTATTTCAACTTCGGGCACCTCTTTTAGGGATTTGCTATTCGCCCGTCTTTTGATTCAAAATGAGTTTTCTGTCGTTCCGAGTTTTATCCGGGAGGCCGCACATGAAAAAGACTCCTAAAGTTCTCGCGGCGGCAACGGCAGTCCTGATCCTCTCCCTCGCCGGCGGGGCCCAGATGACACCTTGGTTCCAGTGGACCTTTCTGCCGCAGCCGCAGATGGACCAGATAATCGGCGAGTCATCGGGTGAGACCGCCTTGGGCCACGTCATGGTCATGGGCGGGGCGCCGCGGGACCGGAAGTCCGCCGAATACGCCGGGACGTTCATGGAAGCGCAGTATATCTTGGACCTCCTGAAGGAATACGGGCTGGCCGACGCGTCCATCGTCCGGTATCCGGGCGGCGAGACCTGGGACGGCGTCGCCGGCGAGCTCTGGGAGGTCAAGCCCGGCCTGCAGAAGATCGCCTCTTACACAGATCTCCGGGCCATGTTGGCCTCGGGGTCGTCAAACGTTGACGTCACGGCCGAGCTCGTCTGGGTCGGCGAAGGCGGACCCAAGGATTTTGAAGGTCTGGACGTCAAGGGCAAGATCGTCGTCACCTCCGCCTCGGCGGCGATGGTCCACATGGTCGCCTGCCAACAGAAGGAGGCTGAGGGCGTGATCTCCTTCAATTCGCCGCGGCCCCTGTTCGATCCCTTGCTCATCCCCTGGAGCGGGATCGGCGGGATGAGAGACAAGCCGGCCAAGTTCGCTTTCTATCTTCCTCCGCGCGAAGGCGTCCTCCTCCGGGACCGGCTGCGTCGGGGCGAAACGATCACCGTGCGGGCCAAGGTCGCCGCCGCCAGCCGGAAATACGAGCTCCAGGACGTCGTCGCCTCCATCCCCGGCGCCGACCCCGACCCGGACGAGATCATCCTGACCGCCCACCTCTTCGAAGGCTACGCCATGCAGGGCGCCAACGACAATTATTCCGGCTGCGCCGCCATCCTGGAGATGGCCCGGACGCTCCAGACGCTTGTCGCCGACGGCCGCCTCCCCCGGCCGAAGCGGACCATCCGCTTTCTGTGGGCCCCCGAATTCTCGGGGACCGTCCCCTACGTCAAGGCCCACAAGGACCGGATGCGGAAGACGCTGTGCGACATCAACCTGGACATGGTCGGCGATCAACTGACGAAAAGCCTGGCCTTCTTCACCATGATGCGCACGACCTACGGCAACCCGCACTACATCAACGACGTCATGGAGAACTATTACCGCTTCGTCGGCGAGACCAACCGCTCGTACGTGACAAACGGAATGTCGGGCGCCTTCCAGAAACGGATCGTGGCTCCGAGCGGCAGCGAGGAGCCTATGTATTACTATATCGGCACCCATTTCGGCTCCTCGGACCACGAGGTCTTCAACGATTGGGGCGTGGGTGTCCCGGGCATCGTCATGAATACCTGGCCCGACCAGTGGTTCCATACCTCCGAGGACCGGCCGGACAAGCTCGACCCGACCCAGCTGAAGCGGGCCGTGGTCATCGGCGCGGCGGCGGCCTATACGATCTCCTCGGCCGACGACCGGACCGCGGCCCAGATCGCGGCCGAGATCGTCAGCAACGCCTCCGCCCGCATCGGCCACCAGCTTGCCCGCGGGCTCGAAGAGATCAAACGGGCGACGAAGGACGAACTCCCCGCCGTTTATAAAAAAGCGCGGGCTTACGTCGAGGCGGCCGCGATCAATGAACGGGCCACGCTGGATTCGGTCCGGCAGCTCGCCGCGGACAAGGCCAATCTCGGAAAATATATCGAATCCCAGAAATCGGCCGTGACCGGCCTCGAACAGGCCGGGCTGAAGGCGATCGAGAACCATATGCGCCTGACGGCCGCGCTCCTCGGCTCTCCGCTGGTCACCCTCCAGCTTTCCGATGTCGAAAAGAAAGCCGCGGCGGTCATTCCGAAGCCCACGTCCAAGATCACGGAGAACGGCTATCAAGGCTACCAGCCGCTCGTCCAGGAAGCCACCAAGAAGGCCGGGCCGGCGACGCCCGCCGCGCCGGCCGACCGCGGCCTCGCCCGTTCCACGGCCGAGATCCAACTCCTCTGCGACGGCCGGAACAGCGCCCTTGACATCAAAAAATTGCTCGATACCGAAAATCGACAGGAGACGAGCCTCGAAGGCATCTTGGGCCATTTGGAGATTTTAAAGAGAGCCGGGCTCGTCACCTACTGAGATGTTCGCATGATCCGGCGTAAGCCCATGAGCCTGCCGGACGAAACGAATCGGGCTATTTTTCTCTGCCGGAAAGAGCGCTTCTCGATTCAAGAGTTTTGGCAGCGCGATAAAAAATTTATCTGATAAGGACCTGACCATGACCAAACACGATTGGATCGAAGAATTCCCGGGGGCGGTCACCGTCACCGATGAGCACGGAATCATCCTCGAATTGAACGAGCGGGCGGCCAAGACCTTCGCCGACGACGGCGGCCGGGCGCTCCTCGGGACGAACGTCCTGGACTGCCATCCGAAACCGGCCCGGACAAAGCTCCGGGAGATCATGGACGGGCGGCGGACGAACGTTTATACGATTGAAAAGGGCGGCGTCAAAAAATTGATCTTCCAGGCGCCATGGACCCGCGGCGGCCGATATCGGGGGATGGTCGAACTGTCGCTCGAGATTCCCTTCGACATGCCCCATTTCGTCCGGAAGGGCTAGGGCCGGCTCGCGGCCTTGGGACCGCCGGGGAACTTTTTTCCTCGATCTTTCGTAGTTTCAATTGACGGTGAGACCTCATATTTCCGACGACGGGAGAACCTGACATGAAAAGAACACCGCGCCCGGTCTCCGGACGGCGGGCGGCACTCTGGGGACTGATCCTGGCCCTGGCCGCTCCCTGCATCATCCTCGGTCAAAGCCTGGATATACCCAGCAAAAAATGGGGGCTCAGTTTCGGCAACTCCCAGGAATTCAGCGGGCTCCGGTTCAATTTCCGGGACGGCGGCGTCCGCCGCGTGACCGGGGTCAACATCACCCTCTGGCAGCCTCGGAAGGACAACCAGGAAGCCGTGATCGAAGGCTTATCCCTGGGATTGATCCCCGGCGGAGCTCATCTGCGCGGGATCCAATTCGGCCTCCTCGGCATGGCCGTGACAAAGTCGGGGACCGGGATCAACCTCGGAGGCTTGGGCCTGGGAGCCGGCGAGGATCTGCGAGGCATCAATCTCGGCGGGATCGGGGCCGGGGCCGGCGGCAGCATGACCGGCCTCAACATCGGCGGCATTGGAATCGGAGCCGGCCATAACGTCACCGGCATCACCATCGGCGGGATCGGAGCCGGGGCCGGCGATAACATGACCGGGATCAATATCGCTGGATTAGGGCTGGGCGCGGGGGAGCGCCTGTCCGGCATCAATCTCAGCGGCCTTGCGGCCGGGGCCGGCGAGCGGATGGCCGGTTTGACGGTCTGCGGGCTCGCGGCCGGGGCGAAAGAAATCATCGGCTTGACCCTTGGCGGGCTCGCCGTCGGCGGCGAGATCCTCAAGGGCGTTCACCTGGCGGGGGGAATGGTCCATGTCGTCAAGGACGGCCGGCTGATCGGATTCGCCGGAAGCCCGTTCAATTATATCCGGGGCTCGCAAACCGGGCTCTCGATCGGGATCGTGAACTACGCCTTCCATGTCAACGGGCTTCAGCTCGGGCTGATCAACATCGTCCGCGACAATCCCAGATATTTAAAGGTCCTGCCCGTCTTCAACACGAGCTTCTGATCCGCCGGCCGGCCAAAAGCCGCCAGGGTGAAGTTGACTCCCGTTTCGAGCTGAACTATAAATCCTGAAAAGCGTTTCAAGTCAAGGAGCCCCGGAAATCAGCGCCTGAAGAGCCGGCGGGGGGGGGAAACCCTGCCGCACCGGCTAAAAGACGATAGACTTTCCCTTCCGGTGAAACGGATCGCTGTCAGAATACAAAAAAGACTGCACAGGGATATCCTTGTGCTTCTCGTAGAGGATTTGAACCCTCCTCGTTATTTCTACGGCCGGGGAATTTTCTGAATCTACTCTTTTATTTTGAAAAAAGTTGACTCCCTTAACGTGTTGTCCTAATATTGTGGCATGATGGCGGCAAAAACAAATATCGAAATACCGCAAGACAAGATTCGAGAGTTCTGTCGACGATGGAGAATCCAGGAGTTCGCCATCTTTGGTTCAACCTTGAGAAATGATTTTCGGCCCGAAAGCGACGTGGATGTTCTAGTGACGTTTCAGGATGAGGCTCCCTGGGGCCTGTTTGAATTTGTTGAAATGATTGAAGAACTTCAGGCAATATTTGGCCGTAATGTAGATTTCATCGAGAAAGAGGCTCTCCGCAATCCCTTCCGTCGGCGCGAGATCCTGAGCCATTGTCAGGTTATCTATGCTGCCTGATACCCCGTGAGAAAATGAGCAGGGCGCGACTTTTACGCCCATTAAGCCACGAACCAATACTCCCCATCGCGAAATGACGATATTCCCGGACGGATGGCGGTCCCCAGCGAATATTTCAACCGCAAGGACGACATCGGGCCCAATCCGGGACTCACACATGTTTTCGAGCAGGTTGCGCTCATGGCGGTCAAGGAGAGCGGGGAATATTTCTAATCTTTCGTGATCATGGGAATACAAGTCCGTATGCTTCCGCTTCCGAGCTTCTCTACGATCCGGTAATGCGACACCGTCTGCCCGATCATGTGCCCCTCGTACTCTAAAAAGACAAAGAATTCCTTATTTATCGAGATTCATTTTCTTCAGTAAGGCCTGGAACCTTGGCTCCGAGCGCAGGCTTTCAAAAATGGGCCAAACCTTGAGCCAGGCCATGAAGGATTCTTTCTCTTCATAGGCCTTTTCCAGATCTTCCAAAGCCTTGTTCTTCTCTCCGAGTCCCATCCACACCATTGCCCTAAAGAAGGGCCCGACATAACGATCCTGCGACAGCTCGTCCAGCCGCTCGAGGATTTTTAAAGCTTCATCCTTCATTCCTGTCGAGCCGTAGGCCGTACCCAAGAGGGACAGTGCATAGACGGATCCCCCGGAGAGTTCGACGAATTTTTGGCTCGCTTCGATCGCTTCGCCCCACATTTTTTGGCCCATGAAATTCGTCGCCAGCACCATATAGGGGAGCGAAAACTCCGGATCCGAGGCGACGACGTTGCGGAGTTCTTCGTTCGATTCGTCGAGACGCCGGGCAAAGGCGAGAGCCCAGCCGACATGGGTGGGAGGGGCGGGTTCGAGAGGCTCCAACTCCTTGCCCTTTCTCATCTCTCGGATGGACTCGTCGGCGCGTCCCGTGGCCGCCAATAAATTGCCGTACCACAGATGGGCTAAAGGATAATCCGGTTTCATCCGGATGGCCTTAAGGAAATGACTTTCCGCCGCCATCCAGTCCCGGTCATACCACATGGCGATCCAGCCCAGGGAGGCGTGCACCTCGGCCAGCTCGGGATCGATCTCCAAGGCTTTATTCGCCGCCGCCCTCGCCCGCGTATAGGCAGGATGGGGTGGCATGAAACCAAAGACTCCGAGGATTCCATACGCGTCGGCTATTCCCACGTGCGGCAGGGCATAACCAGGATCTTTTTCCGCGGCCAGTTGAAAATACTGAAGACTTTTTTGCAAGCCCCTCTCATAGCGCCGTCTCCAGAAATGGAGCCCCTTCAGATACAATTCGTAGGCTTCGTGATCTTCCGTATATCGCTTGAGGATCTTCTCCTTCTCGTCTTTCAACAGCTTGAGCTTCAGGTGATCCACGATGGTCAGCGATATCTCTTCCTGAATGTCGAAGATATCCTTCATTTCTCTGTCGAATTGGCCGGACCAGATATGGTAGCCGTCCGCGACATTGATGAGCTGGGCGGTGATGCGCAATCGCTGCCCGGACTTTCGCACGCTCCCTTCGAGGACCGCGCCCACGTTCAGTTTTTCTCCGACCTCGCGAATGTCGCTCTCTTTTCCTTTAAAGGCAAAGGCCGAGGTCCGGGCCGCGACCCTCAGCTCCCGGATATGGCTCAAGGCGTTGATGATCTCTTCGCTCAGGCCGTCGCAGAAGTAGTCGTTCTCCTTGTCCGCGCTCATGTTGGTGAACGGCAGCACCGCCAGCGACGGGAAGCGCGGGGACGCAGCGGTGCCGGGAGCGGTCGCCGTTCGGCCGGACTCGCGCTTCAGCCGGGTCAGGTCAACAACCATATCCCTGGCCGAATGGTAACGAACCTCGCGGTCCTTATCGAGCGCCTTGTTGATGATCCGCTCCAGCGCCTCGGGCGCGTCCGGATTCAGGCGCACGGGAGAGGTCGGCGCCTGGTGCAGTATGCTGTCGAACACCGCAACCGACGTGTCCCCCCGGAAGGGCAGGCTGCCCGTCACCATCTCGTAGAGCACCACTCCCAACGAGAATAGATCCGTCCTCGCATCCAGCTCCTTCCCGAGCGCCTGTTCCGGCGACATGTACGCCACCGTCCCGGCGGCCGTGCCGGGGCTGGTCAACGGCTCGGGTGTCGTAAGGGTCTCGGCGCCGACATGTCTTTCCGGCGCCAACTTGGCCAAGCCGAAATCGAGGATCTTGGCCTGCCCGCGCCGGGTGATGAAGATGTTGGCCGGCTTGATGTCCCGGTGGATGATCCCTCTGGCGTGGGCGGCTTCGAGACCGTCGGCTACTTCGAGCGCCGCCGCGATGATCTCGTCCAGCCCCATCCTCTTCTCGAGAATGCGCTGTTTCAGCGTCTGGCCCTCGAGCAGCTCCATCGCGATGAATTGCCGCCCCTCGTGCTCGTCGATGTCGTGGATGGTGCAGATGTGCGGGTGATTCAAGGCCGAGGCCGCCTGGGCTTCCCGTTCGAAGCGCTCGAGCGCGTGCCGGTCTCGGGATAGATCTTCGGGCAGGAATTTCAAGGCAACCGGGCGCTTGAGCTTAGTGTCTTCCGCCTTATAGACGACACCCATCCCGCCGCTGCCGAGCTTCTCCAGGATCCGGTAGTGCGACACAGTCTGCCCGATCATGTGCCCCTCCTTTTCTAAAAGGATATCCAAGCCGCCGGCATGTGTCAACGAACCAGCGATTATCCGGATAAAGCAGCGCTCATATCCTTCGGGCAATAAGGATGAAGTCGACAGCCGGCTCTATTCCTCATATGAAATTTTGAATTTTGTTCTAGCCTTAGGACAACTTCTCATCAATGTTCCTGATTCAAAGACAAGGATCAACAGTTTCTCGCTTTGATCTCTGGTCATTTTTAATGTTGGTTTATTAGGAATATTGCGATCTTCGGTGGTGTCATAGGGAAACACCTCCCCCTGCACGAGATCGAGGAATGTTCCTCTTTTCATGATCCTGACAAAAAAGGCCGGCGGGTTCGATGTTCTGCAAAAATCCAAATCATAAGCGCCCTTTTCCAAAATTTGATCTTTGATTTTCAGACTGACGGGAATATTGACGTTTTTAAATCTAGACATCGGTTCCATTTGAGCCAGGATGGAATCAGGGCAAATGAGTATTATCGAGAGGATTATTGAACAGATAGTCAAAACTCTTTTTAAAACCATGGAAACCTCCTCATTTATCGAGTTTCATTTTCTTGAGCACGGCTTGGAACCTTGGCTCCGAGCGCAGGCTGTCGACATTGGGCCAAACTTTTATATAGGCCAAGTTGGATTCTCTCTCTTCATAGGCCTTTTCCAGATTCTCCAACGCCTTATTCTTCTCGCCGAGTCCGGTCCACACCGCGGCCCTAAAAAGGGACCCGACATAGTGATCTTTCGACATCACGTCCAGCCGCTCGAGGGTTTTCAAAGCCTCGTCCTTCATGCCTGCCAAGCCATAGGCCGAACCCAATAGGGACACCGAAATGACGGATCCCCCGGAGAGCTCGACGAATTTTTGGGCCGCGGCGATCGCTTCGCCCCACATCTTTTTGGCCACGAAATTCGACGCCAGCCATATATAGGGGAGCGAAAACTCCGGATCCGAAGCTACGATGCGACGGAGCTCTTCGATCGATTCGTCGTACCGCCGCGCGTAGTAGAGAGCCCAGCCCACGTGCGTGGGCGGGGCCGGCTCTAGAGGCTCCAGCTCCTTGCCCTTTCTCATTTCCCGGATGGACTCGTCGGCGCGCCCCGTGACTATCAATAAATTGCCGTACCACAGATGGGCCTCGGGATAATCCGGCTTCATCCGGATGGCCTTCAAGAAATATTTTTCCGCCGCCTCCCAGTCCCGGTCATACCACATAGTGATCCAGGCCAGGGAGGCGTACGCCTCGCCCAGCTCAGGATCGATCTCCAGGGCTTTATTCGCCGCCCCCCTCGCCAGCGGATAGGCCTGGTGGGGCGACATGTAGCTGTAGCAGCCGAGGATTCCATACGCATCGGCTATTCCCACGTACGGCAGGGCATAGCCAGGGTCTTTTTTTACGGCGAGCTGAAAATACTGCAGGCTTTTTTGCAGGCCCCTCTCATAGCGCCGTCTCCAGAAATAGAGGCCCTTCAGATACAATTCGTAGGCTTCGGGATCTTCCGTATGCCGCTTGAGGATCTTTTCCTTCTCGCCTTTCAGCATTTTGAGCTTCAGACTGTCGACTATGGTCAGCGATATCTCATCCTGAATGTCGAAGATATCCTTCATTTCCTTCTCGAATTGGCCGGACCAGAGATCGTTGCCGTCCTCGACATTGACGAGCTTGGCGGTGACGCGCAAACGCTGTCCGGATCTTCTCACGCTCCCTTCCAGAACCGCGCCCACGTTCAGTTTTTTCCCGACCTCGCGGATATCGATCTCCTTTCCTTTGAAGGCAAAGGCCGAGGTCCGGGCGGCGACCCTCAGATCGCGGATATTGCTCAAGGCGTTGATGAGCTCCACGGTCAGGCCGTCCGAGAAAGACTCGTTGTCCGGCTCGCCGCTCATGTTCACGAACGGTAGGACCGCGATCGAGGTCGTCGCGGCAGCGCCTGGGGCCCCTACCCGCGGTTTGGCACGCCATAGCCCCGGGACTAATAGAAAGACCCCCAGCAGCGCCAAGACCAGGGCTGCGGCGCCCGCGCCGATCCATAACCCCCGACGTGACGGCCGGCGCGCCGGGCCCGCCGCCATGCCGTCCGCCACGGCCAGCCGCCCCGACGTCGTGTCCCTGCGCAGACGCTGCAGGTCCGCCCGCATCTCAGACGCGCTCTGGTAGCGCAACTCCCGGTCCTTCTCGAGAGCCTTCTCGATGATCCGCTCCAAGGCGTCGGGCACGTCCGGATTCAGGCGCACGGGAGAGGTCGGCGCCTGATGGAGGATGCTGTCGAACACCGCCGCGGACGTGTCCCCACGAAAGGGCTGGTTTCTCGTCACCATCTCGTACAGCACCACGCCCAGCGAGAAGAGATCCGTCCGCGCATCCAGCTCCTTCCCAAGCGCCTGTTCCGGCGACATGTATGCCACCGTCCCGGCAGTCGTGCCGGGGCTCGTCAGCGGCTCGGGGACCGTAAGGGTTTCAGCGGGGGCAAGTCGTTCCGGCGCCAGCTTGGCCAGCCCGAAATCGAGGATCTTGGCCTGCCCGCGGCGGGTGATGAAGATGTTGGCCGGCTTGATGTCCCGGTGGATGATCCCTCTGGCGTGGGCGGCTTCGAGACCGTCGGCTACTTCGAGCGCCGCCGCGAGGATCTCGTCCAGTCCCATCCTCTTCCCGAGAATGCGCTGTTTCAGCGTCTGGCCCTCGAGCAACTCCATCGCAATGAATTGCCGCCCCTCATGCTCGTCGATATCGTAAATGGTGCAGATGTGCGGGTGGTTCAGGGCGGAGGCCGCCTGTGCTTCACGTTCGAATCTCTCCAGCGCATGCCGGTCCCGGGACACCTCTTCGGGCAGGAACTTCAGGGCCACGGGGCGCTTGAGCCGGGTGTCCTCGGCTTTATAGACGACCCCCATGCCGCCGCCGCCGAGCTTCTCCAGGATCCGGTAGTGCGAAACCGTCTGTCCAATCATATGACCCTCGTGTTCAAAAAGGATATCCCAGACGTCGGCATGTGTCAATGACGCATACGCCGAGAAGGCGGTTGGGCGGCGCGACGGTCCTGAGGCTGGTC